>Ga0172372_10010432_pt1 | contig 11897 bp, 11 predicted proteins | sample LakKiv5m_2_FD_114544 | JGI IMG/M metagenome (GOLD analysis project Ga0172372, IMG submission 114544) | Freshwater microbial communities from Kabuno Bay, South-Kivu, Congo - kab_092012_9.5m | ecosystem: Environmental > Aquatic > Freshwater > Lake | place: Democratic Republic of the Congo... | reverse complement strand
TCCTTGGGGTCGACATACTGGATCCACTCCGAGGCCGCCCAGAACCCCCAGTTCCCGGGATCCGGCCGGTCGATCTTCAGCAGGTAGCCACCGGTGACCTCGGGCGGGTTCCGGATGCCGGGTGGCAGTTCCGGCGCCGCGACACGATCCTTGTCCAACTTGATCTTCTCCTCGAGGACGTAGATGCCGAAGTACTGGTTCGCGGGGAGCGGTCCGACTCCCTTCTGGGCGAAGTACACCTCGACGAACCGCGTCCGCGGCGAGTACCGGCCGATGTCCCGACTGAGCTGATGGGCGAACGGGTTGTGGATCAGAATGGGCTCGAAGCTGTTGGGGGCATACAGGACCCAGTCGGGATCGGCCGGCAGGCCCAGCGGACCGAGGGCACGGCCGAACCCAAGCTCATCCTGGAACTCCAGCTTCAGGCTGGCCTTGCTGTTCCCTTCGGTGCTGGACCCACGGGTGGCAATGCCGGCCCGCGAGGTGAGGGTGGGTGGGCTGGTGAGCGACGTCACCCCTGCGGCATCCGGCTCAAAGAGCTGCACATGGGCGAAGCTCTCGATGTCAGGCGACGGACGTCCGCGGTCGAAGTGGTGGATCAACAGCACCGGGAGGTCCGAGGTGAATCCGGCGGCGCCATCGCTCAACGGGATGAAGGTCTCGCTTCGGACGGGGCCCGGCAGGAGCCCGTCCTGCAGCGACTGGGCGCGTACCTGGACGGCGTTGGTGAGGATCAGGGGTGCGACGTAGCGGGTTGAGGCTGCCGACGGCATCGACCCGTCGGTGGTGTAGACAATGGAGGCGGCTGGATTCGTGGTCGAGAGGGTGACGGTCAGGGTGCCCCGGTAGGTCCGGCTGGTGCTGCTGAAGTCGACCGGAGGGGCGAATCCGGGACCGGAACCCGAGTTGGGTTTTCCGGGCGTGGGCGTTGGAAAATATCCGACGACCTCCGGATTCGGCGCGGATCGACCGAACGAGACGTTTGCAAACTGGTCGGGGCAGTCCTTCAGCACCGAGACCGTCACGCCGGCGGAATCGCCCAGGGCGAGGTATCCGCCGGCCTCGCGAGCGATCTTGAAATTGGTGTGGAGGCGGGTGGTGTCGGTGCGGCGATCCTTCCCGGAGGCAAAGACCACGAGGAAGCCCCTGCCTGGGATGCTGACCGCTGGGAACGACCATTTCCGGGGTAGTGCGGAATCGTCTGAAAGGGTCCAGCCCAGGAGGTTCACGGAGGTGGTGCCTGGGTTGAACAGTTCGATCCAGTCGGGCCGGTCGCCATCCTCGTCCTCGATCGAGCGGCTGTTGCTGGCCAGGAACTCGTTGAGGATCACCGGAGTCGCCGCCGAGGCGCGTCCAAGGAGGATCAGGACGGCCACGATTCCGAGGAACCAGGTCCTCGCGGAGGCGAGATGGATGTGTCGACGCATGACTCCCCATCCCATGACGGAGAATGCCGATGGGTCAAATCCCGGTTGCTCAATTCCATATAGGGCCGAGGGCTTGGCGGCCTCCATGGTTCCCTTTTCCTGGCCCCGAGTGACGCCCTCTCACTGCGGGGTCCGGGGGGCAAGCCCGTTTCAATTCCGGTCGGGCGGGAGGATCTCGATGATCTCCGCCAACACCCGACCCTCGGCATCCCTCAGGGCATTCTGGCGTCCGTGGAGAACGCATCGCCCCTGGATGCCGAACTCCTGATCGAAGAACGAGCTGCTCTCGATCCTGAAGAACGCCGTCGGACGGCTCGTATACCGGATCCCGCTGTCGTTGAGGATGCCCCCCAAGGGGCGGCGCTCCTCGAGGATCAGTCGACGCGACATCTTCGGGAAGAGGTCCAGATGGATCCGGATCGCTCCGAACTCCACCGGCCGTCCCGTCCCGTCGAGCTGCAGGATCGATTCCCGCCCGTAAAGGTCCCCCTCTTGGAACCGCGACAGTACCCGGAGATGGATCGTATCGCCATGGTGTCGCTCCAGCGTGCGGGTCATGTCCCGGTCGTGCACGAGGAGCGATCGGTCCGGCTCCGGCATCGCCTCCGGTGCCACGACCTCGAAGACGGGCAGGGGACGTCCATGTCGACGGTGGAAATCGTCCAGCGGGGAGAGGACGGATGTGGGCACGGAGGTCATGCGGTGGCGAGGACGGCTCAGGCGTAGCGTCCCGTGCGGTGCTCGGGTTTGAAGAACTCGAGCAGCAGTCGGTCGATCTGCAGCAGACCCTCGCGGGTCACGCCGATCCGTCCTGGCGTCTCCACCAGAAATCCCTGGGATCGGATCGAGGCCAGGGGCGCGGCGAACCGCTCGCGCGGGTCCTGTCCGAACTTCCGCATGAACCCGTCGAGACCCACGCTGCCCAGCTTCAGCTGGAGCATGAACTCCCGGATGTACCGCTCGTCCTCGGCCGTTGGGTAGGCCCGGAACACCGGCAGGCGGTCCGAGCGGACGGCGTCGAGGTACGGCTGGAAGTCGTGATGGTTCTGGTAATGGACCCCTCCGAGGTGCCCGAAGCTGGCCACGCCGATCGACAGGATGTCGGTCCCGGAGAAGAGGCCATCGCGGTAGACGAACTTCACCTTCGCCGGATCGCGCACGATCGTGGTGCCGCTGGTGACCGTGTAGCCGACCTTCTCGAATTCCCGGTAGGCGTAGTCCACCCAGCGACGCTTGGTCTCCCAGTCCGCGACGGGCGCGACCAGTTTCCCCGCAGCCTTCATCTGCTGGTAGATGCCCGTGTTGTAGGGCACCTCCATCTGGTAGACGGTCAGGGAGTCGGGACGCAGCTCCACCGCCTTGGCGACCGCCTCCCTCCAGCGGTCCTCGGTCTCCTCGACCATGCCTGCGATGAGGTCGATGTTGATCTGCGGAAAGCCGATCTCCCGGGCGTAGGCGTAGGCTCGGTGGATCTCCTTGGACCGATGGGCGCGGCCGTTGACCTCCAGGATGTGGTCGTCGAAGTGCTCGATGCCCAGGCTGAGCCGGGTGACCCCAAGATCACGGATCGCCCGGAGCTTGTGATCGGTGAGGGTTCCCGGCTCGCCCTCGAACGTGACCTCCTCGGCCTCGTCCCAGGGGAGCAACCGCTTCATGCCGTCGGAGAGAAACCGGAGCTGATCGGGCGACAGGTAGCTGGGGGTGCCGCCACCGAAATAGAGGAACCGGGGTTTCCGACCCCGGATCCAGGGCTTTTGGGCGTAGACCTCGAGTTCCTTCAGGAGGGCGTCCAGGTAGCCCTTGATCTCCTCGGCGTTCTTGTCGGTGTAGACCCGGAAGTAGCAGAAATGGCAGCGCTTCCGGCAGAAGGGGATGTGGGTGTACAGGCCGAGCCGGGGGGCGTCAGGGCCCGGGTCCCGGTCGAGCACGGACTCGAGAGCCGGGAGGTCATCGGGTTTCCAGAAGGCGAAGGGCGGGTAGTTGGCGACGAAGTAGTTCCCGGCGGTGGTCTCCTTCTGGAGCGGCGGTCCTGCGGGCGGGGGTGGGGTGGGGGGCGGGCTCGAACTCATGGGGACGTGGGGGGCTTGGAGCCGAGGCAGTAGACGGTTCCGTCGTCGGCACCGATGACGAGACGTCCACCCAACAGGGCGGGAGAGCTCTGGACGGGCTGGCCGATCTCGTAGTTCCAGCGTTCCTTGCCGTCGGCGAGTCCCACGCCGTAGAGGCGGCCATCGTCGGATCCAACGACCACCTGGGAGCCGACCACGACCGGTGAGCTGTCGACCTTGCCCCGGGTGGCGAAGGTCCAGACGGCAGTGCCGGTCTTGCGGTCGATGCAGTGGAGCCGCTTGTCGCGACCTCCGACCAGGATGCGATCCGGGGTGACAGCAGGGGAGGAGAAGTAGGGAAAGGCGCGGTCCTTGTAGGTCCACAGCACCTTGCCGGCATTGAGGTCCACGGCGACCAGGGCGTTCTCGTAGTGGCCCACGTAGAGGATGCCGTCCACGAGCGCCCCGGAGGCGGCGATGTAGGCGCCGACCTCGATCTCCCGCGTCTGGACTCCCCGGACGGCGTCGACCACGTGGACGATGGCGTCGCAGCCGCCGAACGCGGTGACTCCGTTTCCGACCGCAGGGGTGCCGTTGATGTAGTTGCCGGTTTCGACGGACCAGTTGGTGGTTCCGGTGGCGGGGTTGAAGCTGTGCAGCCGGAAGTCGTATCCGCCGACGAGGATCTGTCGGGCCCCATTGGTGCCTTCGACCCAGGTGGGGCTGGAGAGGATCTTGTCCTCCAGCCCGTGGCTCCAGAGGAGCTTCCCGGAATCGGCTGCGAGGGCGTAGACGTTCGTGTTGGCGGTTCCGAAGTAGACCCGGCCGTCGAGCACCAGGGGGGATCCCTCGATGGGTCCGTCGGACTTGAAGGACCAGATGGGTTTCCCGTCGAGGAGCGACAGGCAGTGGAGGTTGGAGTCGGTGGACCCGATGAACACCCTGTCTCCAACGATCGCGGCAGAGGATTTGACCGCGGCACCGGTCTTGAAGGTCCAGAGCAGCGCGGGCTTCTCGGGAAAGGCCCCCTCGGCAAGGCCGGTCAGCTGGGGATTGCCGCGGAACATGGGCCAGTCAGCCCCACGGACGGCGGATGCCAATGCCAACGCCAGCCACACCAGGAGGAAGGTCCATGGTCGGGCGATGCTCATGATGCCGATACGGTTCGCCGTGCCGTCGCATGTGGCAATGGAATTGATACGAGTGCGTACGAAAGGGGTTGGGTCTCGATGGGATCGGGATCGTGCGGTTTCCGGAAGGTCTGATCCGGTCCGCCACCCGAACCGGGTGTCGGCGTGGAACCGGTCCGAGGCCTGTCGGTTGGTTCGGATGGGTGGCACCTGGATTCCCGCCGTCGTGGACCATAAACTCATTGCGATCCCGGGAGGTGCTCACTAGCTTCGCGCCGCTTCACAACCCGCGCGGGTAGCTCAATTGGATAGAGCGTCGGCCTCCGGAGCCGAAGGTTGTGGGTTCGACCCCCGCCCCGCGCACCAGTTCCCCCCGAATTCCAGGATCCCGACCCGGAGACTTCCCCGTTTTAGAGCCTCGCCAGTTGGGGGAGGTTGTCTAAATGGGAGTCCCGGGAGATCAGCACCAGCGCGTGTTGGAGGGTCAGTGAGGCCATCCAGAGATCGTTGGTGGGCATGGGTGTGCCCTGTCCTCGAAGCTGTTGGAACAGGCGGGCGTCGTGGTGGGGAGTCTGATCGTCTGGAAACAAGACCCTCACCCTGGAAGACCCAAGGAATCGGGTCAGTCTTCGTTCGTTGTGTCGGGACCTGGACCCGCAGAGAAATCCCGACCTCAATTCGGCGAGGCTGATGAAGGAGAGGTGGATCTGGTCCGCGCGCCTCAGCGTGTCGACGACCTCCGGGACACCTCGGCAGAAGTCGACATACCGGTTGGTGTCCAGCATGAGCCTCATTTCCATGCCTCCGGATCAAGGGAGTCCTGGGCTGCGATGGCGGCATCGAAGCCCGGATCCTCCTGCCAGCTGCCGATCAACCCGTCGAGGTCGGTGTAGACCTGCGTTTCATAGGTCAGTCCCACACCCCGTCGAAGCGGCTCGATGGTGGCTTCGTTCAGGCTGAGATGGGCCTCGTTGCAGTGTTCGCGCAGTCGGTCGTCGACCTCACGGGGCACCTGGCGGACCGTGTACTGGATTGGACGTTCCACGGTGCAGGCTCATTGATCCGAGGATGCAGGCAGGTCAAACCGACCGACATTGGGCTGAGGCGGGATGCACCGGGGTGAGACCTCGAGGTGCTGAAATTCCAATCGGTTTCATCCGGCGGGACAATCGAGTCGGTAGGGGGCCTGGATTCACGGGGCCTGCGGTCCGGCTTCAAGCGGGGTGGGAATTCGATCCCATCCAAACCGCAGTCGGGGAACCCGTGGGATCAAGGACTGAGCGGTCCCGGTATCCGGCAACTCGATCCGGAGTCCGGGATTTCCAAAAGATTCGTCCGACGAACGGAATCTGGAATCCGGCCCCATTGCATTCTTCCATGACCCCAAGGCGGGGATGCTCCATTTTGAGTCGACGAGGAAGAGGGGGGTCCCATTGGGACGCCAATAACGGTTGTCGATGAAGCGCAGTGCATGGTCGAAACCCGAGATCGACACCAGAGCTCCATCCTGCGCCCCAATGACAAGATTGTGACGCAGTTCCGCCTCGATGGAGCGTCCCATCACACGGACGGCCGCTGTGGACCGTGCAGGGGCCACGACAAGGTTGTTCTCAACCTTCAACCCTCGGATTTGCCCGCCATCTTCGGACCCGATTTGGAGTCCCGCGTATCCGGAGCCCGGGGCGCCATCGTTCCACGATACATTGTTCTGAATCCTGCAGTCCCGGTCGGAGTAGGCGGCACCGGTGTAGGTATAGGCCATGAGTCCGGGGCCATGGTTGTGATGGGAGAAGTTGAAGCGGAGGACGGAGTCTTCGCAGCCGCCGTCGAGGTCGAATCCCCCACCATCGCGAAGTGTGGATTGGTTGTGATGGGATTCGCAGTCCTCGATCACAACACTCCGGCTGGCATGAATCCAGATTCCCACCGGGCCACCGCGATCATTGCGACACTCCGCCCCATTGCCGCTGGCCACACATCCCTGGATGAGTCCCCGGTCAACCCCGTCGAGCAGGATGCCGCTCCCCGAGTGGTGCTGTAGTTCTTCAGGGGCCCCGGGATTGTTCCTTGAAACACACCGCTCGATGACAATTCGCGAGTGGGGCCGAAAGCGTCGTCCGGTCGGGTTGCCGCCGTAGACCATGATACCGGCATGGCGGTTCTGCTCCGTGGTGCATTCGCTGATCCGGACGCGATCGAATCCGGATGACCGCTGAGAGGCGTCGACCATGATCCCATGCCACGCGAAGCCGGAGGCATGGCACCTCAGGATCTCGATTCCTTCAATGGCTTTGGTTGATTCCTGGACCCGGTCGCAGCGGATTCCATCACCCTGTCCGCTGGGGTCTCCCCTGAGGACGAGGTTGGAGACGATGATCCAAGGGGTTTCGCGGAGGAGCAACGCGGTACCACTGCCGGCCTGTATCCGTGCGGGACCCCGCCCGTAGGACTGGATGCGTGCGGGTCGGGATTCGATTCCGCCACCTGCGCGATCAACGACCAGGGACCCTTGGAAAATGGCGCCGCCCTTTAACTGCACGGAGTCACCCGGATGGAGTCCCGCTTGGGCAATGTGTCGATTGACTCGGTCTAGGCTTCTCCACGGCTGCCGCTCGGAATTCCCTGGGGCCTCATCCGAGCCGGAGGGTGAGACGAAGTAGTCGGCCCCATTGCAACCCAGCAGAAGGCCAAGGAGGCATAGGCAACGAATCAGAATCATGGCGTCCCCACGGATGGAGCCATGCCGGGGGTGTTGGTGGACAGTCAAACATCGGAAGGATCGCTACAGGTGTGACCCTGGAACGCGAAGGTCATTCTGACAGAAGTGCGTCCCATCTGTATCCGAGGACCCAGTCAATGAGCACCTCTCTGTCCGCTGGCGGAACCTTGCTGCCGAGCGGGGGCATGAGCACGGGGCCCCATTTGCCCGAACCACCCTTCTCGATTTGTGTGATCAGAGCTGCCCGGGCTCCAGGGTCGTCCTTGTATTTTGCGGCAACGTCACGATAGGCCGGACCCACCGCCTTGATGTCTGGACTATGGCAGGAGGTGCAGGTGTGTTTGCCTGCGAGGACCAGGCTGGCCTTGTTGCTCACCGACAGGAAGCGCGAGGCCATCAACTGCCATTCCCCATCCACCTTCAGGGGGACACCGAAGACGTTCATGAGCCCCAACGGCGTTTCCCTGTCCTTGATCGAGACCGGGATCCGTAGTGTGACGGTGCCATCGCTTCCCTGGACCTTTACCCAGCCGGAATCATCGAAACGACCCGATGGGAAGGTGACGTTGGCAAGTTGGACGTAGCGTCCTGAGAGGGACGATGCGTCCTTGAAAAAGGCGGCACCTCTGGGTTCTGCCGCACCGAAGGCTTTGTTGGTGGCCTCGATCGTCGTAGTCCCGGCCTTGGCCTTCAGCACTGCGAACGAAAATGGCCCTTCGGCCAGGGGGCCTGAAAGGGACAGTTCATTGCGGACCACGACCCGGGGTCCATCCGCTTTCGGGAACAGCACCGGAAGTCCCGCCTCACCTGCAGGCTGCAGAAACGCGAGGACCTCACCACTAGGCAGCGTGGCCCGGGCGCTGACGATACCCCGGATCTCATGGGTTGTGGTGGTCTCCTTGGCCTTCCCGGTCCGTGGATCGATCTGCTGGATCACCGATGAAATCGGAGCGCCGATGCCGATGATTGCGACACTCCATCCGGCCAGGAAGGTAAGGAAGGTTCTTTGGAAACGAGGTCGGCATGTCATAGACGGGTACGATACAGGTCGCCCGCAGGATAAACGCAACCGCGACGGCTGCGGCAAAACGCCCTGAGGCGACTCCCGGCCATCAACAGCGCGGGGGGTGCTTTCCCAGCTTGCGTTGCAGCGTCCTCCTGTCGATGCGCAGAAGTCTTGCCGCCTGTGAAATGTTGCCTCCCGTGTCGGCGAGTGTCCGCTGAATGTGTTCCCACTCGACACGGTCGAGGGACGGAACCGCAGTAGGGACCTCCTTGGGGTTCCCCATAAGAATCCGATCCCCGCGGAGAGCCGCCAGGATCTGTTCTGGATCGGCAGGCTTCGTGAGATAGTCCCTGGCCCCGAGTCGGACAGCATCCATGGCCGTGGCGATGCTTCCGAATCCCGTCAGGACCACCAGCGGAAGGCCGGGGCACAGGCGGAGGAGATCGCGGACCAAATCCAGCCCATCAGAATCGGGAAGCCTTAGGTCCACCACGGCCCCGGCGGGTTTTTGTTTCCGGGCCATCGCGAGCGCGGTGGATGCCGACCGGGCCTTATGGATCTCCCAATCCCGCGATGCCAGTGCGCGTCCCAGCCGGTCCAGGAAAATGGGATCGTCTTCGACCAGCAGCAATGTTGGGGGCTGGATCATGAAGGCAATGCGGCTTTAAGCTTGGATCGTGGCAGCATCAGCATAGCCGTCGTCCGGTTCCCGCCATCGGACCAAATACGGAACTCACCTCCGACCCGGTCGGCGAGCAAACGGACGAGGAACAGTCCGAGACCGGTTCCCTGGCCGGGAGGTTTCGTGGTGAAGAACGGTTCACCCGCATGGGTTCGTGCCGCATCGGAAAGGGGGCTGCCCAGGTTCTCGACAAGGAACTGAACGGACTGGTCATTGGCCTCGACCCTGCATACCACCTGGGTCCCGTCTAGTCGGGCGTCGAGCCCATTCTTCACCAGACAGGACAGCGCCTGTACAAGGGCCTCGGGAGGGCCATGGACACCGAGCGCCTCGCTGGTGTCCTGTGTGATCAATTGGTTTGAAAAGCGCATGCGGACCTGTTCGAGGACCTGTTGGACCGAGAGATCCCGGGCTGAGTCGCCCGAATGGGATTCGAGGCGGTCCAGGATCGAGCGGCAGCGGGCGACCTCCTCCCGAATCAGTTCGGCATCGTCGACGAGCTCTTCCTGGCCGGGAATTCTCCGGGCACTTCTCTCGACCTCCCCGGCGGCAATTGAGATCGTTGCCAGCGGGGTTCCAAGTTCGTGGGCGGCTCCCGCGGCAAGCGTGGCCAGCGCCACGAAACGTTCATGGCGGGCGATGCCTCCTCGGATCTCCGCGAGCTGTTGTTCACGTCGTCGCAGCGCCTGTTGCAGCCGCCCGGCAAAGAAGACGATCGCGAGGGCGGTCAGCACGAATGCCGCCAGCATTCCTTGAAGGTGGATCCGGAGCGGGAGTGACGGTCCGACTCCACATACCGCCTCCCCGGGGCGCGGAATCAGCGTGCCGCCAACGAAAAGCAGGCCGAACCCTGCGCAGCAGAGCCCTGCTATCAACGCGGTCCAGACCGGCGGAAGGGCCACGGCGGCCAGGGCGAGGTGTGCGAGATAGAAGGTGCTGAACGGATTGTGAGGACCCCCAGTGGCATGGAGGATTGCGGTGAGCTGGGCTGCGTCGAGGGCCATGCATCCAGCGAGCATCCGAGGGGACTCCCATCGACCCGATGGGATCCAGTTGAGGGCTAGGTTTGTAAGCGCCGTGAACCCGATGCATGCAGTCACTGCGCCGAGTGGCAGCGGGATGCCCAACACCACGACGACCCAGAGCACTGTGGCGGCCTGTCCTGCCACGGATGCCCAGCGGAGCCGCAGAAGCCACGGAAGCGTGAACTCATGCTCCTCCATGGAGGGAGGTGCGCTCATCGAATCGAGGCGGCTTCTCGGACCGCCCTGACAAGGTCCGCCGAGCTCCAAGAGTTTCCATCAAGCTGGAGATGGATTCTTCCCCGGGCGTCGAGGACCACCGTGCGGAGGTTGTGTGATATTCCGCCTTCGTCACGCTGAACCCGAAGTCCCACCAACGGTGCGGCGCGTCGAAGGGATTCCTGGGACAGCGCACCGAAGCGCCAATGGCGATCCTCCCCACGCCTCTGTGACTGGGCATGGCGGCGGAGAACCTTCGGTGTGTCGAATTCCGGGTCGAAGGACAGGGAGAGGAGCTGCCAGCGGTCAGGTTCCGGACCCTCTTGAAGAAGGGACTCATGGGCTCTGGCGAATTCCTTGGACATGCGAGGACAGAATTCGGGGAGTGGACATCGGGTGAAGATGAAGGTGAGTGCAACGGCCCTCCCGCGATAGCCTGAGAGCCTTAGGGATTCGCCTTCCTCATCCGTGATTTCGAGATCCGGCATCAGGTCCCCGTTTGCGAGCTCGGCGCCCGCCATGGATTCCAAAGTTCCTTGCGGTTCTTTGTTCGTTGCTCGACCCACCTTCCGGATGGCGTCGATCCAATGCTCCTCGCGGGCGACATGGAGGCGGAACTCCACCTCATCCCCCTCCCTGATCCCCGCCAGCTCATTGGTGTCCCGTACCCTGAGCATCATGGTCATCTTCGGCATGAATCCCGGGATTTCTTCATGCCGGATCACCACGCTCGACCCGTCGGCTGGAAACTCCCTGACCACACCACGGGTTGAGTGAACGGATCCCTGACCACATCCGGTGAGGATCATGCCGGCGATTGCGATGACGACCCCAAGGAGGAATCGTGCATTTGGAGAACCGCTTTGGGTGTCGTTCGGGATGGTCATGTCGTGTCGGGTCATGGAATCGCGGGCGTGTCGACACCTCGGATCAGGTCGAGGACAACGGAGGCCAGGTTCGTTTTGAACCCGTTCGCACGGCCTCGTACCTGTCCCTGCCGGTCGACGACCAGCACCTCTCCTATATCGAGCGTGTCGCCCGGATTCCCCGGTGCAACGCCCGTGGGCATGGGTTTCCCGAAGAGTCCCTCGACGAGGGGGGCTAGGGAGGACCGGCTCCCTGTGAGGAATTGCCAGCGGTTGGTTCGGGCACCGAATCGGGAGGCAAACCGGGCCAGGACTGGGGGGGTGTCTGACCTCGGATCCAGGGTCAGGGCCACCAGAAGGACGTTCGTGTTCCCGTCGAGGTCCACCTGGACCTCCTGGAGTTGTGCGGCGACTTGGAGACAGCTCAATCCACAACCTGTGTCGACGAGGTGAACAACGAGGGCCCGGCCTTCGAGTGTCGAACGGGTCACGGGTTCACCGGTCCAGTTGGTGAGATGGAAATCCCCGGTTGGAATCCGGAGATCTGCGAGTGGGCGGGGTCGATGCGGACGCCGACCGAATGCGGTGCCAATCGCTATGGAACCCACCACGAGTACGATCGACAGGACGGACAATCCGATCCGGATGGGTAGGCTGGTCGGAGAATCGCTGGTGGTCGAGGGGGCGGAAGCGGGGCCCAGTTGGTGGGTGGATGTAACGCAGTCCGGCATGACCTATCGCCCCTTGGCGGATTCCCTATCCAGAGGCGACGCCTTGT
>Ga0172372_10010431_pt1 | contig 11897 bp, 12 predicted proteins | sample LakKiv5m_2_FD_114544 | JGI IMG/M metagenome (GOLD analysis project Ga0172372, IMG submission 114544) | Freshwater microbial communities from Kabuno Bay, South-Kivu, Congo - kab_092012_9.5m | ecosystem: Environmental > Aquatic > Freshwater > Lake | place: Democratic Republic of the Congo... | reverse complement strand
GCTGATCTTAAGTCTATGCTTCACCTTACTCTAGCTCCGGGTGCTGGTCATATGATTTCGACCGGAGTATCCCTTGCTATTCCAGAGGGATTCGTGGGTCTTGTATTCCCACGATCTGGTCTGGCAACCAAGGGTGTTACACTTAAGAACTCTGTTGGTGTTATTGACTGTGATTACCGTGGTGAGATTATGGTATCTCTGGTAAACAACTCTATTGAGACTGTCGAAATCAACAAGGGTGATCGCATTGCACAGATTGTCTTCCTACCTGTTACTCAATTCCCATTCATCTCTGTCGATAAACTTCCAGAGACTACGAGGGGATCTGGTGGTTTTGGAAGTACAGGTTTATAAGAAACTAGCCGTTTAGGAAGGACAGATATGGATACATTTCAAAACTTTATTGCCATCTCTCGCTATAGTCGATGGATGGATTCAGCATCTCGCCGTGAAACTTGGGATGAAACCGTGGATCGTTGGTGGAATTACTTTACGACCAAGGTTCCTGCCCTAGCTTCACGACCAGATGTACGGGATGCAATTCTAAACCTTGAGGTTCTACCCTCAATGCGTGGGCTTATGACCGCAGGACCAGCTTTGGACCGCGATCATACTGCACTATACAATTGTTCCTATCTGGAGATCGACTCACCAAAGTCATTCTCCAATCTAATGTATATTCTTATGTGTGGTACTGGTGTTGGTTATTCTGTTGAGCGTAGATGCACAGACAAGATGCCAACTGTTCCAACTATTTATAAGATGTTTGACAGTATTATGTTCGTAGAAGATAGCCGAGAAGGTTGGTGTGATTCACTTCACAACCTAATCGACAATCTCTATAAGGGTGTTCACCTAAAGTGGGACACTAGTAAAGTACGCAAGGCTGGAGAAAAGCTCAAGACTTTTGGTGGCAGGGCTAGTGGTCCTGCTCCACTTGAGGAAGTATTCCGCTTTGTTGTTCAGACATTCTACAAGGCTCAGGGACGAAGACTCACTCCGCTTGAGTGTCACGACATTTGCTGCAAGATTGCTCAGTCAGTTATTGTTGGTGGCGTTCGCCGCTCAGCAATGATTTCCCTAAGTGATCTCGCGGATCGTGAGATGGCAACATGCAAGAGTGGTGCTTGGTGGGAATCATCAGGACACCGCGCCCTAGCCAATAATTCCGCTGTGTACAATGGTCGCCCTTCAATGGGACAATTCCTAGAGGAGTGGACAGACCTGTACAATTCTCACAGCGGAGAGCGCGGTATCTGCAACCGTGATGCGATGAGAGCTATTGCAGCCAAGGCTGGTCGTGATGTCGATGTATATTATGGAACCAATCCTTGCTCTGAGATTATCCTCAGACCCAATCAGTTCTGCAACTTATCGACCGTTGTAGTCCGCGCTTCAGATACACCTGAGACACTAGCTAAAAAGATTGAGATGGCTACAATCATCGGAACAATCCAAAGCATGTTCACTCACTTCCCATATCTTTCCCGTGAGGATTCCTCATGGACAAAGAACTGCGAAGAAGAGAGACTGCTTGGTGTTTCAATGACAGGCATCTTTGACAACAAGCTAATGTCTGGCATTCTTGGTTACGGAAAGCTCAAGCATGTTCTTGAGAATCTCCGTGAAATTGCAATCAAGACCAACCTTGATTGGGCTAAGCAGTTGGGTGTCAACCCAAGCAAGTCAATCACTTGCATCAAGCCAGAAGGAACTACCTCATGCTTGGCTAACTCAGCCAGTGGTCTACACCCAAGATATGCCGAGCACTATTATCGTAGAGTTCGTATCGACAAGAAAGATCCTATTTATCAGCTAATGCGTGATGCTCAGGTTATGGTAGAAGACTGTGTGATGAATCCAGATTCAACAGCTGTCTTTACCTTTGCTCAGTCTGCTCCATCAGGTTCTCTTACACAAGATGAACTACAAGCAATCGACCACCTTAATCTGTGGCTTGCTTATCAGGAGCATTACTGTCAGCACAAGCCAAGCATCACCGTCAACTATTCCGATAGTGAGTTCATGCCAGTAGGACAGTGGGTATGGGAGAACTTTGACAAGATCTCTGGTATCTCTTTCCTGCCAAAGTCTGATCATGTATATGCTCAGGCTCCGTTTGAAGCAATCACCAAGGAAATATATGATGCATATGTAATGGCTCCTGTCGATTTCAATCACCTTTCATTCTATGAAAAGGCTGATACAACCACATCATCACATACAATGGCTTGCACCGCTGGTGCTTGCGAAATTGTTGATCTAACAAAGTGAGATAACTATGGTAACAAGTATTGATCAGGCAAAGTCCCGCCTAAATTTAGCTGCGGGTGTTGGTCCCAATGAGACTAAGTTAATGTTAAAGGATCTCTATAATGAGATTGAAAAGCTTCACAAAGTAATTGAGAATCTCAATAATGAAGTCCGAAAAATTTCCGAGAATAGACCCAGACCTAATAAAGATTCTGGAAGAACTGTATAAACCTCTGGCTTACGATCCTGATCTTGCACAAGATGAGTTCGTAAGAAAAGCTGCTTATAGGGCAGGACAGATAGAGGTTGTCAACAAACTCAAAGCTGTCCTCAAACAGCAACAAGGAGGTAAGTAATATGGGTGGATCACCTAAAATTCAAGGCGGTATGACCTTTACTGAACAGCAGAAACTACTGACAGAAGAAAGAGAATTTCAAAAACAACAGGAACTGGAAAGAAGACAGTATGCTGAAGAGCAAGAGGCTAAAAGAATTAAGAAAGAAGAAGAAGAACGAGCAAGAATTAAAGCAGAAGAAGATGCTCGTCTTGCCGAAATAGCCGCTGCTGAGACAAAAGCAGCTAAAGAAGCTGCTTATCTAGGACAGCAGGAAGCTGAATCAACAACCGCTACAGCTACTGGTGCTACAACCAAACTGTTCGACTTCTATTCAGCTCTTTATTCAGGTATGGGTAATCGCCCACAGTAAGGAGTCACTATGGAACAAACACTTGCTGAACGCTTTCAGCTTTTGGATTCCTCAAGGACATCCAAGCTGAGTCGTGCAAGGTTGTGTGCAGCTTTGACTGTCCCTTCTATCCTACCCCCAGAGGGATGGACAGAAGAGATGGCACTGCCTCAGCCCAATTCATCTGTTGGTGCAAGAGGAACAACTTCATTGGCAAGTCGTATGCTTTCAGCAATGATGCCTTTGAACGACACTCCATTCTTCAAATTCAGTTTGAGATCCGGTGTCGAACCAACAAGTGAAATTTCCCAATACTTGGAAACCATGAGCTATCAGGTTTTCCGAAAATTGGGATCAACTAACTTACGAGAAACAATCTACCAAGCCATTCAGAATCTAATCATCGTTGGTGATTGCATGGTACACGAAGAGGATGATTTCCAGTTTCGTGTTACCAGACTAGATCACTATGTTGTTCAGCGTTCTGTAGAAGGCGAAGTACGAGAAATCATTAATATCGAATATGATCTAAAAGATCCACAAGCACTGAGCAATGTCCATTACTCTATTCCCGATTCGGATAAGAAGGGTTACAAAAAGACATATTGCCAGTACATGAGAACGGAGGACGGACTATGGAGTTATCGCAAGGAAGACGCCGATGGTGTTCTACTAGCGGAAGGTGTCTACGAAGTCTGTCCGGTAACGGTCCTACGGTGGTATGGCATACCCGGAGAAAATTACGGGAGATCGCATTGCGAAGATATCCTAGGAGATCTAGCAAGTCTGGACGGATACACAAAGGCACTACTTGATGGCATGGCTGCATCCTCAGCATTCTGGATGGGACTAGATCCCGCTGGTATTACTGAGATTGATGATGTTGCTGATATGCCTAATGGTGCTTGGGTAGCCGCACGACAATCAGATGTCTTTACCATTTCTCCGTCACAAACAATGAACACACAAGTATCTGCTGCTCAGGTAGCAACCGATACAATGCGTAAAGAAATTGGTCAGGCATTCTTGATGTCATCTTCAGCCATCCCAAGTGGCGACCGTGTTACTGCTACTGCCGTTAGAATGATCGGCTCAGAACTTGAGACAGTCTTAGGTGGTGCATTTTCCGCAATCGCCAGAGATCTAATGGAACCGATTATTAGACGCACTGTATTCTTAATGATTGAGGCTGACGATCTAGACAAGCGAATGTATGAACAATTCTTTGACAGCGAGGGTTCCCTTTCTGTTGAAGTAGTTACTGGTCTACAGGCTCTTAGCCGCGATACAGATCTCCAAAAGCTTATGCAAATGGGTGAGATGGTTCGCAATCTACCAGAGCAAGCCGCAATGTCTTTCAAGTGGGATGAATATGCCCGTAGTCTCATTACTGCTCTTGGCTATGATGCTCGTAATTGGGTCAGATCGCCCGAAGAAATTCGTGAAGAGCAAATGCAAATGGATGCACAGAAAGCTCAACTAGCAATGCAACAGCAAGCTGGTAATGTAATGGCTAATACCGCTGGTAATGTGATGCAGCAAGCTGCTACACAAGATTTAGCAAATGGTGGACAAAACATTATGGGTCTGCTACAGCAATCAGGACTAGGAGGCTAATATGGCTAAGAAAGTAAACAAGGCTAGCATGTCTTGTAATTCACCACGCAAGTCACCCAACCCAAATAAAAAGAAGGTTGTCAAAGCTTGTGCCAATGGTCAAGAAAAGATTATTCACTACGGAGCAACAGGCTATGGTCACAACTATAGTGCTGCTGCCCGTAAGTCTTTCCGTGCCAGACACAAGTGTGGCTCTGCCAAGAATAAACTAACTGCTCAGTATTGGGCTTGTAAGGATCTCTGGGCTGGTCCCGGTGGTTCCAAAGCAAGTTGCCCCAAGGGTAGAAAGTGCAAGAAGTAAATGCCTAAAGACGCATGCTATAAAAAAGTAATGTCCCGCTATAAAAAGCATTCTGCTTATGCTTCAGGTGCTATGGTTCAGTGCCGCAAAGTTGGTGCTGCTAAGTGGGGTAACAAATCCAAGAGGAAGAAGTAATGGCTAAGAAAAAAAAGAAAGCCGACTTTTCTCTTGAGAAGAAAAAAGGATTGCATGGCTGGTTCTCCCGAAACAATGGTAAGGGCTGGATCGACTGCAAGACAGGTAAACCATGCGGTCGTAAGAGCGCAGGGGAAAAAGGCAGGGGTTATCCTGCCTGTCGCCCTACTAAATCCATGTGTACTGCTAAAGGTGTTCGCTCCAAGAAGAGTGGTAAGCAAGTAAGGTGGGAATAAAGTAACATGAATCGTAATAGAACATGGTCTTATACTTCTCCATTATGGAGATTAGATCAAAATAAGTTAATAGATATTAATGGTTATGTTCCAGCACTATCAGAGTTGACTTTTATTCCAGATACATACGAGGGTGATGATGGTATTGCAGGTGTTCAAACAGCAGCTGGTCCTATGTTAATTAATAATGCTTTGTCTAACTTGCTTTTTAAATGGGATTTAGCATTTGGGCTTACAAGAGGTACTACTTTTTACTGGAAAAAGAATAATGGAGCGTTTACTCTTTGGCCTAGAAATACTAACAATACTAATGTATCTTTTAATAATGGAGATACTTTAACCGTAGGCATTGCACATGCTGGTGCAGCAGCACCAAATAGTTTAGGTATTAGACTATTCAATAATTTTGATAATCAACCATGCAGTAATGTTTTAGCGGTTAATATCTTTCCTTCAGAAGAACTATAAAAAGGATAAACAATGATTCATACACATACAATGACACAGCTTAAAACGGTTCAAGAACCGCTAAAGCTTGTAAAAACATCTGCTAGTCCCTCAGCTTCAGATAATTTTAACACGGTCACTTCGTTTTCTAACAATATTCCACAAACAAACGCTGTTACTTCAACAGCATCTTCAATTATCATTCCTAATACTAGTCTAAGTTACTTGAAAATTATTCCTGTAGTTCGTTCTACAGTTACTACCCCAAACATAAAAGTTACAGGTTGGAATAAAGTAGTAAATAATACTGGTGTTGTAACAGAATATGTTCCTATGTGTTTATTTGCATCAGCAAGTATGACTGTAGGTGCTAATACCATCACTGTAAATAACTCTGCTGATTTTAGAGTAATTACAAACATTACTAAAGCTGTAGGAGATGCTAAGATTTTTGCATCAACTAGTGTTAATGATACTGCTTTCTTATTAGTAGATACTTTAGGTTGTGAGACAATTGAAATTGAATTTACAAGTGCAAGTGCTATTTCAAACGGAGCAAATGCTTATTACGGAGCAATTTAATGTATCGTGATAGAATTAAACCATTTATAGATGATTCGCTTATACTTAAAGAAGGTGTATTCGGATCAAAAAAAGCTGCTCGTTTTATACAAGATTTGGCAAATGGTGTTGATAGTATTGACTTTGTAGTTGTTGGAGACAGCAATACAGGTAGTGCAGTAGCTGGAATGTGGGGATATCATAATGGTTTACAAGAAGCCTTAAACAATAAAGGTTGGACTTGTTATGGTACTTCTGTATTTCCTGTTATAAACGAAGTTGGTGGAGGAGTACTCGACAAAAATACTACAACTGGAGGATGGAGAGCTGGAGCAACAATAACGAAGCCTTGGAATGGTACACCAAGTAGTGGAATAGGTTCTGAACCTTTGTTATCTGGTAACTCAACACAAGCACAATCAACCGCGCCTTCTTACTATAGTCAGTGGAGTCCTGCTGGTTATATTGACATGACTGCTGTTAATCCAGTTTATGTTCGTTATGGCTCTAGTACCACAGGTTCATTAGGACCAAACATTGAAAGTTGGGCTTTTTTGAATACTAATAGTGTTCAATATTTTAATTCATTTGGAATGGGCATTCTAGAAAACCATCCATTAGCTGCACCCGGAACAGCTTTATTTTATCGAATTAAATATGGTAAGTTTTTAAATGCAAACAACACAACAGTATCTCCAGCTCAAAATGGAGGCTTTTGTCCTATTGCGTTTAAAACTAGCGGAAGTTTGAATGGACAGGGTACTGAAATTACAACAAGAAAGTTTGTTTCTAGTTTAGCAGCAAATGCTGGTGAAGTAGGTCAAGAATTTGTTGAAGAGTTGCCGTTTAACACACAAGCCACAGCAGCTAATCGGACAGGATATCGTTGTGGTTGGGCTTTTGTTGGCAATGGTTCAAACAAAACATGCGGACCAATAGCTCTACACACTCAATCTATTTTTGCAAAACGAAAAGGTTGGGCAGTTACTTCATTGACTTACCTTGGTGGTTACAATAGTGAATCAATTGCTTCTGTTTTAAATGGTGTGAAAGATACATCATTAAAAGCTCTTCTTCGTGAAATTAGGGAACGACAAATCTCAGCTACAGGTAGCGGTCGTGTTGTTATTGTAGCTCAATCAGGAGTAAACAGTTATGCTGCTTCTCCCGGTCCTAATTACGAAACACCAGATAGATGGACTACAGCATATACTTCTATATGGAATACATTTAGAAATACATGGATAAGTCTTGGTTATCCTGAAGCTGATTTAGCAATTATTGCTTGGGTAAGTCACCCCATTTCAACAGCAGATGGTAGTTCTGGTAGTTCTTTAGCTGATAATTTAGTGTCAGTTCGTGCTGCTGCTGGAGCATTAGCAAATAGAACACCCGGAATGACTGTCATAGATATTAAGTCTATGATAAACTACAATCAACTTGTTAGAGGAAACGGCAATGGACAGAGTTTATTTCAGTATTGGAATAATAGTCCTGTTGTTGCTCCTAATTTTCCTGCACACCTTGCTGGTGGTCCTGTTACATCAGCTTTCTACATAAGTACTCTTGCACCGCCTAACAACAAAAACGAAGAATTTGCTGGTAATGCTACTTTTGTAGACGGAAGTAGTAATCCCGGTTTAACATTAACTGGTGCCTATGCTACATTTGGAACAGTTAATAATCAGTTTAGAAATCTTGAACTTGAGATTACTAAAGTTGGTTATATTAATCAAGGAGCATTAAGTAGTGTTACTTGTACTGGAACAGGTGGTACATTTACTTGTTCTTCTGCGTTACTAGCTGTAAATAGAGTTGTTGTTATTAGTGGAACTCTAAGTGGAATAACTATTACTGGTTATACAAATCCAAGTACTTATTACATCACAGCTATAACCGGTTCTACTTCATTTACTCTTTCAACTACCCGTGGTGGATCTGCTATAGCAACTACAGCAGGAACACCTACAGGAGTTACATTTAGTTTAGGTATGGAGAATCTACAACCACAAAGAGCTTTTATTACAGAGTACAATGCAACTACTAAGTTTGCTAGAGTTTCTGAATGGCCTGTTGGAACACCAGCAAGCAATGGTGGTGGTATTACACCGCTGCCCAATATAAGTACTGCGGCTAACAAAGATACTTACTATAGGTTGAATTTAGTCCACCCCGCTGATGGATATACTATGTATATGGATAACATGTTATCAGCACTAATGCAGATTTCATAGGATAAAAACTAATGGCAAAAAAAACATTCAAGTGCAACTGTGGTAAGACCACATCATGCACAGGTAAAGATGCTATGAAAATGGTATACCCAAAGAAAGGAAAGAAATGAAGAAGCCAATCAAGAAGGCTGAGCCAGCCAAGAAGAAGGCAGCTAAGAAGCCAGCCAAGAAGTCTTATTAATTTTCAACTCTAACGAAAGACACACACTATGAATGAAGAGACTCCCGATATGATGGAACAATCCTCCGAGACTCCAGTAGTATCACAGGAACAATCTCTTACATCGTCAGCAGAAGATGCTATTCTCGCCCGTGAGAAGGTTGCTTTTGACGCTTATGTAAGAAACCAAGGCATGACCGTTCCTGAGAACTTTAAGGATGCAGGAGCTTGGTTTGAAAGCCTTAAGAACGCTCAAAAGGAATATACCAAGTCACGGCAAGAAGTCGCTGATCTAAAGAAGAAGTACGAGCAGACACCCTCTACAGCAAACCCGGTCAAACAGGATGCTGCTCAGGAAGAGATTCCTGTCGTACCAGAAGTTCTTAAGATCCCCGAAAAGAAGGCAGAAGAAATCAAGGCTGAGACTCCAGCCGTTGCTACCGAAGATGATTGGAAGCAGTGGACCATTGAGTTCGCCACCAAAAATGATCTCTCTCCTGAGACTCTGGATAGCATCAAGAAGAAGACCAACTTGCCTGATTCCGTCATTAATGAATACATGATGGGACAAAAGGCTAAGCTTGAAGTCGCTTACACAAAAGCTGCTGAACTAATTGGAGGCAAGGATGAACTAGCCAAGATGTTTGATTGGGCTAGCAAGAATCTTACTCAGGCTGAGCAGGATTCAATCAACAACAACCTTGCTTCTCCCGCTTGGGATGTTGCTCTCTATGGTTTGCAAGCCAAGTATGCTAAGGCTACTGGCACAAGCAAGAAAGCAGAACCCAAGCCAACAGCAAAGGGACAAATCCCTATTGCTAGCACTCAGCAAGGAGTTGTCGCTTACCAAACTAAGCGGGAGTTTATGGCTGAGCGCAATAACGCAAAGTTCAATACTGATCCTAAGTACCGCAATTATGTGGAACAGCGGATGATGAGAACAGATTTTACAAAACTACCTAAATAATCCGCATACTGAGACAGCGGATTGACTGAGGATAACCTATGGGTAAATCCCCCGGAAGGTAATGGATGACCCTTGGTTATCCTCACTCAAACAAGTAGACTCCTTTAGGAATAATCGAACGATTGAGCGTACTTTTATTGTCTCAAAATTTTTAGTCTACTTACATAAGGAATTAATAATATGCCCGGAGATCCACTAGGAGCAGGAGATTTAGTACTACGAACAAATGTTACCGCCGAACCATCAGGTGGTTCAGCAGGAGCTAACAAACTTTGGCTACCACTTTGGTCTGGCGAAGTAATCAACGCTTACGATCAATACAATATTTTTGAGAATGTCATTACAAATAAGACTCTTTCTGGCGGTTTCTCTTATGAGTTCCCCGTCACTGGTACTGTAGCTCTAAACGCTGCATGGGATGCTGGTGAAGAGCTTATTGGTGGTGATTCTTCAAGCACAACCTTTAAGGTCAATCTTGATAAGCGACCAATGGCTGCTCACTTTGAGACTGACAATGTTGACTTGCTCGTTACTCAGTGGGATTACCGTTCAGAACTAGCTCGTCAGGCTGGTCTAACTCTAGCCAACACCCGTGATCGACAGATTGCAATGGCCTTGCTTGCTGCTTGTGCTGTTCCAGTTCTTTCTTCAGATCCACGCGGTCTTGTAACAGCAAGTCTTCCAGTTCCCGGCGTAGTTGGAACAGGTACTGCTTCAGCTGCTGCCGATCAGGAAGCTCTCAATATTCTCAAGGAAATTGAGAACTATCTTGTTCAGATGCAGGAGAATGATTTCCCTGTTAACAATGTTTACTGTGCAGTAACTCCAAAGGTTTTCCAAGTTATTCGCTCACTAGGTATTCCACGCACCGCAGCTACTGCTGGTGAGTTCCAGAGATATCCACTCTTTGGTGCTAGCGAAGAAGTTGGTGGTCTAGGCGCACCTCTCGCAGTTGGCATGAACATGCTCAGCGATTCTCTTGATTACATGGGTGTTAAGATTATCAAGACTAACCATCTTCCAAATACTGATGTCTCAGCAACAGTTAATACAGCTATTGGTGGTACTAAGTATAACCTAAACGCCAGCGGAATCAAGCTTCACGGTATTATCTTCCAGCCAGAAGCAGTTGCTGGTCTATCACTTATGGGTATGAAGGTTGACACCGTACAGGATGTTCGCCGTAACACTCAGTTCACCGTTGCCAGCATGATGAAGGGTACTGGTATCCTCCGTCCAGAGCTTTGCAAGGCTCTTGTCGGCGCAACTACCGCAGCTGATCTTGATACTCGCGCTGAGCTTTTCGCTCTTCTCGACAACACAACTGTTGGTACAAACAACCTTACCAGCGGCTTCTTTGCTGAGTACAAGGTTACCACCTCCTAATGATTGATTCACTCTCTACTTTCGGGTTTTGTTTTACAAACCGCGTCTGAAGAGGAGGTGATCTCATATCTACCCCCGGCTCCCTTAAGTGGGAGTCGGTGGGTTTTTTTCTCTAACAATAAGGAGGCTATATGGGCTACATTACACGACTGCAAGCAGTCAACCAAATGCTACTGGCTTCAGGTGAAAACCTAGTAGCTGACCTTGAGGGCAACTCAGGTATTGATACCGGAATTGCCGAAACTATTCTAGATCAAGTTAGCTTGGATTATCAGCTAAGAGGTCTAGCCAATAACAAGTTTACAAGAAAACTAAATGCTCAGACAGGAACCAAGTACATCTTGCTTCCTATGGCTGATGCAGATGAGGGCGATTTGATCAGTGCTGATCTTGTCTCTACTCATATTAATTCAGATGGTTATACTATTCGATCCCGTGTATACAACACAACTCCCCCAAGACTCTGGAACATCACTGATGACACAGATGTTTGGGAAGAGGGTATTGATTATTATGTAGAGATCGTCAAGTATATTCCTTGGGAGCAGCTAGATACCGCCACACAAAGAGCTATCATGGCTACTGCAATGCGTCAGTACCAGATCGTTACCCAAGGTGACGAAGGTTCAGATGCCTTCCTTGCTTTTCAAGAACAGAAACATGTCATGCGTGGTCGTGCTTCTGATGTCTATAACAAAAAGAAGAACATCTTTAGAAATGGCGATCCATACTTGAGATTAGCGGTCTACCGCAATGCCTATCTAAATGATCCTAATAGATTCCGCTACTGGAGAACAAGAGGTTAATACATGGCCCCAATAAAGCGAAGCGGACCAAGAGGTGGTTTAGTTTCCACTCGTCTTCCGGTCTATACATTAAACTCAGTAAGTACTCAAGCAGCAAACAAGCGACT
>Ga0172372_10010430_pt1 | contig 11897 bp, 12 predicted proteins | sample LakKiv5m_2_FD_114544 | JGI IMG/M metagenome (GOLD analysis project Ga0172372, IMG submission 114544) | Freshwater microbial communities from Kabuno Bay, South-Kivu, Congo - kab_092012_9.5m | ecosystem: Environmental > Aquatic > Freshwater > Lake | place: Democratic Republic of the Congo... | reverse complement strand
TGGGACGCTGATTCCATTTACAAGATACCGCGCATGTTGTTTGAGCAAGCGGTCGACGAACGTTTGGCGGATTTGTTAAGGCTCGATGCACCTAAAGCCGATCTTTCGGTTTGGGACAAGCTCGTAGCCGCATTAAGTCAGCCCAAGCACCGCCTTCGCATCGCGATGGTGGGCAAGTATGTTGACCTTACCGAGTCGTATAAGTCACTGACGGAGGCACTAGTCCATGCGGGGATGCACACCGAATCAAAAATTGACATCGAGTATCTTGATTCTGAACAGGTTGACACGGTAAGCGTTGCAAATCTTGCAAACTTCGATGCAATTCTTGTGCCTGGGGGATTTGGCAAACGCGGGGTCGAAGGCAAGATTGCTGCAATTCAGTATGCTCGTGAGCACAAGATTCCTTACCTTGGGATCTGCTTAGGTATGCAACTGGCAGTGATCGAATTTGCCCGCCATTGTTGTGGACTCGAAGGGGCTAACAGCACGGAGTTTGACGAGCAAACACCGCATCCTGTTGTTGGGCTGATTACAGAGTGGCTTGACCGTGAAGGACAGCTTGAGCGGCGCAACAGTGACTCTGACTTAGGGGGGACGATGCGCCTGGGTGCACAACGTTGCCCGGTTCGGGCCGGCAGCTTAGCTCATACCATTTATGGCGACTGGGTAAACGAGCGCCATCGCCATCGATATGAGGTAAATGACCATTATGTCGCTCGTATGCAGGCGCAGGGTTTGGTGGTCTCGGCTAAAACGCCCAATGAGGGTCTGACTGAAATGATTGAATTGCCACAATCGGTTCACCCCTGGTTTGTTGGTGTGCAATTCCACCCGGAGTTCACATCAACACCTCGCGATGGCCATCCTTTGTTTATTGCCTTTTTGCGCGCATCGCTTGAAGCAAAATCGGTAAAAAACGTTTCATGATAACTGAAAGCCACAGCGAAACGGCGGTTTGGTCACTTTGTGGCAGGCGGGTGGGACTTTCTTATCCACTTTTCTTGATCGCCGGTCCCTGCGTGATTGAGTCTGCTTCAATGGTCATGCATACCGCAGAGCGCTTAAAGTTGATCACCGATGCTTTGGGTATACATTTTATATTTAAAAGTTCTTTCGATAAGGCGAACCGAAGCTCGGCAAAATCGTTTCGCGGGCCCGGCATCGATGAGGGATTGCGAATCTTGGAAGGTGTTCGGCGCGAACTCAACCTGCCAGTACTAACGGATGTACACGATGCCTCGCAGATTGAGGCTGTGGCCTCAGTCGTTGATGTGTTGCAAACGCCGGCGTTTTTAGCTCGGCAAACAGACTTTATCGAGGCGGTTGCCAGTGCTGGTAAGCCTGTGAACATTAAAAAAGCGCAGTTCATGGCGCCAGCGGATATGTTTCAAGTAGTGACAAAAGCCCGCGATGCTGCAGCGTCAAGCGGTCGGGCCGCACAATTGCTGGTCTGCGAACGCGGGGCAAGTTTCGGATATAACAATTTAGTTTCCGATATGCGCGCACTGGCAATCATGCGTCAGTGTGGCTGTCCAGTTGTTTTTGATGCAACTCACTCGGTGCAATTGCCTGGTGGTCTTGGACACGCTTCAGGTGGACAGCGCGAGTTCGTGCCGCTTCTGGCACGCGCCGCTGTTGCAAGCGGCATTTCGGGGCTATTTATGGAAACTCATCCCAATCCGGCTCAAGCCAAGTCCGACGGACCCAACGCTTGGCCACTCGACCGTATGCCTGCCTTGCTCGGCCAACTCAAGCGACTCGATGATTTGGTCAAGCAAGACGGCTTCGCAGAACTTGATTGCAGAGGAAATTAAATGGCTGCCATTGTTGCTGTTCATGCGCGTGAGGTACTCGATTCACGCGGCAATCCTACTGTTGAATGCGACGTTCGCCTCGATTCTGGTGCTTTAGGCCGTGCGGCAGTACCGTCAGGGGCTTCAACCGGGTCGCGCGAAGCAATTGAATTGCGGGATGCTGATGCGGGGCGATACCTTGGTAAAGGTGTGCTTAAGGCTGTAGAGCATGTTAAAACAGAAATCGCCGAGTCCCTGCTGGGGCTTGATGCCAGGGACCAATGTGGTATCGATCAGACTTTAATTGAGCTTGATGGCACGGACAACAAAGCGCGGCTCGGCGCTAATGCCACGCTTGCGGTTTCGATGGCTTGCGCGAAGGCTGCAGCCCAGGACTCGGGTCTTCCGCTCTATCGATATATGGGTGGCATGCACGCGCATGCGTTGCCGGTTCCCATGATGAATGTAATTAATGGCGGCGCTCACGCAAACAATCGACTCGATATTCAGGAATTCATGATCCTGCCTGTTGGCGCTGGTAGTTTTCGTGAAGCCTTGCGCTTCGGCGCTGAGATTTTTCATGCACTCAAAAAGCTAATAAACGATCGTGGCTTATCAACTGCGGTTGGTGATGAGGGTGGCTTTGCGCCGTCGGGGTTGGCCTCCCATGAAGCAGCGATCGAACTCATCCTTCAAGCGATTGACAAGGCTGGTTTTGACGCAGGTGAACAAATCTTGCTGGGTTTAGACTGCGCGGCCAGTGAATTCTATCGTGATGGATTTTATCATCTGCAGGCTGAAGGCTTGAAGCTTGATTCAGAAGGTTTTGCGAATTTGCTGGCCACTTGGGCGGACCGTTATCCAATTGTGAGCATTGAAGATGGGATGGCCGAAGACGATTGGGCTGGGTGGAAGTTACTAAGCCAAAAGCTCGCAAAGCGTGTGCAGCTGGTTGGTGATGATTTATTTGTGACTAACACTAAGATTTTGCAGCAAGGCATTGACCAGGGTATTGCTAATTCGATTCTGATCAAAATCAATCAAATTGGTACATTAAGCGAAACGATGGCAGCCATTGAAATGGCCAGACAACATGGCTATACCGCTGTTGTTTCGCATCGCTCGGGTGAAACAGAGGATTCAACCATCGCCGACTTGGCCGTTGCGAGTCGAGCCATGCAAATTAAGACTGGTTCGCTGAGTCGAAGCGATCGAATGGCCAAGTACAATCAATTATTAAGAATCGAGGAAGAATTAGGGCCTCAGGCGTTGTATCCAGGCAAAAGTGCGTTCTATAATCTTAGATGAGCAGCTTTTTCTGCAGCGCGCGTGACTTCAAAATACCTTAGCTACCTTCTTATTGGGCTTCTCTTATCGATCCAATACCCGTTGTGGATTGGCAAAGGGGGCTGGTTGCGTGTGTGGGAACTTGATCGTCAAGTGCAAATTCAGCGCGCCGACAATCAGCGCTTAATCCATCGAAACGCAGCACTTGAAGCCGATGTTCGAGATTTGCAGGTCGGTACCGTGTCGATTGAGGAACGCGCGCGCTATGAACTCGGTATGGTGAAGGCAAGCGAGGTGTTTGTTCAGGTTACCGAAACCGCAGATGCAACAGCGCATGAAATTCGCACGGTAGGATTGGCCTACCAGAGCGCTGCACAGTCATCGGCACCAAAACGATAATAGGCGTTGCAGTATTCGCAGTGGATTTCGACGCTGCCTTGTTCGGTTAAAACGCTGTCGACTTCCTCTTTGCCAAGCATTTGCAGCATGGCAGCAACCTTCTCTCTTGAGCACGTGCATCGAAAATGACAGGCATGTTGATCGAGCAGACGCATGGGCGATTGCCAGAACAGGCGATGAAGTAGGGACTCATTATCGGTTTCCAGCATCTCTGGCCGAGTTAGCGTGTCGGCAAGTATTTGGTAGTGCTCCCAGCTTTCTTCACTCTCTTTCGAGCTATTTTCTGGAAGTTTTTGCAACATAAGGCCGCTTGCGCGTCCGCTATCGCTTGCCAACCACATCCGAGTTTTTACTTGTTCCGAGCGTTGCATGTAGTGCTCAAGCACTTCAGCAACCGTGTCACCTTCGAAAGGAACAATCCCTTGGTAGGGTGGCTTGTCAGGTTGCTCCGGCCCTGGATCCAAGGTTACGACGAAGCGACCTCGACCATGGCGATTAACGAGATCGGCAAGGCTTGCATCCGGTGCAATTGCCTGTTCGTCACGACATTTAACCGTTGCTCTAAAGCCGCCCAAGGCATCGCTTTCAACCACAAAGAGTGCGACTGGGCCGTCGCCATGAATTTGTAGGATGAGCTTGCCTTCAAACTTGAGCGAGGCCGACAATAAAAGGGCTGCAGCAGACAGTTCGCCGAGTCGATCACGAACTGAGGCAGGTAGCTTATGGCGGTACACCACCTTCTGCCAGGCCTGTTCAAGACGGACAATCTCGCCTCGAACAGTGCCGCCCTGCGGCATGAAACGGAGCAATTGATCGGCCATCTTAGGCGCTAAGGCGATGCAATTGGCTGCGATAGCGTTCGGCACGCTCAACATACACCGCAGCGATACGTTCAATGCCCTGCCGCTCTTCAGGGGTCAAACTCCGAACCACCTTGCCCGGCGAACCCACAACAAGACTGTAGTCGGGAATCTCCTTGCCTTCGGTAATCAGTGCGCCAGCGCCAATGAGGCAATGTTTGCCAATACGTGCGCCATTCAACACAATCGCTTGGATCCCAATCAGGCTTCCTTCGCCAACATGACATCCGTGCACCATGGCTTGGTGCCCAATGGAAACCCTATCGGCGAGAATAAGTTCAAATCCTGGATCGGTATGCAAAATAGCGCCATCTTGCACATTGACCTGTTCACCAAGCTTGATGCGGTCGTTATCGGCGCGAATCACTGCGTTAAACCAGACACTGCACTGCGCGCCCAGTGCCGCCTGTCCAATGACATGTGCACCGGGCGCAATCCACACGCTTGGGTGGCATTGAGGTAGTTGATCCTCAAGCTGATAAGTTGGCATTAACGTCTCCTGGCTGACTTTGTTGTTGAAGTGCTCGATCTTGCTCGAGTTGCCGCAAGATGGCACGCTGGACTTTGCCACTCGTTGTCATCGGAAGACTCTCGATAAATTCAATTTCTTTGGGATATTCATAGGGAGCAAGTCTTTGTTTGACCTGCATCTGCAGGGAAAGCTTAAGGTCTTCGAGTTGATCCGAATTCGTATACTTTTCCGGTCGAGAAAGTACCACAAAGGCTTTGACAAGATTACCGCGATCGCGATCGGGCTTGGGAACAACGGCAACATTTGCAACATCGCTGTGTTGGAGTAAGCAGCTTTCAATTTCCCCGGGCCCAATTCGATAACCTGCTGCTTTAAACATGTCGTCAGAACGCCCCGCATACCAAAAAAATCCCTCATCATCGTTGGTTGCCAAATCGCCGGTTCGGCACCATTCGCCCGTGAATTTGTCTTCGCTAGCCTTCAGATTACGCCAGTATTCAATGAAGAACACAGGGTCTGGGTGACCGTGACGGTCGTTGCGATGGACAGCGATTTCGCCCAAGGTACCTGCCGGAACTTCAAGACCCGATTCATCAATAATTGCAACCCGATGGCCGGGGTAGGGCCGACCAATCGAGCCTGAGCGCGTTGACCAGTATCTTGAACAGTTACCCACGACATAATTCATTTCGGTCTGACCGAACATCTCATTGACACTTAGTCCTAATGATTCTTCGCACCAATCAAAGAGCGTAGGACCCACCGATTCACCGGCCGACATAACCGCTCGAAGTTTCAGCTTGTGATTGTTTCTTGGGTTTGGGTCGCTCTTGAGCATCGCCTTGAGCGCTGTGGGAAACAAGAATGCGTGCGAAATCTCATACCGTTCTAAAAGATCATAGGCGGTATCACCGGAGAATCGCCCTTTGTAGGCAAGAATCGATTGACCGAAGTAAAGACTAGGAAGCAGGGCGTCCATCAAACCGCCCGTCCAAGCCCAGTCTGCAGGCGACCAAAAGCAGCTGGCTTGATCGGGAAACCAATTTTGTGAAGCGACAAAGCCGGGCAGGTTACCAATTAGGGCTCGGTGAGGAATCAATGCGCCCTTGGGTGGTCCAGTCGTGCCGCTTGTATACAACAACTGAGCTGGTTCTGCAGCCAGTGTTTTAACCGCACTAAAGCGTGGATGACCGCGATCGATCAAATCCTGCACATCAAATTCTTGATCGCTTGGATCAAGAAAATCTGAAGCAGCCTCGTCTGCGGCAACCGCTACAAAGCGGACGCAGTCAGATCGGGCGCTTCTCACGGCGGCAAGCGCAGTTGCATCGGCGATAACAGCAAAAGCTTCACTGTCTGCAAACCGGTAAGCCAATGCCTCTGTTCCGAAAAGAATCGACAAGGGCATGGCGATCGCGCCGAGTCGGTAAAGTGCAATGTGGGCCACCGCGGTAATTGGGCGTTGAGGTAATACGATCGCAACGCGATCGCCGCGTTCGACACCGAGTTCTCGAAGCGAACTGGCAAGACGGTTAGCCGCGAGATGCAAATCGCGGTAGGTCCAGCTGCTTTTTTGTCCGCTATCGCTTTCGTACCGAATCGCGATTCTTCCTGGATCATTTGCCCAGCGGGCGCAAATGAGTTGCTCGATGTTGAGTTGGGCTGGCACTTTCCAGCGAAATGCTTCATAGGTCGTCTTATAGGTATCAGGCATGTTCATCTCCGCGTCCCACTACAATCGAAGCCGATGAATGCTAACCCGAATCCTATGAAGCCCTATGAGCCGAGGCGCCAGTCGATTTCGCGTCGTTTTGTTATTCGCGGCATGGACTATTTTTTGCGTCATTGGCCTGGGCAGTCGAAAACGAAACATCAAATCCTGATGTTGCACGGCTGGATGGATGTCTCGGCATCTTTTCAGTTTTTGATCGATCATTTGCCGGACGATATCGAGGTTTTTGCACCAGACTGGCGTGGTTATGGATATAGCTCTCATAATCATAGCGATACATACTGGTTTGCTGATTATCTTGCCGACCTCGATGGTTTAATCACCGCACTTCAGCGCGAGCAATTGTTTTCAGGTCCGGTGTCACTTTTGGGTCATAGCATGGGCGGTAATGTCGCTTGTCTTTATGCCGGGATAAGGCCCAAGGCGATTCGCGCGCTGATCAATCTTGAAGGCGTTGGCATGCCTGAAAGTGATCCAGGCGATGCGCCTTCGCGCTATCGCCAGTGGCTTGATGCGCTCAGCAAGGGCAAACCGCCTATGAAGCCCTATCAAGATCAAAACGCCGTCGCGCTTCGTTTGATGCAAAACAACCAACGCCTGCGTGCTGACTACGCAGCGTTTCTAGCGATGCATTGGGCGCAACCGGCTGCCGATGGCCAGTGGCAACTGCTTGCTGATCCTAACCATAAGGGAATCCATCCGATCCTTTATCGGCTCGAGGAGGTACTTGCCTGCTGGCGCCAGATCGAGGTGCCCGTGCTTTGGGTTTGTTCCGAACATATGAACGCCTGGCATGATTTCGTGAAAACTGATGATTACCGTGCAAGACTCAAGACGATTCCTCAACGTCAAGAACTTCTGATTCATGATGCAGGCCACATGCTGCATCATGACCAACCGGAAGCACTTGCGCGGGCGATCATGGCATTCCTTGATTGAACCAAAGACCGACGAGGTGTTGCAATGAGCAAAGTGGCGTTGCAATGAGCAAAGAGGTGTTGCAATGAGCAAAGAGGCGTTGCAATGAGGCTACATGAGCGAGGCCAGTCTGGACTCAAACCTTTTGCAAGCCTGTTCCAAGGCGATCCCTGGCGCTTGCGCGCGGATTTGCACTGCCATTCATACCACTCTGACGGCGTTTGTGCGCCAGAGGCCTTAGTGGTGATGGCCAAGACGCAAGGCGTTGAGCTTTTTGCGTTAACAGACCATGACAGCCTCAAAGGGCAAGATGAGGCAAGAGAAGCTGCTAAGTCTTGCGAGCTGGCCTGGGTTAGTGGGGTAGAAGTGTCTGTGACCTGGGCGAGGCAGACCATCCATGTGCTTGGCTTGGGTGTTAACCCTGTTGATCCAGTCCTGGTCGCTGGCCTGGGTCGAATACGGGCCCAGCGATTTGCGCGCGCTCAGGCCATTGACCGCTCCTTAGCTCAGGCTGGGCTGCCTGGCGCCCTGGAAGCAGCCTTGGGGCAAGTGCGTGAACCCGAGCAGATTTCGCGTACACATATCGCTCGCTGGATTGCCAGTCAATGCGGCTTTGCAGATTTACGAGAAGTCTTTGCGCGTTATCTCTGTGACGGTAAACCGGGCGATGTAAGTCAAACCTGGGCGAGTCTTCGTGATTCGATCGGCTGGATCCGCAATGCGGGCGGGGTTGCTGTGCTTGCCCATCCTGCTCGCTACCGCTTAAACCCATTGCTCCAACACTGTTTAATCGAGGAATTCCGCGAAGCTGGCGGTCTCGCCTTGGAGACCGCTTCGGGTTCGCACGGCCAAAGGGAGATTCAGCATTTCAGTCGATTAGCGAGTCAGTATCGGCTTCGAGCGTCTGCGGGCTCGGATTTTCATGCGCCTCGAGAAAGTAGGACTGCGCTGGGTGCTGTATCGATGATTGCAGATTCAGTAGAACCTCTTTGGTCAAAATGGGATGTAGGACATTGAAAAATATTAAGAAATAATCAATGCGACGTTTGATTGTTCATCCAGATAATCCACAAGCCCGTCTTATCCAGCAGGCCGCTCAGGCACTTCATGATGGCGATTTACTGATTATGCCAACGGATGCTTGTGCTGTGATCGCGGCGTCGATGGCCCACAAATCAGCTGTAGACCGATTGCGGGCAATTCGCCAACTGAACGATCGGCACCTTTTAACGCTTTTGTGCCCCGACCTTTCTGCCCTGGCAACCTACGCCAAAGTAGACGATGTTGCCTTTCGATTCCTGAAGGCTTGGACCCCCGGGCCTTACACGTTTATCCTCAATGCGAGCAAACAGGTGCCGCGGCGACTGTGGCACCCCTCGCGAAAAACCATCGGGTTAAGAGTCCCTGAACATCCTGTGGCGATGTCCTTGTTGCAGGCTTTTGGTGAGCCCTTGCTCTCCAGTAGCCTCATTTGGCCAGGAGAGAGTCTACCCATGCATGAATCCGATGAAATCGCTGAGCGATTCGCTGACAGCTTGGAGGTCTTTTTGGACAGCGGGCACTACGGGCTCGTACCGACCACGGTCATTGATCTGACCAGCGGTGAAGCCGAAGTGATTCGCGAAGGGGCAGGTTCGCTGAAGGCACTTACAATCGACCCATGGACGAAAACTGGATTCAAGTCATCGCGGTCTATGCCATCCCGGTGATTTTCGCAATAACCCTTCACGAAGCTGCCCATGGCTGGATGGCCCAGCGCTTAGGCGATCCTACAGCGAGTCAACTTGGTCGAATATCGATCAATCCTGCTCGCCATGTTGATCCAGTCGGCACCTTGCTGGTTCCTGGGCTCACCCTGGCGCTTGGCGGGGCAATGGGTGCCTTCGCACTCTTCGGTTGGGCCAAGCCGGTGCCAGTGGATGCGCGTTACTTTCGCCGACCGGTACGGGATATGGCATGGGTAGCGGCCGCAGGTCCGGGCATAAATCTACTCATGGCACTTGCATGGGCTTTGCTCGCCAAGCTCGTTCTGATTGGCCTTGGCGCGGGCGAACCCACAAGCTCAATGGCCTCGCCGCTTACTTCCCCGATTGCAGCGGAGTATGCGCTTCGGGTTGCGGTCGCAGGTATTGTGGTTAACGTTGCCCTGATGGTGCTGAATTTGCTGCCTCTACCCCCTTTAGACGGTTCCAGGGTGGTCACAGCTTTGTTACCGCCTTCGATTGGCTGGCGTTATGCACAGCTTGAACGTTATGGTTTGTGGATTTTATTGATTCTTCTCTTTAGTGGTGTACTTGGCGCAATCGTAAGACCCGTCACCGCTTGGATGCTCAAGAGCATCGTTACTATTTTTGGGCTTCGTTAAATGATGCAAAAAAAAGAACAAAACCCAAGTGCTCAGCCACTCAGCAATGAATCAAACACGAGCGATACTCGACCGTCTGGCGTCTCGCGGCCTTTTTATGATGAGCCTTCTCGAGCGCCGGCGCAATCGGTGCTTTCTGGCATGCGGCCAACTGGCGCTTTGCATTTAGGTCACTATCACGGTGCACTTGCCAATTGGGTCAAATTGCAAGAACAATACAAAAGTTATTTTTTCGTGGCCGATTGGCACGCGCTAACAACACATTACGAATCGCCTGAACTTATCCAAAAGAACATCAGGGAGATGGTTATAGACTGGCTCGCCGCTGGTATTGATCCCGAACGATCCGTTTTGTTTGTTCAATCCCAGGTGCCGCAGCACGCAGAGTTGCATTTGCTATTGTCGATGTGTACACCGCTTGCCTGGCTGGAACGTGTGCCGAGCTACAAGGACCAGCAAGCCAATTTAAACGACAAAGATCTATCGACATATGGCTTTCTAGGTTATCCCTTGCTCCAGGCCGCTGATATTTTGATTTACAGCGCCTCATGGGTACCGGTTGGGGATGATCAGGTTCCGCATGTTGAACTCACGCGAGAAGTTGCCAGACGCTTTAATCATTTATTCGGACGTGAGCCGGATTTTGACCAAAGGATTGGTCAATGCTTAAAGAAGTTGCAGGCAACTGAGATTGATATGCTGAAAAAGTCTCGTGCTGCCTGGCTTGAATCAGGCGATACCAATGCCCGCGACTCAGCCAGACAATTGCTGCGAAACCTCGTGTTAAGCCCTGCAGATCGGCAACGCTTATCCGGTTGGATCGAAGGCGCCGGTCGTCAGTTGTTGCAAGAGCCACAACCCTTGCTGACCGAGGCATCCCGACTACCCGGTCTTGATGGGCGAAAAATGTCAAAAAGTTACGGCAATTCAATTGCGATGCGTGATGATCCAGTACATCTCGAAGCCAAGATCCGCAAGATGCCAACAGACCCGGCCCGCGTAAGGCGAAGCGACCCTGGTAACCCAGACCAATGCCCAGTCTGGGATTTACACAAAGTTTATTCCGATGAATCGATCCGCTCTTGGGTTCGTGAGGGGTGTAATCGTGCTGCGATCGGATGCATCGACTGCAAAAAGCCGGTCATTGACGCTGTGCAACGCGAGCAATCGCTTTTTTATCAGCGCGCTGAGCCTTTCTTACAACATCCTGATCGAGTCGATGACATCCTGATGGAGGGTTCAAAACTTGCCGCGACAGCCGCTGAGCAAACCATGGTTCAGGTTCGCGAAGCCATGGGCTTATCGCCCCGCTGGTTTTAGTTCGTCAGGTGTTTCCAGTGTTAGAGGTTCAACAATCTCCCTCAGCATGGGTGCAAAGGTTTTTGCAAAACAATCCTGCAGCGCATGATAAGCAGCGCTGGTTGATCGACTGGGCTTGCGGTGGTGGCAGGCATAGCCTCTTGGCACTTGAGCGAGGCTGGTCCGTACTAGCGATGGACCAGGATGCACATGCCTTGGGCAGCTTGCGCGAAGCCGTCGATGCGACTAACGATGCCTCGCGATTGCACTGCTTAGAAGTTAATTTGGAAGCAAGCAATAGTTTGGGTCTCGTGGCTCGCGCCCTATCGGACTTTGGCTTTCTACAAGTATCAGCCATGGTCGTATGCAATTATTTGCATCGCCCAAGCTGGTTGGGCATGCTGGGGTTGCTCGAGCCAGGAGGAAGCCTGATTTATGAGACATTTGCTCAAGGTCATGAGCGACTGGGCCGACCACGGCGAGGCGCTTTTTTGCTCCAGCCTGGTGAGTTACTTGCCAAGGCGCAAGCCTCGCATCTAGCAGTCATCGCCTATGAAGATGTATTGGAAGTTAATGAGCGCGATTTGCCTCGTGCCAGAAAACAAAGGCTTTACGCGCGAAAACCTGGGCTTGCGTCAAACGGCAATCCCTGGCTCAGTTAGAATTTCCACTTTCTGGGGTAAGCCATGATCAAGGGAAGTATTGTTGCCATCATTACACCGATGCTTGAAGACGGCAGTATCGACTGGGATAGCTATCGCCAACTCAT
>Ga0172372_10010429_pt1 | contig 11898 bp, 6 predicted proteins | sample LakKiv5m_2_FD_114544 | JGI IMG/M metagenome (GOLD analysis project Ga0172372, IMG submission 114544) | Freshwater microbial communities from Kabuno Bay, South-Kivu, Congo - kab_092012_9.5m | ecosystem: Environmental > Aquatic > Freshwater > Lake | place: Democratic Republic of the Congo... | reverse complement strand
TGCAAACGCAAGATCATAAGCAGCTCCCACGGCAAGCACGGTGGCCCCGATGATATGACGGTGCACCGAGCGCGGACGCACCCCCGGCCCGGTGCGATCGAAGTCGGAATCCGCCGGGCGAGCGAAGACCTGATATCTCACGCCCGCCTCGAGCTCGGTCGTCGCACGGGCCGAGTGGCGCATCTGATATCTTGGGCGCAGCGTCTCGACCAGATTGAAAAAGCCGAGCCCGTCCGTGTTCAAAAGCACCAGATCCATCTGGTTGCCCAGGGAAAAGCCCGACCCGCCCTCCAGGACCCGGGTCCAATCGACGGACTGGCCGAGCACCAGGCTGTTGAAAGCCTGCGCACCTTCGCTCGCATTCCAAGCGAAGGCCCCGGACGCTCCGATCAAAAGCGCCCGCTCGGATAGTCCGAGCGGCCTTTGCCAGGCCATCTGCACCCCGGGCACGACCTGAAAACTCGAGGTCCCGGTATCCGAGGTTGCGGCAAGGCTGGCATCACTGGCCAAAAGCACGTTGCTGTCAAAACCCGTCCCGACAAGCGCAGTCATCCCAAAACGCGAGGGCACGGGCCTGCGGTAGGGGGGCAGCGCATCCCCCCCGTCCAGACGAGCCGCCACTTCCAAAAGGTGGTCACGGAGAGGCTGATCGATTTCCTTGGATTTTCCGGCTGCAGCAAGCCTCAATGCATCGCCTGCTTCGCGAATCTGACCAGCCCGAAAGTACGCGTCCGCAAGATTGTAGAGTGATATCACGCGGCGCTCCCCCTGCGTGACGGACGACGCCTTTCGGAAATAATCCCCCGCCTCCCGGAACCGCCCCTCTTCCAGCAGCACCAAACCCATCAGCAGGAGAGCCGCATCATCCTCGGAATCCTCGATCAGATGTTCCTTGAGGACCGCAATCGCCTCAGTGCGCTCGTTTTGAGTCAGATGCCAGCGGGCGCGGACCTGCGCGATCTCCCGATTGGTGGTCGTCCCTGCCCGGAGGGCCCTTTCCGGGAGCAAGAACCCGGAAAGCAACAACGACAGGACCACCAGGTTGGGAACCGACCGGAGTTTCGCGCGCAATGGACTCATAGATATCAAAAGTGTCCGCGCGAACCCGGACGCGGTCAACCAAAGAAATCGCCCGAAATGACCGCACTCAAAGGAACTTTTCCGCGAACTCCCCGTCCACGAGGGAATAGAGTTTTTTCTGACCGTCGACTTCGGACTCGATGCTCACCGGGCGCCGCCAGATTTCGGAAAGCGCCGTGAGGGTCTCCCGGGTCCACCGGACATCGAGATCCAGCCCCTGATGCCGGTGCCAGAGCAAAAGCTCGCCCTTGTTGTGGAAGTTGCCATCCGTGACGTAAATGAGCGGCTGTCCGCGGTTGGCGATTCCAAACAGGAGCTTCTCTTTGACCTTCCTGAAGTCCCGGTCCTGGATCTCGTATTGATTGGTTCTGCGGTTAAAGCCGTACGTATACAGCTTGTAACGCTCGCAGAACTCGTCCGTCAGGTATTCATCGATGAAGGTGACATCATTGCACACCCGGCGCACTTCAAAAATTTTCTGCCGCCCGAGCCCGAGCTTGCGGTCCCAGCGGGCGCGCTCCACCATATCATCGCACTCATCCCACTCCTTGCCAAAACGACCGCGGTTCCAGCGGTCCTCGATGTCCCGGAAAAGCTCGATCCCGATCTTGTAGGGGTTGATCCGGCCCGGCGCCATCGCAAGCGTTCCTGCGTGAGCGTCGGCGAAGTCGATCACCTCGCTGTCCTTGAGCGCCTTCTCGGTCATGATCTTGGAGTGCCAGTAGCTGGCCCAGCCTTCGTTCATGATCTTGGTCTGCCACTGAGGCGCGAAATAATAAGCCTCGTCCCGGACGATCGAGAGCACGTCGTACTCCCAGTCCTCGAGCGGCGCATTTTCCAGCAGAAACGCAAGAACGTCCTTCATGGGTTCGGCCGGATTACGGCGCGATTTTCGGGCCGCTTCCTCGGCCTTGCGCTTCTGCTCTTCGAGGAAATCCGGCGGATTGATATACTTATCCATGTATTGCCGGTCCGTTTTGAGCCGCCCGGCCCCCGGCCCCTGCGCCCTCGTCTCGCCCTCCGCCTTCTCGTCCCGGCTCTTGGGCTGCACAAAAGGCAGGAACGGATCGATCAAGTCCTCGAGCGCAAGACACTTGTCGATGAAGTTTTCGACCGTGTCCTGACCGTGGCGATCCATGTATTCCCGGATCCGGACCGCGTGGTTGGCCATGGAGTCAAGCATCTTGCGGTTGGTTTTCGAGAACCAGGTGTTGTTCTTGAAAAAATCCACATGCCCGTAAACGTGCGCCATGACCGTTTTCTGGTCGACCAGGCTGTTGGCTTTCATCAGGTAGGCATACGAGGGATCCGTGTTGATCACCATTTCGTAAATCTTCTGAAGCCCCCAAGTATATCCCTTGGAGAGCTGATCGTAATCCATTCCGAAGCGCCAATGCGGGTACCGCACGGGAAATCCCCCGAGGGCGGCCAGCGAATTGATCTGCTCGGCATCGACCATTTCAAAAATCACTTCGAAGAAATCCAGTCCGTAACCTTTGGCGTACCCTTGGATTTCATCCCGGAGGCGCGCCAGCTCCGGCGTCAGATCACTGCTCGTGAATTCCGTTCCGCTTCCACTCGCCATGCCAGACCTCACTTTCCTTTGCCCAGGAAGTCTTTGATCGACTGCAGGATGCCTTCCTTGTTCTCGACCTTGGACAGGATGACCGACTCGTGTTCGGCCCCGAAGTACTCCTTGAGATCCTTGTAGAACTGCCCGGACCCGTAGCGCGACTCCACCTGCCCGTAACAGAACACATTGCACTCGGGCAGGAGCTGCTTCTCGAGCAGATCCATGCAGAGCTTGGTATCCTCGCCCGACCAGTTGTCACCATCCGAGAAATGGAAGGGATAAATATTCCACTCCGAGGGCGGATAGTCCGTCTCGATGATCTTCTGGCAGAGCTTGTAGGCACTCGAGATCAGCGTGCCGCCGCTCTCGCGCGTCTTGAAGAACGTATCCTCGTCGACTTCCCGTGCGGTCGCATCATGGATGATATACCTCGTTTCGATCCCCTTGTACTGGGATCTGAGCCAGGTGTCGATCCAGAACGCTTCGGTCCGGACGATCTCCTTCTGCTCGTCACCCATGGAGCCCGAGACGTCCATCATGTAGATGATGACCGCGTTGTTCTCGTGCCGCACATCGCTCTTCCACGAGCGGTAACGCATATCAGAACGGATCGGCACGATCACGGGTTTTTCAGGGTTGTAGATACCGGACGATATCTGCCGCCGCAGCGTCTCACGGAATGTCCGCTTGAAATGACGGAGGGAGTTCGGCCCCTGATGCGAGATGCTCGTGTATTTCTCGGTCTTGCTCTTGAGCGTCTTGTGACCGCGTGGCTCGATCTTGGGAAGCTCCAGCTGCTCTCCGAGGATCTCGGCCAGCTCCTGGAGCGTGAGATCCACTTCGAGCGAGTGGTCTCCGCCCTGGTTACCCGCTTCACCCTGACCTTCCTGCGGATCCCCCTGGCCGAGCGGATCGCCGGGATTTCCCTCACCCTGTCCGACCCCGCCTGCATCCTTGTCACCAAACCGGAAGCGCGGAATCTCGATCTGCGGAACGGGAATCGTGACCTGCTCCTTGCCCTTGCGACCGATCATCTCGCCATGGGTGACGTACTTCTTGAGGTTTTCCTTGATCTTGCCCTTGACGATGTTCCGGAACCGCGCGTGATCCCTTTTGATATTATATAGCATGCGTCGCCCCCGATGAGCGCCGCTCCCCGATCCTGGCGGAGCGGGGAGCGGCGGTCGAATTCACTGCATCGCCCGAGAAGCGGATTACTGGCGCTTCTTGACGTCTCCGCGGGCAAAGATGCTGGCCACGAAGTTGAGTACGTCGGTCGAGCAGATCTCGCAATAGCCGTAGTTCTTGACCAAGCGGGTCTTGACCACGTCGATCTTCTCCTGCGTGCTCCGATCAACCACATTGGACACAAGCGATGTGAGCTTGATGGTGTCCTTCTGATCCTCGAAGAGCTTGAGCTCGAGCGCCTTATGGAGCCGTTCGTTGGTTTTATAGTCGAAGATCCGACCCTCGATCGCGAGCGCACCGATGTAATTCATGATCTCCCGGCGGAAATCATCCTTGCGACTCTCCGCGATCTCGATCTTTTCCTCGATCGAGCGCATGAGACGCTCATCCGGCTCCTCGTCCATGCCCGTGTACTTGTTCTTGACCTTTTCCCGCTGGGTGTAGGCTTTGACGTTGTCGATATAGTTGGCGCAAAGCTTGGTGATCGCGTCCTCGTCGGCCGAGATCGCACGCTGGACTTCGTTCTTGACGATATCCTCGTACTCCTGCTTCACCACGGCGAGCATTTCGCGATACTCCCGGCGCTTTTCGTCGCTGCCAATCAAGGCATGGTGCTTCAAGCCGCCTTCGAGCTCGTTCATCACCATGAACGGATTCACGCAACCGATCTCCCCGTTCTTGTCGTTGACGAGCGCGTTGGAAATCTTATCCTGCACGTAACGCGGACTGATCCCCTCGAGCCCCTCGCGCACGGCTTCCTTGCGGAGTTCCTTGACGTTGTCTTCGGTGTAACCCGAGAGCGTCTTGCCATCGTAGAGCTTGAGCTTCTGCAGGAGCTGTAGGTTGGCCTTCTTGGGCTGCTCCAAGCGGGTCAGGATCGCCCACATGGCCGCCACTTCGACCGTGTGGGGCGCGATGTGCTTGCCCTTGATCTTGGTCGAATTGAAGTCCTTCTGGTAAATCTTGGTCTCTTCCTTGAGCTTGGTGATATAAGGAATGTCGATCTTCACCGTCCGGTCCCGGAGCGCTTCCATGAACTCGTTGTTCTGAAGCTTCTTGAACTCGGGCTCGTTGGTGTGCCCCAGGATCACCTCGTCGATATCGGTCTGGGGGAACTTCTTGGGCTTGATCTTGTGCTCCTGCGACGCACCGAGGAGGTCATAGAGGAACGCCACATCGAGCTTGAGGACTTCGATGAACTCGACGATCCCGCGATTGGCCACGTTGAATTCGCCATCGAAGTTGAATGCCCGCGGATCCGAATCCGACCCGTACTCGGCGATCTTCCGGTAGTTGATATCCCCGGTGAGCTCGGTCGAATCCTGGTTTTTCTCGTCCTTGGGCTGAAAGGTGCCGATGCCGATCCGGTCCTTCTCGGACAGGATCATGCGCTCGACCCGGACATGATTGAGGACCTTGGTCCAATCGCCCTTGTAGTGCTTGAGGAATTCCTTCATCACAAAGCGACTGGCAGGGTCGAGGTCGCCCACGATCTGCACTTTGTACTGGGATTTGTTGCCGCGATTGATCTCATCGAGGATCTTGGGACGGAACTCGGCCGGGACCAGCTTGAGGGGATCCTCGTTCATCGGAGAGCGCATCTCCTTCTGATTTCCCAGGATATGACCGAATTTCCCTTCCGGATCGATCCAGCGGAACGTGTACATCGCACCCGCATCAGTGCGGGAATACCCTTCGACCCCCTTTTTGAGCAGTCGGGCGATCGTGGACTTGGCGGACCCGACTGGTCCGTGCAGCAGGAGCACACGCTTTTCCGTGCCGTAACCGAAGGCCGCGGACTTGAAGAAGTGCACGAGCTTCATGAGCGGCACATCGAGCCCGAAAACCCCGTCCTTGCCATTGTCGATCGGATCATCGAAAAACTTATATCTCACGATCGACTTCTTGTACTCGACGTAGGACGTCGTGCCCCAGCCCAGAATCATGTCGTACATGCGCTGGAAGGCATTCCGGGCTACGGCCGGGTTGGCTTTCACGATATCCAGATAATCGAAAAAAGAGCCTTCCCAATGCAGACTGCGGAATTCCTCGACGGCAGCATGATCGCCCAGGAGTTTTTTCCAATCCTGGGAGGGAGCCCCGCGTCCGAGGTCACGACTGGTGGAGTGCGAAGTTGAATCGGTCATACGCCCGTCCTTAGCTAGAGTTGATTGGAGTTTAGCGCGGCATCACCGCAACCGCCGAACTACGGAAGGCATCCTTGCCTCCCACGACCGATGGTAAACTGACGTTGAGCGCCAGTTCAACCCCGGTGACGAAAAACCTCAAAAAAATTGCGTTTTTGGAGATTCTCCCCTCCCGAAAGCCTCCGAGTTCGGAATCTCGAAGTCAAATCCGACGCCTGATTCCACAAAGTCGACCGGCGCACTTGCCCTTCGGACATTTCAAGGTGATCATTTCTTGAATCTAACTATGCAGATCCACCACGGTGCACGAACGGATGTCGGAAGAAAACGGGAAAACAACCAGGACAACCTGGCCTGCTCGGCAGACCTCGGACTCTTTCTGGTCGCTGATGGCATGGGAGGCCACCTGGGCGGCGAGACAGCGAGCAAGATCGCTTCCGAGAAGATACCCCAGACTTTGAGAGAGAGCATGAAACGCCTCGGAGCGATCAGCGATGGCGCGGCTGGTGCGATACCGGAAGGGACCGCGGCGGAAATCGAAAACACCTTGCGCCACTCCATCGCCGAGGCCAACCGCGAAATCCACGCACTCTCCAAGCGGACACCCAACTTGCAAGGCATGGGCACCACTGCGACCGCCCTCCTGCTTCACCACAATCGGGCCTGGATCGGGCACGTCGGGGACAGTCGGTGCTATTTCATCCGGCCCGACGAAAACTGCATCTGGCAATTGACGCGGGATCACTCCTGGGTGCAGGAGAAACTGCGCGCCGGCCTCATCACGCGCGCCCAGGTCAAGAGCGATCGCATGCGGAATGTGATCACGCGCTCCGTGGGTTTCGAGGAGAATGTTGATATTGATATCTATTCCGCCGAAGTGCAGGCCGGAGACGTATTCGTGCTCTGTTCGGACGGACTGACCGGGCATCTGGACGACCTCACCGTGCTCAACCTGGTGACCAAGCACCTCACACCAAGGGCCGACGCGCCGACCGCGGCGGCGAGCGAATTGATCGACGAGGCCAACCGCCGCGGAGGAGAGGATAATATCACTGCGATCGTGGTGAGAATTCCGGAGTGATCGGCCTGGCGGGTCTCCGAGCCCCCGGCTTCTGCGAAGTACGAGGAACCCAGCTATGAACACCAACCGTTTCTACACTCTGATGCTGATCCCGGAGAAAACCGCCCGGGTCTATCGCGTCATCATTCCTGCCTGGATCGCCCGAAGCTCGCTCGTGGGAGTTTTCTTCGTCGCGGCCCTGGGCACGCTGATGACACTCAACTACTGGTATGTCATGAGCCGCATCGGCGAGAACAAGCAGCTGCGCCTGGAAAACCGGAAACTCAGGCAGCAAGTTCAGATATTCGAGACCCGCATGGAGACGCTTGAGTCCACGATGAACCGGGTCAAGACTTTCTCGACCCGCCTCAAGGTCATCACCAACATCGAAGAGCGCGACAATCTCATCCAATCACTCAACCAGAAACTCCCCGACGCGTCCCGCAACCTGGGCGCCCCCGATCCGACCGCAGCTCCCGAGGAAGCCCTGGCCTCGCGCTCGACGGACTCTCTGCCGCAGGACTCGCGAAACTCTCCCCTCGCGGCCATGCTGCCTGCAGGAACCGCCAAGGCGATTGAAACCACGCTCGCCGCCACGGGAGAAAATCCCGAGCAGGCACAGCTTCGCCGGGAATTCGAGACACTCGACACGCGCCTTTCAGGACTCAACAACGACAGCATTCTGCTCGAGCAGACCCTGCACGATCAATATGAGCTCCTGGCCGACCAACGCGCCTTCCTCTCCGCTCTCCCGACGCGACGCCCATCGGTAGGATATTTCACATCGGGCTTTGGCGTAAGGCGCTCGCCGTATGGCGGCATCGAAAAAATGCACGAAGGCCTCGACATCGCCAACCAGATCGGCACTCCGATCATCGCCACTGCGGATGGCACCGTGCTTTTTGCAGATGCCAAGCCTGGCTATGGGCAGACAGTGATTCTGGACCACGGCTACGGGCTGGAAACCTGGTACGGACACACGAACCGGATCTTGGTCAAAGAAGGCCAAAAAGTGCAGCGAGGAGAGTCCATCGCGCAACTCGGCAACTCGGGACGATCCACGGGGCCCCACCTTCATTACGAAGTGAGGATCAACGGAATCCCTGTCGATCCGTTGTCTTATATTCTTGAGAACTGACCCCACCCTCCATTAGATTCGAGCCACATCATGCTGAACACCATCGCCCGGAAAATTTTTGGAACCCAGAACGACCGTGAACTGAAATCGATTCTCCCCATCGTTCACAAGATCAATGCGCTTGAACCCTCGATCAAGCCACTCACGGATGCGCAGCTCCAGGCCAAGACCGGTGAATTCAAAGAACGGCTCGCCAAGGGCGAGACCCTCGATTCCATTCTCCCGGAAGCGTTCGCAGTGGTGCGCGAGGCCGCCTGGCGGGTAATCGGACAGCGGCACTATGACGTGCAGCTGATCGGAGGCATCACCTTGCACCGCGGGCGGATCGCCGAGATGCGCACCGGCGAAGGAAAGACGCTGGTTGCGACTCTTCCCTGCTACTTGAATGCCCTGACGGGCAAAGGCGTTCACGTCATCACGGTCAACGACTATCTGGCCCGCCGCGACTCTTCCTGGATGGGCCGCGTGTATGGTTTCCTGGGACTCTCGACCGGCATCATCGTGCACGGACTCTCGGACTCCCAGCGCAAGCGCAACTACGGCTGTGATATCACCTACGGCACCAACAACGAATTCGGCTTCGATTACTTGCGCGACAACATGAAGTTCCGCCTCGAAGACTACGTCCAGCGTGAACTCAACTTTGCCATTGTCGATGAAGTGGACTCCATCCTGATCGACGAGGCGCGCACGCCGCTCATCATCAGCGGCCCCACGGACGAGACGACCGACCTCTACGTCCGCATCGACCAGCAGATCCGGGCGGAAGGCGGACTGACCAAGGACACCGACTACACGGTCGAGGAAAAAAGCCGCACGGCCGCACTCACCCCCGCCGGAATCGACAAGATGGAGCGGAGACTCAAGGTCGAAAACCTCTACGACGGACGGAATATCGAATTGCTCCACCACGTCAATCAGGCGCTGCGCGCCCATGTTCTTTACAACGTGGACGTGGACTACGTGGTGCGTGACGGCGAGGTTGTGATCGTGGATGAATTCACCGGCCGCCTCATGCCGGGCCGCCGCTGGAGCGACGGGCTCCATCAAGCGATCGAAGCGAAAGAAGGCGTCCAGATCGAGAACGAGAACCAGACGCTTGCGACGATCACGTTTCAGAACTTCTTCAAGATGTACAACAAGCTCGGCGGCATGACCGGAACAGCCGATACCGAAGCGCGCGAGTTCAAGCAAATTTACAAACTTGACGTGACCGTCATTCCGACCAATCGAACCATTCAGCGCCTCGATCACGACGATGTGATCTACAAATCGGCGAACGGAAAGTTCCGCGCCGTCATCCGCGAAATCGAGGAGCTCCATAAAAAAGGGCAACCGGTTCTGGTCGGGACCGTTTCGGTTGAAAAATCGGAAGCTCTTTCGAGAATGCTGAAGGAAAAAGGCATCCGGCACAATGTATTGAACGCCAAGAATCACGAGCGCGAGGCGGAAATCGTGGCGCAAGCCGGCAGACTCGGGGCGGTCACCATCGCCACCAACATGGCCGGTCGCGGAACTGATATCTTGCTTGGCGGCAACGCCGAGAACATGGCCAAGACGGAAGTGGGAGCGCTCAAGGGCGATGCCACCGACGAGGAAAAGGCTGAATTCGCGAAGAAGCTCGAGGAGACTACCGAGCGGCTCAAGAAATCCTGTGCAGTCGAACGCGAGGAAGTCTGCAAACTCGGAGGATTGTTCATTCTGGGCACCGAGCGACATGAGTCGCGCAGGATTGACAATCAGCTCCGGGGTCGCGCCGGCCGGCAGGGCGATCCGGGAGCGAGCCGTTTCTACCTGGGTTTTGATGACGATCTCATGCGGATCTTCGGACAGAGCGCGATGCTCATGCGCACGGTTGCCGCCATGGATGAAGACGAACCGATCGCCACCGGACTCACGACACGGGTGGTGGAAAGCGCCCAGAAAAAAGTGGAAGGCCATAATTACGATATCCGAAAGCATCTGCTCGAGTACGACGATGCGATGAACCAACAACGCAAGGTGGTCTACGCTTGGCGGCGCGAAGTTCTGAGCAGCACTGACCTCAAACCCATGGTCATGGATATGGCCGAGGATATCGCAGCCGAGATCGCAGAGGACTTCTTTCCGGGCGGAAAGCTTCGCCGCAGCGAAGGTGGCCAGGCGATGCTGGACGAGCAGGCGCTCAATGATGCCATCAGCAGCACGTTCCAGACCCCCACCTCGTTCACCGAAAAAGAGATTGTCCCTTTCAATCATATTGGACTGAAGAACCTGATCCGCACGAACGCGGAAACCTGGTACGAACTGAAAAAGAAGGAACTGGGAACCGAGATGATTCACCAGGTGGAACGCATGGTGGTCCTCACCACGATCGACCACCTCTGGAAAGATCACCTGCTTGCGATGGATCACCTCCGGGAGGGGATCGGTCTGCAAGGCTACGCGCAGAAGGACCCCCTTGTTCAGTACAAGAAGGAAGGGTTCCGTTTCTTCAAGATGATGATGGGGCAGATCAACGGAGACGTGATCCGCAAGCTTTTCTCCGTTCGCTTGGCTCCCTCTCTCGAGGAAGAACTCGCGCGGGAAGAACAGTCGATCTGGAATGAAACCTCCGCCACGCAACCCAGCCTCGATGGAGGAAAGGCTTTTGCCGGGATCGCACCTGCACCAGCCCCGGTGGCGAACTCAGCCCCTCCGAAAAAAATCCAATATCAGATCGGCCCGGACGGCTCCCTGATCCCGACCGAGTCGGGCGCAGCCCCCGCACGATCGGAGCCGACAAAGCCAACCCCCCGGATGCAGGCTGCTCCCGCCGTGGACCTTTTGGCGGGACGGGGTCCCCGACGTGATATCAAAATGAACATGGGAGCCGCCGGCGGCGGATTGTCGGGCGCCTCCTTCTCCGAAGCGGGCCGGAACGATCCCTGCCCCTGTGGAAGCGGCAAAAAATACAAGAAGTGTCACGGAGCCAATCTCTGAGCACAGGTGGAAAGCCCCCTGAAAATCGCGATCTGACCAATATCCTCGATTTCGGGCGCAAGCTTGAGGAAAAAGGCTTGTTCCCGAAACTGGGCGATGGAAACACGGACCCAGGAGCTGTCCTCGAGGAGCCGAACCGGGACAAACTCGAGGAGTTCTCGGATCTCGAGGAGATGGGGCTCATGGATCATCCGGAGCCGCCTCACGCCGTTGCCGGCAGTATATCACTCTCTCCGGATTCCCCGGCGGCGGCCCAGGAGCCTCAAGCCCCCCTGCTCACCCCGGAACTTTCGGTGGATTTGCTCCAGCCCCCGACCGAAACCGTGCCGCAAACGGATATGCACCTTCCTGAAGCACACGAGGCGCCCCCCCTCTTGGACTCTTTCACCTCACCAGAGGTACTTGCGTCGCCCGAGCCGTTCAACGAGCCCCCCACCGCGCCAAGCCCCCCGCCGAGCGTGGAGGTGGATATCTCCGAGGCCGCAAGTCTTGCCGCCGGAGCAGCTGCAGCGGAACCCACTCGCCCGCCGGAGAGGGATATCGCGCCTTTTCCGCTACTCGCCATTGACACCACGGGCCCTGAGTCTGAGACCTCCACGGCGATCCCCTTGCAGCCGACTGAGTCCGAGATTCCCGAACCGATTCCTGCGTCGCCCGAGGCCGCCCTGAAAACTCTGCTCGAACCGGTCATCATTTCCCCGGCTCCCGCTCCCGCGCATCGGACTCCGTCAGTCCGCCTTCCCTTGAATTC
>Ga0172372_10010428_pt1 | contig 11900 bp, 9 predicted proteins | sample LakKiv5m_2_FD_114544 | JGI IMG/M metagenome (GOLD analysis project Ga0172372, IMG submission 114544) | Freshwater microbial communities from Kabuno Bay, South-Kivu, Congo - kab_092012_9.5m | ecosystem: Environmental > Aquatic > Freshwater > Lake | place: Democratic Republic of the Congo... | reverse complement strand
TGGATTTGGATGGCTTGCTGAGCTTTGTGATCGACCAGGTGGTCACCGATGAAGAGGCTGATGCCATCGTGCAGGCCACTGAAGTGATGGGCTACCGGGATGAAGCGCCTGGCATCGCCACGCCACCGGGCATGCGCATGAACAAGTCGGTTCATTGGATGGCCGATGACGCCATGCTGCAAACCATGTTCAAGCGCATCGCACATTTGCTGCCGCCTGACATGCACGGCGACCCGCTGTACCCGGGCTTCAGCCACCGCCTCAACATGTACCGTTATGACGACAACGATGTGTTCAATCTGCACACCGACGGCAGTTGGCCGGGTTACAGCCTGAGTGAGGACCGCCAACACATGTTGCAATGGGACGATGGTTTTCATTCGGGCCTGACCATGTTGCTGTATTTGAACGGCCCGGCCGATGGCGTGCAAGGCGGCAACACACGGTTGTTCAAGCCCGATGGCACTTGGGTGGATGTGTCCCCAGTGAAAGGTTCGGCGCTGTTTTTCCGGCACGGCTTTGGCCCCGACTCGGTGCGCCACATCGGATGTGTGGTGCAGGGGGCGGTGTCCAAGTATGTGGCTCGCATCAACGTCATGTTCCAACGCTGAACTCCTGTCACCAAGGCGATGCGTCAAGCCTTCAAGCCGCTTGATTGTTTTAAGATGATTTTTCACAGGAGAGACACATGAACAAAGCCATTCATTTCAACAAACCCGGTGGCCCCGACGAACTGCATTTGGTGGACGTGAGCGTGGGCGACCCCGGCCCCGGTGAAATTCGCATTCGCCACAAAGCCGTGGGTTTGAATTTCATTGACGTTTACCACCGAACTGGTTTGTACCCGCTGCCCATGCCCCATGGTTTGGGCATGGAAGGTTCAGGCGTGGTGGAAGCTGTGGGCGAGGGCGTCACGCATTTGAAAGCCGGTGACCGCGCTGCCTATGCCAGTGCGCCCCCGGGAAGCTATTGCGAAGCGCGTGTCATGCCCGCTAAAAACGTCTGCAAATTGCCTGATGCCATCGACTTTGACACCGGCGCGGCCATGATGCTCAAAGGCCTCACGGTGCAGTATTTGCTCAAGCGCACGTTGCCGCAAGGCGGCTTGCAAGCAGGCGATCACATCTTGTTCCATGCCGCTGCCGGTGGTGTGGGCCTCATCGCTTGCCAATGGGCCAAAGCACTGGGCTTGCAACTGATTGGCACGGCTGGATCGGATGAAAAATGCGCCTTGGCCAAAGCCCACGGCGCCGCCCACGTCATCAACTACGGCAAAGAAGATTTTGAAGCCCGGGTGAAAGACATCACCGGTGGCAAGGGCGTGAAAGTGGTTTACGACTCGGTGGGGAAAGACACCTGGGACAAATCCCTCAACTGCATTTCACCCTTTGGCCTGATGGCGAGTTTTGGCAATGCCTCTGGCCCGGTCGATCCCTTCTCGCCAGGCATCTTGGGCCCCAAAGGTTCGATTTACGTGACGCGCCAAACCTTGTTCACCCACATCGCTTCGCGCGAAGTGAACCAACTCATGGCTGACGATTTGTTCGAGGTGGTCACCAGCGGCAAGGTGAAAATCCGCATCGACCAACGCTACCCCCTGGCCGAGGTGGCGCAAGCCCACCGCGATTTGGAAGCCCGCAAAACCACCGGCTGCACCATCCTCACAGTTTGATTTTTGGCTTGAAGTCAAACCCTGCTGAGCCATCAGCAGGTTTTTTCATGCACTTCGCTTGACGCGGCGCAACTCATCCACGATCAAACACACCGTGCCCACACTGATGGCGCTATCGGCGATGTTGAAAGCTGGAAAATGGCCTTGATAAAACAGGGGGGCCAACCAGTCCCAGTGAAAATCAAGAAAGTCGATCACGTGGCCATGAATGACCCGGTCAATGACATTGCCCACTGCGCCGCCCAAGACCAATGACAGCGCAAAGCAAAACAAGGTTTGATCGGCATCTCTGCGCAGCAAATAAAGGATGAATCCCGTTGCGAAAATGCCAATGCCGGTGAAGAACCAACGCTGCCAGCCAGAGGCTGAAGCCAAAAAAGAGAATGCAGCACCGCTGTTGTGCACCCGCACCAGATTGAAAAAAGATGTCATGGTTTGGCTGTCACCGTGCTGAAAGTAACCCACGATCAGCACCTTGGTGAATTGATCGGCCAGCAAAATCACCAAGGCGATACCCAACCACAACTTCAAGGCCGCAGGATGAGGTGCTCGCGCCATGACCAGACTCAAGCAAAGTGACGCATTTCACCCGCGCCGTGTAAGTTGCTGATGCAACGACCGCAAATGCCAGGGTGGGCCGAATCCGTACCCACATCGTCGCTGTAATGCCAGCAGCGATCGCATTTGGTGGCGCTGCTCACCTTCACCTCAATCTTCAAAGGCCCATGGCTTACCTGCACTTTGGACGTGATGAAGACAAACTTCACGTCCTCGCCCAAAGAAGACAGCGCTTCATAAGCCGGACCGTCGCATTGAATCAGCAACTCGGCTTGCAGCGAGGCCCCCAACTCACCCGTGGCACGTTTGGTTTCAATTTCTTTGTTGGCAGCGTCCCGCACCGATTGAATCAATTGCCACTTTTGCACCAATGCCTGGGTGCCGTGGCCCAGATCGCTGAAGGTTTCCAAGAAGATGGATTCTGAAGCGCCAAACGTGCGCCAAGCTTCTTCAGCAGTGAAGCTCAAGAAGGGGGCCATCCAACGCAACATGGCGTGGGTGATTTGGTGCAATGCGGTTTGCGCACTGCGACGGGCCAAAGACTTGGGCGCGGTGGTGTAGAGGCGGTCTTTCAGCACGTCCAGGTAAAACGCACCCAGATCTTCCGAGCAATACAGTTGCAATTTAGACACCACCGGATGGAATTCATAGCGGCCAAAATGGCCGCCTTCAAACACGCCATCCGCGTTGCGGGTGCCCAAGATCTCGGCTTGCAATTGGGCGGCACGCGACAAGGCGTACCGGTCAATTTCCAGCAGGTCGTCAAATGCCACGCTGTCGGTGGTGGGGTTGAAGTCGCTCACATTGGCCAACAAGAAACGCAAGGTGTTGCGAATGCGGCGGTAGGCATCCACCACGCGGGCCAGGATTTTGTCGTCGCCCGCAATATCCCCCGAGTAATCGCTGGACGCGACCCAGAGTCGGATGATTTCAGCGCCTAATTTTTGATTGATCTCTTGAGGTTCAATGCCATTTTTCAGGCTCTTGCTCATCTTGATGCCCTTGCTGTCGACGGTGAAGCCGTGCGTGAGCAAGCCTTTGTAGGGTGCGCGGTCGTAGAGTGCACAAGCCAATAACAAGGAGCTGTGGAACCAACCGCGGTGCTGGTCATGGCCTTCCAAATACAAATCGGCTTCGGGGCCTTGGTCGTGATGCGGTGCACGGTCGTAAGCATCCTTGTGGCTGCCGCGCAGCACGTGCTGAAAGCTGGAGCCTGAATCAAACCATACTTCCAAAATGTCGGTGCTCTTGGTGTAGTGCTCTGCGTCATCGCCTGCTTGGTTCAGGATGTCAGCCACCGTGACGCGACTCCAAGCTTCAATGCCGCCCTCCTCCACAATCTGCGCCGCTTGGTCCAGGATGGCCATGGTGCGTGGATGCAATTGACCGCTGTCTTTGTGCAAGAAAAAAGGCACGGGCACGCCCCAGGATCGTTGGCGTGAAATACACCAATCGGGGCGGTTGGCAATCATGTCGCGCAAACGCGCCTTGCCGTTTTCTGGATAAAAGTGTGTCTGCTCTATGGCATTCAAGGCGAGTTGACGCAAGCTTTGTGCTGCCTTGTCCTTGGTGAACACGCCCTCTCCGTCGTCCATGCGTATGAACCACTGGGCAGCCGCGCGGTAGATGACCGGTGATTTGTGGCGCCAGCAATGCGGATAGCTGTGTGTGATGGTTTGCGTCGCCATCAAGCGGTCGGCGTTTTTCAGCGTTTCCAAAATGACTGGAACCGCTTTCCAAATGTGTTGCCCCCCCAACAGCGGGAAGTCGGCGGCATAAACGCCATGGCCTTGCACCGGGTTCAAGATGTCGGTGTACTTCATGCCATGCGCCATGCAGGAGTTGAAGTCATCCACACCATAGGCCGGGGCGCTGTGCACGATGCCCGTGCCGTCTGTGTCGCCCACATAGTCGGCGATGTAAACAGGCGCGGTGCGTTGATAGCCCGCATCCACTTGCGACAGCGGATGGTGAAATTCAATCAAACCAAGTTTGTCGCCGGTGGCGGTGGCCAGCACCTGGCCTTGGAGTTGCCAACGCGCCAGACATTTCTCCACCAAGGAGGCCGCGCACAGGTACAAACCTTGTGCAGTGTCGACCAAGGCATAGGTGATATCGCCTTTGACGTTCAGCGCTTGGTTGGCGGGAATGGTCCAAGCGGTGGTGGTCCAAATCACCGCATAGGCGTCTTTGCGCAACGAAGACAGGCCAAACGCTGCGGCGAGTTTCTCGGGTTGGGCGCAAAGAAAGGCCACATCCAAGGTCTCGCTTTTCTTGTCAGCGTATTCAATTTCAAACTCGGCCAAAGAGGAGCCGCAATCGAAACACCAGTACACCGGTTTCAAGCCACGGTAGACAAAGCCGCGTTCGATGACGCGTTTGAAAGCGCGGATTTGGCCTGCTTCGTTGGCTGGGTCCATGGTGCGGTAAGGACGCTCCCAGTCACCCAAAACCCCTAAGCGTTTGAAGTCTTCGCGTTGCTGTGCAATTTGCTCGGTGGCAAAGGCACGGCTTTTGGCCTGCATGTCATCACGGCTGAGTTTGCGGCCATGCAGTTTTTCAATCGCGTTTTCAATCGGCAAGCCGTGGCAGTCCCAGCCCGGAATGTATTGCGCATCAAACCCCGCCAACTGCTTGGACTTGACGATCATGTCTTTCAAGATTTTGTTGACAGCATGTCCCATGTGGATCTGACCATTGGCATAGGGTGGGCCATCGTGCAGCACGAAGAGGGGGGCACCATGTCGCGCCACGCGCAGTTTTTTGTACAGGCCTTGGCTGTTCCAATCTTGCGCCCATTGGGGTTCACGCTTGGGCAAGTCGCCGCGCATCGGGAACGGCGTGTCCATCATGTTGATGCGGGTGTCGGGGTTGTTGGTTTTATCGGTCATTTTTTTCAAACCACTGACGTGCGTCAATGCAGTCTTGGGCGATGCCTTGCTGGAGTGCTTCAAGGCTGTCGTAGGTCAATTCGTCGTGTAATTTGTGGAGCAATTCCACGCGGATAAGTTTACCGTAGCCCCCATCTTGCCCGAGCTTGTCGGGCCAGTCCAGGCAATGGGTTTCCAAGAGAACCCGACCGGCGTTGACGTCTTTGGGGTCGAGGGAGGGGCGGATGCCCAGATTGGCCACGCCTGGCAGTGCGTGATCAGTCAGGCCATGCACCTGCACCACGAAGATGCCACTGGCTGCAGGCTTCCAATGTGTGAATCGCAAATTCAGTGTTCGGCAGTTGAGTTCGCGGCCGAGCTTGCGGCCATGCACCACATGGCCCGAGATGGCGTAGGGTCGGCCCAAGAGTTGCGCCACTTCTGACATCGCACCTCGGCTCAGGGCATCACGCACGGCCGAACTCGACACCCGCAGACCTCGCACCTCGTAACTGTTCATGCGTGCCACATCAAAGCCCAGTGAGGCACCTGCAGCGTCCAACATGGCGTAATCGCCGGCTCGCTTGGCACCGAAGCGGAAATCGTCGCCCACCAACACATATTTCACACCCAAGCCGTTAACCAACACTTGTTGGATGAAGGCTTCAGGTTGTTGCGAGGCAAAGGCGTGATTGAAAGGCAAGACCACGCATTGATCGATCCCGCATTCATTCAACTCATGCAACTTGTCACGCAAAGTGGCAATGCGCGCTGGGGCCAGTTGGGGTTGTTGATGTTGTTGCGCAAAGAAATCGCGAGGGTGGGGCTCGAAGGTCATGACGCAACTGGGTACCCCGCGATGCCGTGCTTCATTCTTGAGCAAGGCCAGCATGGCCTGGTGGCCACGGTGCACCCCATCAAAGTTGCCAATCGTCAGCGCACAAGACACGGCTAATTGCGGGTGTTGAAAGCCTCGAAAAATACGCATGGACACAAAGGGGGTTATAGAGTTGTCATGAAAACAAGTTATATTGTCCTGCAATCGACGTCAGTGCTTGCTTATCGCTTTGGAGGTGTCTGTTGAAGGTTTTGAAGCTGTCTGCCCAAGGGCTCCCGCAGTCTTGGATTTCACTTGAACAAGCGGTGACTCACTATGCGGCCGACGAGGTGCGCTGGGAGGCCGGTGTGGAGATTGCCGTCTACCATGGCGGCCACAACGCCATCACCGGCTTGCAATCGCTGATCACCGTCAACAGCATCATTGGCACCAAAGGCGTGCCGCGCATCAATCCTTTCGAACTCAAACCGGGTCTGACCAACAGCAAGTTGTTCGCCCGAGACCGCAACATCTGCGCGTATTGCGGCAATGATTTTCACGAATCCGAACTCACCCGCGAACACATCATCCCATTTGGTCAACACGGTTTAGACAGTTGGATGAATGTGGTCACCGCATGCCGCGCTTGCAATCACCGCAAAGCCAACCGCACCCCTGAGCAAGCCAAGATGCCCTTGCTCTACACCCCCTATGTGCCCACCTTGTGGGAGGACTTCATATTGCGCAACCGCCGCATCTTGGCCGATCAGATGGAGTTTTTAAGAGCGCATGTGCCCAGGAATTCGCGCTTGGCCGCATGATGTGAATGGCTCACGCCGCTTGCTGCAAGAGCTGCGCCACCACCCTCGGATACATCAGGTGCTCTTGTGTCAGCACTCTGGCTGCCAGAGTTGCAGCGCTGTCACCAGGCAACACCGGCACCACCGCTTGCGCCAAGATCTCACCATGGTCCAACTTGGCAGTGACGCGGTGCACCGTGGCCCCTGCAAATTGGCAGCCTTCATCCAAGGCGCGTTGGTGCGTGTGCAATCCTGTGAAGGCCGGCAGCAGTGAAGGATGGATGTTGATCAAACGCCCCTCGTAGTGCGCCACAAACCCCGGCGTCAAGATGCGCATGAAACCAGCCAGCAGCACCAAGCAGGGTGCATGTTGATCAATCTCGGCCATCAAGGCCGCATCAAAGGCTGTGCGTGGATCCGCAGCCTGGGCAAAGTCCTGGTGGTTCACCACCGCTGTGGTCAAGCCCTGTGCATGTGCAAAAACCAATCCCTTCGCGGTGGGCTTGTTGCTGATGACAGCGGCCACTCGGGCTTGGTAGCGCGTGGCCCAGTCGTCGCGCTGCGCGGTGCGCAGGATGGCGGCCATGTTGGAGCCGCTGCCTGAAATCAGGATCACCAAGTTTTTCATGGGGCTGATTATCCCGATGCCACCCCCGTGTTCCTGCGGAGGCCTCAATTCGAACGAGCGTGCTAAAACACTGTTTTTGCAAACCACAGACCCGCCGTTGGAGAACCCCATGGATTTGGCTTTCACCCCTGAAGAACAGGCTTTTCGCGATGAGGTTCGCACCTGGGTGCAAGCCCATTTGCCCGCGCAGCTTTCCCACAAAGTACACAATGCCTTGCGATTGACCCGTGAGGACATGCAGTCTTGGGCGCAAATCTTGGGCCGCAAAGGCTGGCTGGCCTACGCTTGGCCCGCGCAGTTTGGCGGCCCCGGCTGGAACGCGGTGCAAAAGCATTTGTTTGAAGAGGAATGCGCCTTGGCGGGTGCGCCGCGCATCGTCCCGTTTGGCCCGGTGATGGTGGCCCCAGTCATCATGGCCTTTGGCTCACCCGAGCAGCAGCGACGTTTTTTGCCGGGCATTGCCAGTGGTGACGTGTGGTGGAGCCAGGGTTACAGCGAACCGGGTTCGGGCTCAGACTTGGCGTCGTTGAAAACCCGCGCCGAGCGCGTGGGCGACAAATACATCGTCAATGGCCAAAAAACCTGGACCACTTTGGGCCAATACGGGGATTGGATTTTTTGCTTGGTGCGCACCGACAGCAGCGGCAAGCCGCAAACCGGCATTTCGTTTTTGCTCATCGACATGAAGTCACCCGGCGTGTCGGTCCGCCCCATTAAATTGCTCGATGGTGAATGCGAGGTCAACGAGGTCTGGTTTGACAACGTGGAAGTGCCCGCCGAAAACCTGGTGGGTGAAGAAAACAAAGGTTGGAATTACGCCAAGTTCTTGCTGGCGCACGAGCGCACCAACATTGCGGATGTGAACCGCGCCAAGCGCGAACTCGAGCGCTTGAAACGCATTGCCAAGGCCGAAGGCGTCTGGGAGGACATGCGCTTTCGCGATGAAATTGCCAAGCTCGAAGTGGATGTGATGGCCCTGGAGATGCTGGTGTTGCGCGTCTTGAGCGCCGAGACATCGGGCAAGCAATCCTTAGATATTGCGGGCTTGCTCAAAATTCGCGGCTCGGAAATTCAACAGCGTTACACCGAACTCATGATGCTGGCCGCCGGCCCTTTCAGCCTGCCCTTCATTGAAGAAACCATGGAAGCGGGTTGGCAGGGCGACCATGTGGGGGCGCCCCATTGCGCGACTTTGGCCTCGACATATTTCAACATGCGCAAAACCACGATTTACGGTGGTTCGAATGAAGTGAAACGCAACATCGTTGCGCAAACTGTTTTGGGGTGAACCATGGACTTTGATTTCTCTGACGACCAAACGCAGTTGCGCGACGCTGTGCGCAAATGGGTGGACAAGGCCTACAACGTTGATCAGCGCCGCCGTGCGGTAGCCGCGGGTGGCTTTTCTGCCAGCGCTTACCAAGCCTTGGCCGAGTTAGGTCTGTGCGGCTTGTATGTGCAATACGCCTATGGTGGCATGAACATGGGGCCCGTGGAGGGCATGGTGGTGATGGAAGAGCTCGGGCGCGGCATGGTGCTCGAACCCTTGGCCCACACGTGGATCAGCACCGCGGTGTTGCAAGCTTTTGCGCCTGAAGACATGAAATTCGAATGGCTGCCGCGCTTGGCTGCTGGCGAGGCACTGTTGGTGTTGGCCCACCACGAAAAGGGTGCGCGGTACAACTTGAACACCTGCCAAACCACCGCGACGCCAGTGGGCAGCGCCTGGCACCTGAGTGGTGCTAAAAGCCTGGTGCCTGCCGGAGACCAAGCCCATGGCTTCTTGGTGCCCGCCAAAGTGAACGGTCAACTGGCTTTGTTTTTGGTGCCACGCAGCGCGGGCACCGTCACCAGCCACGCCTACCAGGCGCAAGACGGCAGTCGCCTGAGCGAGTTGCAGTTGACGGACGCCTCAGCACACTGCATCAGTGCTGACGGGCTGGCCGCGTTGCAATTGGCCGTGGATGTGGGTGCCGCATGCTTGTGCGCTGAAGCTGTGGGTTTGATGGAATACACCTTGGCCATCACGGTCGAATACATGAACACCCGCAAACAGTTTGGCGTGAACATCGCCAGTTTTCAGGCACTGCGTCATCGCGTGGCCGACATGAAAATGCAACTTGAGTTGGGCCGCTCCATGAGCTATTACGCTTCGTTGAAACTCCATGCACCGGCCGAGGAGCGCAGCTTGGCGGTGTCGCGAGCCAAATACCAAATGGGCTGCTCCACCCGCTATGTGGGTCAACAGGCGGTGCAATTGCATGGCGGGATTGGCGTGACTGATGAATACATCGTCAGCCATTGTTTCAAGCGCTTGACGCAAATGGAACTCAGCTTCGGCGACAGCTTGCACCACCTTGGCGCGGTGTCGAGTCACATGCAAGAAACCGCTGGTGTATTTGCCTGAGCCGATAATGGCTGCATGCATCCAAAAGCCCTGTTAGACGCTTGCACCGAACTCACCCGTTTGCTGCTTCGCTTTGACCACCCTGCTGACAGTGTGGTTTCGAAATACTTCCGCGATCAGCGCAAACAAATGGCCTTGGGCCCGCGAGAGCGCAGTGTCTTAGCCGAAACGGGCTACAACGTGTTGCGGCAAAAACTGCGCTTTGAACACTTGGCCAAGTCGGGCACCGGGGTGCGTGAACGCCGCTTGGCCATCTTGGGTTGGGCCGCTTATTTGGATTCACAAGCCAAACTGCAACAACCTCAGACCACCCACGGTGACCGTGGCTTCATGAAGGCCGCCATGAGCGAAATGGAGTTCAAGTGGTTGGCCGATTGCGATGCCGCCACCGACGAAGCGTTTTTGGCGCCGCACCGCCACAACCTGCCGCCCTGGTTGGCCGAGGCCCTGCAAGCGCAGTTGGGCGACGACTTCTGGCCTTTGGTCGACAGCTTGCAACACACTGCTGGATTGGATGTGCGGGTCAACAGCTTGCATGCCAAGCGTGCCGACGTGCAAGCCGAACTCGAAAAAAACGGCATCGCTGTCTTGCCCACGCCATTTTCACCGTGGGGCTTGCGCATGAACGCCAAGCCCAACTTGAGCAAGCTCACGCTGTTTGAAAAAGGCCTCATTGAAGTCCAAGACGAGGGCTCGCAATTACTGGCCCTGTTGCTGGATGCCAAGCGCGGCGACATGGTGGCCGATTTTTGCGCCGGTGCTGGCGGCAAAACCTTGGCCTTGGGTGCGGCCATGCGCAACACGGGTCGCTTGTATGCGTTCGACACATCTGCGCACCGCTTGGAGGCCTTGAAGCCACGCTTGGCCCGCAGTGGTTTGTCCAACATCCACCCGGTGGCGATTGCCCATGAACGCGATGACCGCATCAAACGTTTGCGCGGCAAGATGGACCGGGTGCTGGTGGATGCGCCTTGCACGGGCTTGGGCACGCTGCGGCGCAACCCCGATTTGAAATGGCGACAAAGCCCCGAGGCGGTGGCCGAGCTGACGGTGAAGCAAGCCGCGATCTTGGCCAGCGCCGCCAGGTTGCTCAAACCCGGTGGCCGCTTGGTCTACGCCACCTGCAGTTTGTTGCCCGCAGAAAACGAAGAGATCGCCCAAGCCTTTAGTGCGGCGCACCCGAACTTCAAACCCTTGGTGGTGAAAGACATGCTGGCCGATTTCGAGGTGGCAAACGCAGCCCATTTGTGCGGGTCAGAGGGCTTGTATTTGCGCCTGTGGCCGCACCGCCATGGCACCGATGGTTTTTTTGCCGCCGCTTGGGTGGCCGCTTAAAATTGGTTTTTGCTGTTTGGGAGGATTGACATGCTGTTGCCCGCTTGGCCTTGGTTGGATGCGCTGCTGAATTGGTTGGCCTATGGGTTCTGGGACCTTCCTTGGTGGCAACTGGTGCTCATCACCCTGGGGTTGACGCACATCACCATCGCCGCTGTCACCATCTACTTGCATCGCCACCAAGCGCATCGGTCTTTGGATTTGCATTGGTTGCCTGCGCATTTCTTTCGCTTTTGGTTGTGGTTGACCACGGGCATGACCACCAAGGCTTGGGCCTCTATTCACCGCAAACACCACGCCAAATGTGAAACTTCGGAAGACCCGCACAGTCCACAAGTGTTTGGCATCCGCAAAGTTTTTTGGCAGGGCGCAGAGCTTTACCGCCAAGAAGCAGCCAATGAAGAAACACTGCGCAAATACGGTCACGGCACGCCCGATGATTGGATCGAAAACCACCTGTACGCCCGTTACTCTTGGCAAGGTTTGGGGCTGATGCTCATCATCGACCTGGCTTTGTTTGGCACCATCGGCCTGAGCATGTGGGCGGTGCAAATGCTGTGGATTCCAGTCACCGCGGCCGGCGTCATCAATGGCATTGGCCACTACTGGGGCTACCGCAACTTTGAAGCGCCAGACGCCAGCACCAATATTTCGCCCTGGGGCATCTTGATTGGCGGCGAAGAACTGCACAACAACCACCACACGTACCCCACCTCAGCCAAGTTGTCGGTCAAGCCTTACGAGTTCGATATCGGCTGGCTTTACATTCGCATTTTGCAAAGTTGCGGTTTGGCCACGGTGAAAAAAACCCCG
>Ga0172372_10010427_pt1 | contig 11900 bp, 8 predicted proteins | sample LakKiv5m_2_FD_114544 | JGI IMG/M metagenome (GOLD analysis project Ga0172372, IMG submission 114544) | Freshwater microbial communities from Kabuno Bay, South-Kivu, Congo - kab_092012_9.5m | ecosystem: Environmental > Aquatic > Freshwater > Lake | place: Democratic Republic of the Congo... | reverse complement strand
AGGGCGCAGATTCGGCGATGCCAAGGCTCCGCTGCTGGTGTCGGTGCGCTCAGGTGCGGCGGTGTCGATGCCGGGCATGCTTGAGACCCTGCTCGACATCGGCATCTGCGACGCCACCGTTCCCGGTCTGCTGCGCCTCACCGGTAACCCGCGCCTGGTCTGGGACTGCTACCGGCGGCTGGTGAGCGGCTTCGGGGAGGTGGTGGCGGGCCTAGCACCCACCCTGTTCGATGCGGAACTCGAGCGCATCGCCGGTCATCGGACCGAGCGCGAGTTGGACTTCTCGGAGCTCCGCGAGTTGACCCGAGCCAGCATCGCCCTCTATAAGCGGGAGACCGGCGAGGACTTCCCCCAGGACGTACGGACGCAGCTGTCGCGAGCCGTGACCGCGGTGTTCGCCTCGTGGGATTCGGAGAAGGCGAAGGCATATCGCCGGATGAACGGCATCGATGAGCACATCGGTACCGCGGTGACCATCCAACGCATGGTGTTCGGCAACAGTGGCAGCCACTCCGGCGCCGGCGTCGGTTTCACCCGGGACCCCAGCGAAGGGACCCGCTCGACTTGGGTGGACTTTCTGGTCAACGCGCAGGGCGAAGATGTGGTCGCCGGCCGCCGCGCGGCTCATGGTGCCGACGCTCTGGTCCGCTCCATGCCTGACGTTTGGGAACAGCTGCTGGCACACGGCACTGTCCTCGAGCGACATTTCAGGGACATGCAGGACTTCGAGTTCACCGTCGAGGATGGAGTGCTCTGGATGCTGCAGACGAGGTCGGGGAAACGCACCCCGATCGCGGCCGCCCGCATCGCGCTCGACCTCGCGGAAGAGGGCCTGATCGATACCGCGACAGCCCGCGAACGCACCGCCCAACTTGCGCCGGGCGACCTGGTGAAGCGGACACTGGACGATGGCGAAGGGGCTCCGGCAAGCCCTCTGGCCAGGGCCATGAGCGCGTGCAGTGGCATCGCCACCGGGGTCGTGGCGTTCGACGCTGATGCCGCCGCAGCGTGCGCCTCCATGGGTCAGGCAGCGATCCTGGTACGCCAGGATGCCGAGACCGGCGACATCGCCGCGCTCGCCGGGGCAGCCGGGCTGCTGACGCAACGTGGCGCCCGCACCTCGCATGCCGCGGTGGTCGCTCGCCAACTCGGACGAGTCTGTCTGGTCGGCTGTGAAGGACTGCAGATCGACAGCGCCGCGCGCCGCATGCGCCTGGGTGACCGCGAGTTGGCCGAGGGCGATGCGCTTACCCTGGATGGCAATCGGGGACTCGTCTACGCTGGGTCGCTGGCGGTTCGCGAGACGCCAGATACGCCTCTCATCGCGCGACTCGAGGCATTGCGGCGCGCAACTGCCTGAAGCCCCCTATCCCTGTGTTGCCTCAAACCACCCCGTAGCGCCACACCAGCCGCATCTTGAGCCACTGCGTGAGCACCCCGTAGGCCGGAAGCAGTAGCGCCAGTCCGACCCAATAGACCCAGGGCAGGGGTACCAGACCGAAACTCGCCCCGAGCGGCGTGTAGGGCAGCAGGACGCCAAACCCACACACGCCCAAGGTGGTGGCCAGCAGAGCCGGACTCGGAGCGCTTTCGACCCAGGGCACACGCGCGGTGCGCAGTACATGGACGATGAGGGTCTGTGAGAGCAGCGACTCGACGAACCAGCCGGTCTGGAGCAGCGCCGCGTCCGCAGGCCCGGTTGCACCGAGCACGAACCACATGAGGGCAAAGGTGGCGTAGTCGAAGAGGGAGCTCACCGGGCCGATGAAGAGCATGGTGCGGGTGATGCCGGTGATGTCCCAGTCGCGTGGCGCGGCGAGGTACTCGGCATCGACGCTGTCGGTCGGTACCGCCGTCTGCGAGACGTCGTACAGCAGGTTGTTGAGCAGCACCTGCACCGGCGCCATCGGCAGGAAAGGCAGCACAGCGCTCGCTCCGAGCATGCTGAACATGTTGCCGAAGTTGCTGCTGGCCGACATGCGGATGTACTTCATCAGGTTGGCGAACACCCGCCGGCCCTCAAGCACGCCCTCGCGCAGCACCAGAAGGCTCTTCTCCAGCAGGACGATGTCCGCCGAATCCCGCGCCATGTCGACTGCGGAGTCGACCGAGATGCCGAGGTCGGCAGCGCGCAGTCCGGGACCATCGTTGATGCCATCCCCCATGTAGCCGACGACATGTCCGCGCGACTGCAGGGCGCGGATGACGCGCGACTTCTGCTCGGGCGTCATCTTGGCGAACACGGTGGCCGACTCGGCCAGATCGGCGAGCGCGGCATCGTCGAGCGCATCGGTCTCGGCGCCCAGCACGATGCGCTCGACCGGCAGCCCGACGTCGCGGCAGATCTTGCGGGTGACGCGGTCGTTGTCGCCAGTGAGCACCTTGACCGCCACCCCCGACGCGCGCAGCGCGGCGATGGCCGGCCCCGCCGACTCCTTGGGCGGATCGAGAAACGCGACGTAGCCGAGCAGGGTCAGTCCGGTCTCGTCGGCAACCCCGTACTCGTGTGGCGCGGCAGGCTCTTCGCGGGTCGCCACCGCGATGACGCGGAAGCCCTCCGCGTTGAGCCCGGCGACCACGGTGTCGAGCCGCAGCCGGTGACCCTCGTCGAGCACGACCCGCTCGTCGCCGATCTGCGCCACACTGCAGCAGGCCAAGACCTCTTCCACCGCGCCCTTGCAGATGAGGATGTGGCTGCGGTCGTTCTTCTCCACCACCACCGACATGCGCCGCCGCTCGAAATCGAACGGTACCTCGTCGATGCGCCGGTAGCTGTCCACGCCGTGCAGCGCCTCATGCACCTCGACATGCCGCAGGACCGCCTCGTCGAGCAGGTTGCGCAGGCCCGACTGATAGTGGCTGTTGAGGTAGGCATACTCGAGGACGCGGCGATCGCTCTGGCCGGTGACATCGACGTGCCGCTCGAGGATCACGCAGTCCTGCGTCAGTGTGCCGGTCTTGTCGGTACACAGGACGTCCATCGCGCCCATGTTCTGCACCGCACTCAGGCGCTTCACGATCACCTTGCGCCGCGACATGGCCAGAGCGCCGCGAGCCAGGTTGATGGTCGCCAGCATCGGCAGCATCTCCGGCGTCAGTCCCACCGCGACCGCGATGGCGAACAGCGCGGCTTCGAACCAGTCGCCCCTGGCCAGGCCGTTGATGAGGAAAACCGCCGGCACCATCACCGCCATGACCCGCAACATGAGCGTGGTGAAGCGCCCGAGACCCAGTTCGAAGGCGGTGTGCCGAGTCGCGCGCGTGGTCTGCTCGGCGACACCGCCGAACAGCGTCGCTGCCCCGGTACGCAGCACGACGCCGCGGCCGGTGCCCGAGACCACGTGGCTACCCATGAAGCACAGGTTGCACAGGTCGAAGGCGCTGTCGGCATCGGCAGGCGGCGGTCGATGGTGCCGCTCGGCAGGCAGCGATTCACCGCTCAGGCTCGACTGGTCGATGAACAGGTCCTTGCTCTGCAACAGACGGAGGTCGGCCGGGATGAGGTCACCCACCGCCAGATGGACGACGTCCCCGGGGACGATGGTGCTGACCTCCACCGCCTGCAGTCGGTCATCGCGCAAGACCTCCGCGTGCGTGCTCACCATCGCCTTGAGGCGCTCGGCGGCGCGTCCGGAGCGCCGTTCCTGGACCCAGGTCAGCAGCGTCGAGAGCCCGACCATCACCAGGATCACGACCGCGCCACGGGTCTCCCCGGTCATCCAGGAGACACCCGCCAGACCCATCAGCAGCAGCGAAAGAGGCGTGAACAGCATCCGCAGCAACTGCAGCAGCGCCGGCAGGCGCCTTGTCAGAAGCAGGCTGTTGGGGCCGAAGCGGCGCAGGCGCTCGCCCGCCTCGAAAGCGGTCAGCCCCTCCGCGCGGCTGCCAAGATCGGCCAGCAGTTGTTCCGCTGACGCGCGGGCCAGTTGGCGCAAGGCCTCGAACCGTTGCCGGGTCTGGGCCGCGCTGTGCCTGTGGTCAGGGGGGAGCGAGGGCTGCGGAAGGGCTTCGGACACGCCTCGATCCCCGGCCGGCGCGGATCGACCGCAGCCGCGTCAGCCCAGCCCGCGGGCGAGGTCGGCGATCAGGTCCTCCGGCGCCTCAAGGCCGACCGCCAGGCGGATCAACCCCTCGGTGATGCCCGCCGCGGCACGCTCCTCGGCGCTGATGCGCCCGTGCGTGGTGGTCGCCGGGTGGGTGATGGTGGTCTTGGTGTCGCCGAGGTTGGCGGTGATCGAGCACACCTGCGTGTGGTCGATGACGCGCCAGGCCGCCTCACGGCCTCCCTTCACCTCGAATGACACGATCGCCCCACCACTGCGCTGCTGGCGCGTGGCCAGATCATGCTGCGGATGCGACGGCAGGCCTGGGTACCAGACGCGCTCGACGGCCGGGTGCGCCTCGAGCCAGCGCGCCACTTCAAGCGCATTGGCCGATTGCGCGTCGACCCGCACCTTGAGCGTCTCCAGGCCCTTGAGCACCACCCAGGCGTTGAAGGCACTCATGCTCGGGCCGGCGGTGCGGAGGAACTGGTAGACGGTGTCGTACAGCAACGCACGCTTGCCCAGCACTGCGCCGCCGAGCACCCTGCCCTGCCCGTCGAGGTACTTGGTCGCCGAATGGATGATCAAGTCCGCGCCGAGTTCGAGCGGCTTCTGCAGCGCCGGCGTGCAGAAGCAGTTGTCGACCGCGAGCAGCGCGCCACCCTCGTGCGTCACCTTGGCGATGGCAGCGATGTCGAACACCTCGGTGAGCGGATTCGACGGCGTTTCGAGGTAGACCAGCTTGGTGGACGGCCGCATCGCGGCGCGCCAGGCTTCCGGATCGCCGCTGCCTACGAACGTGGTCTCGATGCCGAAGCGCGTCAGCCATTTTGCGAACAGATTCACCGTCGAGCCAAAGATGCTGGTCGAGGAGACGATGTGGTCGTCACTCTTGAGCATGCCCATGCACATGGAAAGGATCGCCGCCATGCCGCTGGCAGTCGCCACACACATCTCAGCGCCCTCCATGGCCGCGAGGCGCTCTTCAAAGGCGGTGACGGTCGGGTTGGTGAAGCGCGAGTAGACGTTGCCCGGGCTGCGCCCCTGGAACCGCTCAGCGGCCTCATGGGCACTGGGAAACACAAAGCTCGAGGTGAGGAACATCGCCTCGGCGTGCTCGCCATGATGAGTGCGGTCGATACCGGCGCGGACGGCGAGCGTCTCCGGCTGCAGGTCGGGCGGCAGAGGCTTTTGCGTGGTCATGGATGTGCGCGGTCGGGCTGGTTGGTCAGGCTGCTAAGGGCTGCTGTCGGGCTTCGGCGGCGCCGCCGCTTTGCTTCCGGTTTGGCCATGGTAGATGGGGTGAGTACCCCGGCTGGGCCCGCTCAGTCTTGCCCGGCGGGGGTCAGGTCGAGTTGCTGTTGGGCGGCGCGCTTGGGCGCATTGCCACGGTTGGCCTGCAGTGCATCGAGGTAGTCCGGGGTGATGTCGCCAGTCAGGTAGCAGCCGGTGAAGCACGATGCCTCGAACCCGTCGATCTGCTGATTGGCCTCGCCGAGCATGCGCACCAGCCCCTCGATGTCTTGGTACACGAGCCGGTCGACGCCGATCTCGGCTGCGATCTCCGCATCGTTCCGCCCGCTGGCGATGAGCTCCTCGCTAGTCGGCATGTCGATGCCATAGACGTTGGGGTAGCGCACCGGCGGCGCCGCCGAGGCGAAGTAGACCTTGCGCGCGCCGGAATCGCGCGCCATCTGCACGATCTCGCGGCTGGTAGTGCCGCGCACGATCGAATCGTCGACGATCAGTACGTTCTTGCCCTCGAACTCCGAAGCGATGGCGTTGAGCTTCTGGCGCACCGATTTTTTGCGGGTGGACTGGCCGGGCATGATGAACGTCCGCCCGATGTAGCGGTTCTTGACGAAGCCCTCGCGGTAGTCCACGCCAAGATGTCGCGCAAGCTCCATCGCCGATGGGCGGCTCGAATCGGGGATCGGGATGACCACGTCGACATCCTCAAAGCCACCCATGGCGCGGATCTTGTGGGCAAGCTGCTCGCCCATCGCCAGCCGGGTCTGGTAGACCGAGAGGCCATCGATCACTGAATCGGGGCGGGCAAAGTAGACGAACTCGAACAGGCACGGCAGGCGCGCCGGTGTCTCGCTGCACTGGCGCGTGTAGAGGCTGCCGCCAAAGTCGATGAACAAAGCCTCGCCGGCGTTGATGTCGCGCACCAGACTGAATCCCAACGTGTCGAGCGCCACGCTCTCCGAGGCCACCAGGAACTCCGGGCCGTCGTCAGTCATATGGGAGCCGTAGACCAGCGGCCGCACCCCGTGCGGGTCACGGAACGCCAGCAGGCCGTAGCCGGCGATCAGGGCGACCACGGCATAAGCGCCGCGACAGCGTCGATGCACTGCCGCCACCGCGGCAAAGATGCCCTCGACATCCAGCTCGGCACCCTTGGCCTGGGCCGCGAGTTCGTGAGCCAGTACGTTGAGCAGCAGCTCGGAATCCGAGTTGGTGTTGAGGTGGCGCAGATCCTGGCGGAAAAGCTCGTCTTTGAGCTCTTCGGTGTTGGTGAGGTTGCCGTTGTGCGCGAGCACGATGCCGAATGGCGAGTTGACATAGAACGGCTGCGCCTCGGCCGGGTTCATCGCCGATCCGGCGGTCGGGTAGCGCACATGGGCGATGCCGCTCGAGCCGTGCAGGTTGCGCATGTCGCGGGTGCGGAAGACGTCGCGCACCAGACCCGAGCCCTTGTGCATGTGGAACACCGAGTCGTCTACGGTGCAGATGCCCGCGGCATCTTGGCCGCGGTGCTGCAGAACTTGCAGGCCGTCGTAAAGCAGCTGGTTGACGGGCGTCCGCGCCACCACACCGAGGATCCCGCACATGCCCTGATCTCCCTCAAATCGGCCCACAAGCAGCCCGCTACAAGCTGCTAATCGTAACGTATCCGGCTGGCAAAGGCCTGTGGCAGCGATGGCCGCACCCACTCCACCGCCGCGACACAATGTGCGCTGGTCGCAGCATCGCGCCAGACCATGGTCTGCGGCAGCGGCGTCATCCCCGCCAGCGCAACACTCAGCAGCACCAGAAGAACCCCGCGCAGAAAGCCGAACAGGACCCCCAGCACGCGATCCGCCACACCGAGGCCGAGGCCGCGCAGCGCGCCAGCCAGCAGTCGCCCAACAAACAGGGTGAACAAGAGCGTTGCAAGGAACACCCCGCTCACAGCGATGAGGTAGCGGACGGTCTCACCGCCCGCCGAATCGGGGACCCAGCCTTGCACCAGCGGTGCAAAGTGGTTGGCCACCGCAAACGCGAGCGCCCAGCCGGCCAGCGAAAAGAGCTGCTGGACCGCGCCACGCCACAGGCTGAGCAGCGTCGAGAGGCCGATAACGGCGATAACGGCGTAGTCGAACCCGGTCACGGCGTCTTGATGACCACCGGCAGACCGGCATCGCGCACCTTGTCGCGGACGGCGAGCGCCTTGGCCTTATCGGGATACGGGCCGAGCCCGACGCGCCAGGACCCCGATTCGGTCTGCGCGATAGCCGGCTGCAGCCCGAGCGCCGATGCCTTGGCAGCGACCGCCTCGGCGTTGGCGCGCTCCTTAAACACGCCCAGTTGCAACAAATAACTGCGCGCAGCGGCGGGTGCCTCGGCCTTGGGCTTGGCCGCAGCGGGCGCAGGCGCGGGCGCGGGCGGCGCAGCCGGCGTAGGTGCTGCGACCGGCGCCGGCGCCGGCTGAGGGGGCGGTGGCGGTGGCGCTGGCGGAGGAGGCGGTGAGGGCGCGGGCGCAGCTTGCGGCGCGCTGCTCTCCACGGGCAGCGCCTCGTCGCCAACGTTGTCGTCGGGCAGCGAGTCAGGCACCGGGTTGGCGCGCGGCGGTTCGACGGCAGCCGGCTCGGGGATGACGATCTCCGGGCCGTCGCCCAACGGCCGCGACGGGTCTTCAAGCACCAGCGGCAGGCTCAGCACCACGACCAAGGTCAGGAGAATGGCGCCGATCAGGCGGCGACGCGCCTTCTTGCGCAGAAGGATCTCATCGGGCTCGACAGTCATGCGGTCTCCGCGGTCACCCTACGGCCGATCCGGCATCTGCGATGCGGGCCGACGGTGAAGGTAAAGGCTCTCATCGGCGGCGAACCTCGGCGAGGACCTCGGCCACCGTCAGGAACGATCCGAACACCACGATTTTATCATCGTCGCCTAAGCCCTCGCAGACACGACGCCAAGCGTCGACCGGGCCCGGCGCGGTCTCGACACGCCCAGGCACCACCCGGGCCACCTCGGCGGCGAGCTCTTCGGCACACCGGCCACGCGGACCACCGAGGCCCGTCACCCACCAGACGTCGATCAGATCGCCAAGTTCGGCCACAGTGGCTGCAGCGTCTTTGTCGGAGAGGATGCTGAACACGGCGTGGGTGCGCCCGGTGGGCGGGATCGCACGCAAGTTGCGGGCGAGGATGCTCGCCGCGTGTGCGTTGTGCGCAACATCGAGGATCACCATCGGCCGCCCCGGCAGCACCTGAAACCGTCCGGCCAGCGAGACGTTCATCAGCCCCTCGCGGATGGCACCTGCCGACACCGGCAGGCGCTCGCGGAGGGTACCGAGCGCAGCCATGGCACCCGCCGCATTCTGCAACTGGTGCTCGCCGACCAGCGCCGGCATCGGCAGCCCCGAGAGCCGCATACCGCCACCCTCAAAAGACCACTGGCGCTCCTGACGCTGATACCGGAAATCGCGACCGATACAGTGCAGATCGGCACCGATCTCGTTGGCGTGCGCCAGCAAGGTGGCAGGCGGGTCCGGATCGACGCATATGGCAGGCCGACCGCCACGGTAGACCCCAGCTTTCTCGCGCGCGATGGCCTCGCGCGTATCGCCGAGATACTCGGTGTGATCCAGACCAATGGTCGTGACGATGGCGCAATCGGCATCCCACACGTTCACCGCATCGAGCCGACCGCCCAGCCCCACCTCAAGCACCGCGCAGTCGACACCTACGCGCATGAAGTGCCACATTGCCGCCAGGGTGGCGAACTCAAAATAAGTGAGTTGCTCGTCGCCACGTGCAGCCTCGATGGCGGCAAAGGCAGCCACGAGATCGTCGTCACTCGCCTCCTCGCCGTCGACGCGGACACGCTCGTTGTAGCGCAACAGATGCGGCGAGTAGTAGTTGCCGACACGATAGCCCGCAGCGCCCAGCATGGCGCCGAGCAGCGCGCAGGTCGAGCCTTTGCCGTTGGTACCCGCCACGGTGACCACCGGAAAGGTCGGACTCAGCCCCATGCCTTCGGCGACACGACGAACACGGTCGAGGCCGAGCAGGATCGCACCACGCTGCTGGCTCTCAAGCCACGCGAGCCATTGCGCCAAGGCGGCGCCGGGTCCCGGCGCGGGGGCTAGGTTGGGCGCAGCAACGCCCGCAACGTTACCGCTCAGTTCAGGCCCCCTGCCCCGAGACTTCCGGCTGTCCGGTCATGAGGGCGAGCAGGCGGGCGATGCGCTCGCGCATCTCGCGCCGGTCGACGATCATATCCACGGCGCCGTGCTCAAGCAGAAACTCGGCACGCTGGAAGCCATCTGGCAGTGTCTCGCGCACCGTCTGCTCGATCACCCGCGGGCCGGCAAAGCCAACCAAGGCGCCCGGTTCGGCGATCACCACGTCTCCGATGAAAGCGAAACTCGCCGATACACCGCCCATGGTCGGATCGGTAAGCACCGGGATGAATGGCAGCCCGGCGTCAGACAGTTGCTTGATGGCGGCGTTGGTCTTGGCCATCTGCATCAGGCTCAGCAGACCTTCTTGCATGCGCGCGCCGCCGCTCGCGGTAAAGCAGACGAAAGGTACGCGCTGCTCGATCGCCACACGCACACCACGGACAAAGCGCTCGCCGACCACCGAACCCATCGAGCCCGCCATGAACTGGAACTCAAAAGCAGCAGCAACCAGCGGCAGTTCGAGCACGCTGCCCTGCATCACAACCAGCGCGTCGGTCTCGCCCGACGATGCAACCGCCTCGGCTAGGCGGTCCGGGTAGCGCTTGCTGTCGCGAAAACGCAGCGTATCGACCGGAGCCACATCGGCGCCGATCTCAAAGCGGCCACCCGGGTCGAGGAACCAGTCGAGGCGCACACGCGCACTGATGCGGTGGTGATGACCACACTTGGGGCAGACCTGCAGGTTCTGCTCGAGGTCGGTGGCATAGAGCACAGCTTCGCAGGCCGGGCACTTGTGCCACAAGCCCTCGGGCATCGACTTGCGGGCCTGCCCGGCGTCGCGCTTGATCTTGGGCGGCAGCAGTTTGGTGAGCCAGCTCATGCAACCTCCTGACGTTCAGACCTCAGGCCGCGCGGGCCGAGTCAACCGCTTTGCGCAAACCCGACACCAGCGCCATGACCCGCTCGTGGAGGGTCTCGGGCGTCGAGTCCTCGATCTCCTGGATGATGCGACTGCCAACCACCACGGCATCTGCCACTGTTGCCACCGCTGCGGCCGAGGCTGCATCGCGGATGCCAAAACCCACGCCCACCGGCAGCGGGATCACCGCCTGCAACTGCGGCAACCGCCCAGCCACTTCAGACTGATCGAGGTGGGCAGCGCCTGTCACACCCTTCAATGAGACATAGTACACAAAGCCCGAAGCCAACCGCGCCACCTGCTCGACGCGCTCGCCGGTCGAGGTCGGCGCCAACAGAAAGATCGGATCGAGGTCGTTGGCGCGCACTGTGCGCACCCAGTCTTCCGACTCTTCGGGCGGGATATCCACCACCAACACACCATCGACGCCGGCACGGTTGGCCAACGCGGCAAAGTTCTGCCGGCCCATCGCCTCGATCGGGTTGGCGTAGCCCATCAGCACCACCGGTGTGGTGGTGTTGCTGCGGCGGAACTCGGTGACCATCTCCAGCACCTTGCGCAGCGAGACCTTGCGCGCCAGTGCGCGCTCGCTGGCACGCTGGATCACCGGGCCGTCGGCCTGCGGATCGGAAAACGGCACGCCGAGTTCGATGATGTCTGCGCCAGCCTCGACCAGCGTGTGCATGAGCGGGACGGTCTGCTCGATCGACGGGTCGCCGGCGGTAAAGAACGGGATCAGGGCGGCGCGACGTTCGGCCTTGAGGCGCGCGAAGGCGCTGGCGATGCGGGACACGGGGAACCTTGCGAGTTGGCGGTCAGCGACCGGAAGAAAAGAAGCGGGTCAAGCGCCTCAGAGCGTGATGCCGGCGAGGCGGCTGACGGTGTTGAGGTCTTTGTCGCCACGGCCGGAGAGGTTGACCAGGATGACCTGGTCCTTGCCCATGGTCGGCGCCAGCTTGAGGGCATGCGCCACGGCGTGGCTCGACTCGAGCGCCGGAATGATGCCCTCGGTACGGCACAAGAGGTGAAAAGCCTCCAGCGCTTCGGTGTCAGTGGCGGCAGCGTATTCGGCGCGGCCCGAATCCTTGAGCCAAGCATGCTCCGGACCAACGCCGGGGTAGTCCAGACCCGCCGAGACCGAGTGCGTCTCGATGATCTGGCCGTTTTCGTCCTGCATCAGGTAGGTGCGGTTGCCGTGCAGGATGCCAGGGGTACCGGCCGACAGCGGTGCGGCGTGGCGACCGGTCTCGACTCCGTCACCGCCTGCCTCGACGCCGATCAAGCGGGTCTTCTCGTGCGGGATGTAGTCGTAGAAGATGCCCATGGCGTTGCTGCCGCCACCGACGCAGGCGATCACGGCATCGGGTTGGCGGCCGATCATCTCCGGCATCTGCACCACGCACTCCTTGCCGACCACCGAGTTGAAGTCGCGCACCATCATCGGGTACGGGTGCGGGCCCGCCACGGTGCCGATGATGTAGAACGTGCTCTCAACGTTCGTGACCCAGTCGCGCATGGCTTCGTTGAGCGCGTCCTTGAGCGT
>Ga0172372_10010423_pt1 | contig 11903 bp, 9 predicted proteins | sample LakKiv5m_2_FD_114544 | JGI IMG/M metagenome (GOLD analysis project Ga0172372, IMG submission 114544) | Freshwater microbial communities from Kabuno Bay, South-Kivu, Congo - kab_092012_9.5m | ecosystem: Environmental > Aquatic > Freshwater > Lake | place: Democratic Republic of the Congo... | reverse complement strand
TGGACCATATCGGTACATCGGGAACCGTTAACGTCACGGAAGACGATGTCCCATCAGTAGTTGTTGTGGTGAACGGAGATTCTGTTGCCGAAGGAATGACTCCTATCTCAGTAACGGTTTCGCGCAACACAACGGATCTAACAAATCCCGTGGTGGTGGATTTATTGAGTAGCGATGCAACTCAGGCGACTGTTCCTGCTCAAGTGACCATTCCCGCTGGTCAAGTCTCAGTAACATTCTTGGTTGAAGCTGTCGACGATATTCTGACCGATGGCGACGTGGTGGTGACCCTGTCGGCCTCCGCGGTGGGATACGCTGTTGGAACTGATGACGTGTTGATCATTGACAATGAAGGCTGGTATAGGGTCAATTTTGTTGTTGACCCAATTTACTCTCAAGGATCTCTAACAGGTAGTTTAACTCAATTTGTGGCTCCAGGCGGAAGCACCACTCCAGTGACCGCAACAGCCGATGAAGGGTATCGCTTTGGTTATTGGGGTTCAACTGTCCTATATAATCCAAATCAAACCATCACCATATCATCAGTTAATAGTGATATGATCGTCGAGGCTCACTTTTTTATCACTTGGCATCCTGTCACCTTTGACCTTGGCGGCTTGGGCACGAGAGTCGGGGGTGGTTGGCCAAATGCTTCTGTCTCCTATGGATCTGCTGCCGTGGCGCCATGGGTAGTTGCCAATGAAGGTTGGATATTTACGGGTTGGGATGTCGATTTTTCTAAAATCACGGGACCTCTTACCATTGTAGCCCAGTACGCACCAACTTATGTAGCTCCTTACCACGTTAAAAATGGTATGGCTGTGATGGAGGCTGAGCATTTCGAAAATTCCGTTGTTACGACTCAAAAACAGTGGTTATTGGATACTCCAGCAGACGCAAGTTTGGATGCTATGGTTGCGTATCCCAATGTGGGCATTACTGCCGTCGAAAATTACGAAAAAAACAGTCCTCGCCTTGATTTTAGTGTGGATTTTCCCGAGACAGGCACGTATTATGTTTGGCTTCGTGGACTGCCTCAGGCAGAGTTTCCCGGCGCTGGGGATAGCTGTCACATCGGTTTAAACGGCGGAAATGTTCAGACTGGAAAAGCGTTAACGGTTTCTAATGCTGGTGGATTCCGATGGTCGAGCACCATCATGGGTGGCGCTCGTGCTCAGTTGAATGTTGTGCATACAGGCAAACAAACGTTCAATGTGTGGATGCGTGAAGATGGCTTTACCATTGATCGCATTTTGCTAACCAAAGATGCAAATTTTGTTCCTCAGGGCTTGGGGCCTGCTGAAAGCTTTCGTGGCAATACCGCACCAGTGGCTGCCCATGTAGAAGACAGCGCTTGGACAGGTGAAGAACATGTTGTGACGTTAGCTGGTAGCGACGTGGAGGGCGATGACTTGACCTATACCATCACGACACAACCCCTCTACGGAACGATTGTTGTCAATGGTGCCAATGTGACCTACCGTTCCTATCAGGGTTACGTTGGACAGGATACATTCAGCTATATCGTTAACGACAGCGAATTTGTCTCTGACGAGGCTACGGTGACAATCACCGTGGCTCAAAAGCAAGCTCCACAGGCCTTTATAGAGTCGAGTGGTCTTGTTGTAATGGAAGCTGAACACTATCGCGATAACGTAGCGAAAGTGGGAGCGCAGTGGTTGGAAACTTTCGATGTGGATGCATCTGAGGGGATTACAATGTTCTGTGGTCCGGACTTAGGTCTCTATTGCGATGTTAATTACGCAGCAAATGCTCCGCATGTCAATTATTCCGTTCAATTTCAAACCACAGGGACGTATTATATATGGCTCCGCGGCAAGGCGAAAACGGATGTTCCTGGCTCCAGTGATTCCTGTCACATTGGCTTGGACGGCGCAGAAATTTCAACGGGCTGGCGTGCCTCTTATTTCTATGGCACTGGATACGGTTGGACCAGACAAGCTATGGGAGCCACGCTGGTCACCCTAAACATAGAATCTGTCGGACTTCATACCATTGATTTATGGATGCGTGAAGATGGTCTCGCTGTCGATAAAATCATTCTGAGCAATGATGCTAACTTTGTTCCTCAGGGTTTAGGACCTAACGAGAGCGCGGTCCATACCGTCAATACGGCTCCAATAGCCACAGCCCTTCAATATCAGGTTCCCAAGAATGGTCAAGCAGCTATTGTTCTGCAAGGCAATGATGCTGATGGAGATCCATTGACCTACACCATTACATCTTTTCCCACCAACGGTCTGCTTTCTGGTGTGGCTCCGAATTTGACGTACCACACACCTTATGCCGATTTTGTCGGCGAGGATACTTTTACTTATGTGGTTGATGATGGAACGACAAATTCTGCTTTCGCAACGGTGACGGTAACGGTCGTCAATGCCTTTACAGAGTCCAATGGCTTTGTATCGATGGAGGCAGAAGACGCTCAGGGCAATCAACCCATGGGTGAGCATCAGTGGATGGAAATTTTTGATGGGAATGCCTCGCAAAGCACGATGATGTATTGTGGCCCCGATCAAGGGGCTCACATGGACACGGGTTTTGTGGGGACAGCTCCTCGTTTGGATTACAACGTCTATTTCGAAACGACTGGAATCTATTACGTCTGGCTACGTGGCAAAGCGGATTCTATCACACTAGGAGCCAGTGATTCCTGTCACGTTGGTCTCGATGGAATGGAAGTCACCACGGCAAATCGAATGACAGGTGGATCTAACGGACTGACCTGGATTCGCGCTGTGATGGGTGGTGGTGTAGCTACTATTGTAGTTAATACTCCCGGTTTTCATACCATCAATATGTGGATGCGCGAAGATGGATTTGCTGTGGATAAAATTGAACTGACCATAGATCAAAACTACATTCCGTAATTTACTATGTGTAGCTTACACTCAATCTATTTTTTAGAAAAATAAACTGAGTGTAAGCTGCTATATATTTTAGTTGTTATCCAACAAACATCTGTTTTTAGTTTTTAAAATTCAATGAGATCTTTAAAAATATTAAACTATAACTATGGAATCAAATAGGACCTAAACAAGTCCCCATATCGCGTCACAGGGTCAAATAGATATCGTGCTCAGCCAATTGATGGGCACGGTTTCACCACCGAACATGAGTACCTCGAAGGATTTAATCCAAGCCATTTTCCACTTTGAATAACCATGATAGAAGAAAACTTCGAACCTTCTGTTTCGTTTCTCCTTTTAAAACACTAAGCGTTCCCCTCCTGTATTTACTAAAAAAAGCCGCAATGCCACCTCTGCTATAAGTATCAACGCTTCTCAAGGTGATCTAGAAAATTGCCTAGAGCAGCACAAAACACCCTGAAATTTAACCGAAAAAACACATTGTTGGCATAAAAATTTACGCTCGCATTCCACCTATCACTGAGATTTAACCCCTCTATCAAAGAGGCGTATCGTTATTGGAAACACTGTGCTCAAAAAGTCCTAATGCAACCTGTAAATTTTAATTTAGTAAAATATCGTCTAACATTTGTGAAATTATATTGAATACACTCGATCTCATTTAACATCATCAAATGGCCATTAGCATCCAAGACAGTTTTGACAGTGCCTTGCTGGCACTCTATCAAAAATTGGATTTAAGCACGAGTTCTAAAATAGATGAGCAACTCGGTTTAATCACAAAAAGCCTTTCCGAACTTATGCAGATAGATCGCGTCAGCATCTGGCTTTATGAGAACAATAAAACTGCACTTAAATGCAAGAATCTCTACCTCAAAAGAGCTGACAGATTTGAAAAGGGGCTCATCCTAGAAAGGAAAATTTTCGAACCTTACTTTGAAGCCATGGAGTCTATGCTCACCATCGAGGCGAGTGATGCTTGTCAGCACCCCGCAACCTCATGCTTTGCAGAAAGCTACCTGAAACCCCTTGGCATTTACTCGATGTACGATTGCCCCATTTGGCGTGCAGACTCGGTCATCGGGGTTTTATGCTTGGAGTATACCAAACCAAAAACAATCTGGAGCATCGAAGAAAAAACCTTCAGTCGCAGCATTTCCGATTTAGCCGCGAAAATATTTGAACGTTATTCCATTGTGGAATTGATTGAAACCCTTGAAAGCAAAGTCGAACGTAGAACCACGGAATTGAAAACAACACTCACTCATCTGCAAACCACGCAAGAACGCATGATTGTGCAAGAGAAGCTCGCCTCACTTGGAAGCTTGACAGCAGGGATCGCACACGAAATCAAAAATCCTCTCAGTCTCATCACTAACGCTTCTGAAGCACTGCCCGATTTATTGGACGCGCTTGCCCCCCTCTGTCAAAACGAAAATGACAAAGCCAATTTTCAACAGATTCTCGAATTGATACGCATCATCAGCAAGCATTCTTTACGCACCAATCGCATCGTCAACAATATGCTCGCACAGGTCAGTCACGGCGAAAACAAATCCGACCACTACGACTTGAGTGAAACCTGTAGACAATCCATCGATTTAGCTAGGCGCTCACTTTGGGCTAAATACACTCATGAAATCGAATTTCAAGTTGAATTGGAACCTCATATCTATGTTTCTCACAGCCTGCAGGACATAACCAGAATATTTAGCAATATACTTCAAAATTCCGCCTTTGCCATCGCTAAAAAAGCAACCAACAATTCTTACTACAAAGGTAAGGTTAGCATTAGTTTAAAACGACAAGCTCCTATGGCTGAACTCTGTATTCACGACAATGGCGTGGGAATTCCTGCGCCCGTACTGGGCAAAGTTTTAAACCCCTTCTTCACAACAAAGAACCCTGAGGAAGGAACTGGTCTTGGACTGTCGATGGTCGCCGATTTGGTTAAAAGTCATCGTGGTCACCTCAATGTGAGTAGTGTTGAAAATGACTTTACAAATATTTCGATCCACTTTCCTCTCATTGAATCTTGAGTCTTTGTAAAACCATTGTATTTATTGACGACGAGTCAGATTTTCACTTTATTACAAAAATTAAACTAAGTCAGGAAGTTCAGACAAAAAAAATAAATCTCGCTTGTTTTGACAATCCCCTCAATGCGCTTGAGTTTATCTCAGAACAAGGCTACTCTATCACAGCCGTTTTCACCGATCTCAAAATGGGCAAGTTAGATGGCTTTGGAGTCATCAGTAGAATCCATGCAAAGTTTCCAAAATTACCCTGCTACGTGATCAGTGCTTACGATAGCAACCGCTGTCGAGAACGAGCTAAGGATTTAGCCGTAAGTGGTTTTATGGAAAAGCCCATCGATTATGCCAAGTTACTTGAAGTCATCGACTCCATCAGCCCAAGTTTAATCGACTCGACACTCTAATGTGAACCATCCTATACTTTTAGGGCAACCTCGCCGTGTAGGTATCCACAATTGACGTGTCTTATGATGTTGACCCAAGGAGATGATGCAAAGCCTTTTTTCAATGAACCACAGCGGAAAGAAGCTTGGACTTCTTGATCAACTTCAATGTCTTGCATCTTCAGCGATGGTGTTACAAGAAAAGTCAACTAACCTCTATGCCCCTCTAGAGTTCTCTGTGGTTTTACCTCATCTTGATAAGCCGTGTCAACTCTGACGGCCCACACTAGCGGCTCGAACCAACTTCCGCCTTCCTGTGTGATTTTAGCTGCAGGTAAAGGTTCAAGAATTGGAACAAAGGTCGACTTAAAACCCCTCTTACAATTTGGGGGAATGAGTCTGATTGAACGCCAGCTGCGCACCTTTTATCATGCCGGAGTGAGGGACTTTAGCATTGTCGTGGGTCATGCTGCCAAGCATTTGAGTGAGGCGTTGGAGCAATTGGCTTTGCCGGCGGATTTGCACTTTGAAACCCTTTACAATCCCAATTGGGAGAAGGGCAATGGCTCATCGTTTTATGTTGCGGCAGAAAAACAAGAGCGGCCTTTTTTATTGACCATGGCCGATCATTTGCTCGGTGCGAGGATCGTTCAAGATTTCATGCAAAGCTCGGTAGAGCATGATGATTTGGTGCTAGCGGTCGATCGACCTCGCCAAGGCAATGAGCACATTGACCTTGCTGATGTTACAAAAGTTCAACTCAAGGGTCAAAAAATCACTGCAATAGGCAAAGAGTTGCCAGATTATCAAGCTTACGATACCGGTTTGTTTTTATTCAATAGTTCCATTCGCAATAGCTTGCCTCATTTTGAAAGTATGGCGTCTTATAGTTTGTCCGATATTGTCGGTTATTGTGCTCAAAACTCCAGAGCAAGCGCAGTTTGGATTCCACCTGTGTTTTGGGCCGATATCGATACGCCTGAAGATTTAAAAAGGGCCGAAACCTTATGGTCAACTGCGGCGAGCGATCCAACGAGTGTAGCTGCTAGCTAATTGTAAAAGGCCTTGCGCTAGGTAGCCTTGCCATGGCCAGGCGAGTTTTGAATCAACTTTACGACTGTGTGTTAATTCTTGTTGTAAAACGCTGAGATTGAAATTTTCGATCAAGCTTTTGTTTTGGCTGATGAGAAGGACCTCTTGTTCGCCGGCATAACTAATGCAGTCAAAATTGGAGGAACCGGCGATGAGCGTGGTGTTGTCGATCAACATGGCTTTGAGGTGCGACATGCCTAGGCGTTGCCAAAGTTCAATCTGGCTCTGGTGCAGACGATAGGCGTGATAGTGACTCAAAATGGGTTTGTTGTTTTGCCTTGGAGTGAATAAACGCACGTGAACGCCACGTTGCGTTGCCGTTTCTAAATGGCTTAGCCAAGGTTCGGTGATATAGGGGGAGATGACTTCAATAGAGTTTTTGGCGAGATGAATTTTTTGCCAGATTTTTTGGTAAAGCGGAATGCTGTTTTGAGCATCGAGAAAGTAGAGGTCATCTTCTCCCATGTGCACCATGCGGTTGCCGTGCTTTCCGTTTAGGGTCTCGGTCATGTCTTCTTTGCAATGAGCATTCAGCTCTGACGACTCGCAGCGCAACATCATGTCTTGCCAAGCAAAGTTGTGCGCGCTAAAATTAAGACCGCCCAAATAGCTGATGTGGTCGTCGATGACAGCCATTTTTTTGTGATTTCTAGCCGGATAGCGGTGCAGCAGCCATCCTAACGGGTTGCTGAAGGTCACGCAAACGCCGTGGTCGCGCAAACGTTGGAGTTGTCGTTGCGTTTCGCGTTTTTCGCGTTGCAGTTTTGAATTGAACCAGAGCAGGGGTCCAACGGCCAAATGGTCGCTTAGAACACATTGGGAGTAGGCATCGACGATCAGATGTCGTTTGGGAGCGGAGGATTTTAAAAGTTGCTCAACTAAATCGATGCCGATTTCATCGCCTTCAAAAGACATGGTTTGAATCCAGATGCATTCTTTTGCAGCAGCGATATCGCGACAAAGCGCTTGATAAAAAGATTCAGAGCCAAGTAAAAGTTCGTGTTTCATGGCTTCTAGGCTATGCGTTGAAAAGAAACGAAAAGTACCAGAATTGCGATTCTTGGAAGAAGGTAGAGAACGACTTAAGCAAAGCCATCACCCTTGGATTGTCGAGGGGTTGCGCAGCATTAAGGTGATTGAAATTGAAGAATGGCACGACTTGATTGTCTATAGGCCCTTGGGTTGGGTTTTGGCCAAGGCCGCCATTTTTTGCGGGATTCGTCCGACCGCCATTTCAATCATGAGTTTGATGTTTGGAGTGGTGGCCGGAGGGCTGTTTTACTTTCGCGACAGTGTGTTGCTTTTAAGTTGGGCCTGTGTGTGTTTGTTCATTTCAGGATTGTTGGACACGGTCGATGGTCAGGTCGCACGATTGGCGCGACAAAGCACTCCCCTTGGCAGGATGATCGATGGCCATGTCGATGCAGGGGTGTTCATCGCTGTTTATGTGGGTGCTTCTTTTGCTTTGCTTGAAGTTTGGGGACCTTGGTTGCTTGTGTTGGCTTTTGCGTCGGGCTATTTTCAGAGCTTGCGCCATCTTCATTTTGATTTTCACAAACAGGAGTTTGCTTTTCTTTACACGGGGCAGGTGGCTTATCGAATTCAATGTCCCGAGGAATTGAGCCGAACGCACAAAAATTGGCTGGAACGAGTTTTTGGTTTTTTGGAGTTCCAATACTTAAAAAAGCAACAACGCTTTATCGCTCGGTCTGTAGCCACTCGTCGTCGATTTGAGCAGCTTTCTAAAGCGCCGCAGTCTTCTCCGGCGTTTAGGGCCTATTATAAAAAGAACTACTTTGGATATTTAAAAAGTTGGGCTCTTTGGGGGGGCTTGAATTCCCATCGTTACGCGATAATGCTCGCTTGTTTGACAGGTCATTTTGAGTTTTTTATAGTTTTGAGTCTTGTTTCTGCTTTTCCTGCTTGGTGGATCAATAAGTCTCTTGCGAATCAAGACAAAATAACCTTGAGTCACTTTGCTGTTAGTGACTCTGGCTTAGTATAAACATCAGTTTTTTAGTTATCGCTCATCAAGTTTTTTAAACCGTTCTAAATTTGACTCAAAAAAATATCAAGGTTGCAATCATCGGCGTGGGCAATTGTGCAAGCTCTTTGGTGCAAGGTTTGAATTTGTTTCGATCGCAGTCGGTCGACTCATGGCAGTCGTATGGTTTGATGCACGAGTTTATAGGTGGTTACGCTCCGAGTCATATCGAGATAGTGACGGCCTATGACATCGACCAACGCAAGGTGGGTTATCCCTTGCATCAAGCTTGTTGTGCCAAGCCCAATTGTACAAAAGTTTTTTTTGATTTGCCTAAAAATCAAGGTCCGATGGTTCAAAGGGGGCCGCTGCTTGATGGTATGGCGGATCATATGTTGGAATATGCCGAAGCTGAGCGTTTTGTGGTTTCGCAGCAGAGTGAGCCCAAACTAGAGCAAGTGGTCCAGCATCTAAAGGAGGTGGGTGCGCAAGTATTGCTAAACTTACTTCCGGTCGGATCTCAACAGGCCAGTGAATTTTATATGGAGGCTGCTCTCCAAGCGGGTTTGGCGGTCGTGAATGGGATTCCCGTTTTTATCGCCTCGAATCTACACTGGCAAGAGAAGTTTCAGACGGCGGGATTGCCTGTTTTAGGCGATGATGTCAAAGCCCAATTTGGAGCTACCATCGTGCATCGAGCCCTTGTCGATCTTTGCCGTAAGCGCGGGGTGAAACTCAAGCGGACGTATCAGTTGAATACCGGAGGCAATACCGACTTTTTAAATATGCTCGACAAAAAGAGGCTTGGCTCAAAAAAAATATCGAAAACAGAATCCGTTCAAGCGGTTGCGAAAGAGCGTTTGCAAGGTGAAGACATTCACATTGGCCCAAGTGACTACATCCCTTGGTTAAAAGATAACAAAATATGTCACCTGCGAATTGAAGCAGATCTGTTTGGCGGCATTCCGCTTGAGCTCGACTTAAAACTCTCGGTTGAAGATTCTCCCAATTCGGCAGGGGTTTTGGTCGATGCTTTGCGTTGTGCCAAGCTAGCATTGGACCGAGGCCTAAAAGGTGCGATAGAAGGACCTTCGGCGTACTTTTTTAAATCTCCTCCGATTCAATTTGATGATGCCAGCGCTTATCAAATGGTAGAGGATTTTATCTATGCTGGTGTAAAGTCGGGAGATTGAGCACAAATAAGGATATTTTCAGCAATAACCGCTATGCCCCTTGTCGATGTGTGTGGCAAGAGTAAACTCAGTGCGACATTTGTTTGTACATGAAAGATGATTGACGCTGAATTATTGGAAATACTCGTTTGCCCAGAGACCAAGCAAGGTTTGGTGCTAGCCGCGGAGGATTTGATAGAAAAATTGAATCAAACCAGATTAGCGGGAGCCTTAAAAAACAGGGTTGGGCAGACGGTTAAAGATGAGTTTCAAGCTGGTTTGGTGCGTGAAGACGGATTGTACCTCTATCAAATTCAAGATGACATCCCGATCATGTTGATCGATGAGGCGATACCTCTAGTGTAGGTCGTCACAATTGACGCGTCTTATGATGTTGACCCAAGGAGATGATGTAAAGCCTCCGCTTTTCGGGGTAACTCTGTGGTTTTACCTCATCTTGATAAGCCGTGCCAATTCTGACGGCCCACACTAGATCAATTGAATTAAAGTAAATTTAAATCGAGAGTGCTGCCCTCTTTCGGGACGGCGCAAATTGTTTTTGAACCCAGTTTTTCAAGTGTGCTTTTGCACGAGGCGAATTTAGCGTCGATGGCGTCGTCGTTTTGATCTGGGTCGTGATGGATGAGGTACAAATTTTTAACATGAGCATCGTGGGCTAGTCGCGCTACCTCGCTCACGCTGGAATGTCCCCATTGTACTTTATTCAAATACTCTTTATCTGAGTAGGTGGTGTCGTGAATGAGCAAATCGACATTGCTTAGATGTTGAATGAACTCATCTCTCACTTCTTTGACATAATATTCAGAGTCTTCCAAAAAGAGCTCGTTATCGGTCATGTAAACGATGACTTTGCCTTGATGATGGATTTTATAGCCAAGGCAACCGCCAGGATGCGAGAGCTCAAAAGTGGTGACGCGCACCCCGCTAATGTTGTGTTCGCCAGGGTCCAAATCGTGGTAGCTCACGCGTGCTCCAAATTCACGCACGGTCACAGGAAAATACACTCCATCCATTTGAGCGCTCATGATTTCCTCCATGGTTAAATCCCCGTGTCTAGGACCGTAAACGCCGATGTCATTGCCGGGGATGTAAAGGGGAGTGAAAAAAGGGAAGGCGTTGATGTGGTCCCAATGGTGATGAGAAATAAAGAGTTGAGCTTTGATTCTCTTTTTTCCAGATTTCATGAGATGGTTGGAGAGTTCTTTTAAACCACTGCCGGCATCAAAAATAAAGAGTCGATCTTGTGACAATTCCAGAGCAATGCAATTGGTGTTGCCGCCGTATCGAAGGCTTTTTTCTCCGGGCACAGGTAACGTGCCGCGCACACCATAGAAAGTCAATTTGAAGGTGTTTAATTTTTCAAGTCCAGCTTTAATTTTTTCAGCGGTGAGCGGTTTGAACCAATAGTCGTCGGCCCCAGCTTCTAAAGCCTCTTGGCGATTGTAGTCAAAAGTTTTTGAGGAGGCAATGATGATATTTAGATGTTTAAGCTTCTTGTCGGCCCGTATTTTCTGACATAGTTCTGGTCCATTCATATGTGGCATCATACCATCGCTGACGATTAAATCGGGCTTGCAGGCGCGGATTTCATCGAGAGCGGTGCTGGAATCGTTAGAGCTGATGACCTCCCAATCTAATTTTTCAAAAAGGGCCTGATGGATTGTGGTGGAACTTTGACTATCGTCTAGAATAAAAACTTTTTTCTTGGCCATGCTCTACCGAAAGGATGAGTCGCGAGTCTATAATTTTAGTTTTGAACGCAACCAAATTGTTCTAATTTTTATCACTATGGGGACGGATTTTTTGAGCTTTCAAGGCTTTTAAAAGCCATGGCGTAGAGCTTGATTTGTTTGATCAAATTGGAAAGGCCGTTGCGTCGGTTCATCGATAGGTGCTGTTCTATGCCCACTTCGGTTAAAAAACTGGGGTCATGCGAGAGTATCTCATCAGGTGAGCAGCCACTGTAAACTTTCGCGAGAATGGCGGCGATGCCTTTGGGAATGGCAGCATCTGAATCGATATCGAAATACACCATGCCGTCGTTGAAGTTTGGATGCAGCCACAATTGGGAGATGCAGCCTTTGACGATGAACGTTTCGTTTCTGAATTCTTCGGGGTAAGGCGGTGCCTTGCGGCCCAAGTCTACTAGATAGCGAAACTTTTCGTTTTGATCGCCAATTCGGCTTAAAGCAGCGACAAGGGCAGTTTGATGTTTGAGAGACATAGTGAAATTTATTTTTCTGTAAGGCGAGAAAGGTGCATGACTAGGTTGCACGGCCGCGTGCTGGCGTCGAGTTGTGGCGCGATTAAAGCCCAACCATCTC
>Ga0172372_10010422_pt1 | contig 11904 bp, 10 predicted proteins | sample LakKiv5m_2_FD_114544 | JGI IMG/M metagenome (GOLD analysis project Ga0172372, IMG submission 114544) | Freshwater microbial communities from Kabuno Bay, South-Kivu, Congo - kab_092012_9.5m | ecosystem: Environmental > Aquatic > Freshwater > Lake | place: Democratic Republic of the Congo... | reverse complement strand
GAAGATCATGATAAATCAGATCCACACTCTCATCTAAGTACTGATAACAGACTTGAAGCTTATTTGGAAGCCATACGTCATCCGCATCCAAAAAACAGATCCACTCACCCCTGGCTTTTGCTACACCTCGATTTCTTGGACGTGCAGGACCTCCAAAATTTTTTTCCCAATCATATATTATTCTCGGGTCATTAAGAGTAGAAACCACCTTTTGAGTGTCATCAGTAGATCCATCATCCATAACCAGTATCTCGAAATTGCCAAAAGACTGGGATAGAACTGATTCTACTGACCTTTTTAACTCTTGAGATCTGTTGTATGTAGGGATAATTACCGAGAAAAAAGGATTCATACTGTTCTCTTGCATTATGTTGGTAACCAAGCATCAATTGTTATACCTTTTTTTAACAACTGATCGAAATATGGGATGGTTTTCATCAAACCTTCTTTCAGCGGGGTTTTGGGCTCCCATCCGAGAGCCTCCTTTGTTTTCGTCAATTCAGGCTTGCGCTGTTGCGGATCATCCTGAGGAAGCGGCAAGAAATGTAGTTTTGAGCTTGACCCGGTCAAATCTATAACCATCTCAGCAAGCTCCCTAATGGTAAACTCACCCGGATTACCAAGATTGAAAGGGCCCGTCATACTCTCAGGTGTATGCATAAAGCTTATAAAAGCATCAATGAGGTCATCAACATAACAGAAAGATCTAGTTTGATTTCCTTCTCCGAATATTGTAATTGGCCGGTCTAGGAGAGCCTGAACTATAAAATTCGAGACAACCCGACCATCATTCGGATGCATACGGGGACCGTAGGTATTAAATATGCGTCCCACTTTTATCGGAAGATTATATTGACGTCTATAGTCAAAAAATAGAGTTTCTGCACATCGCTTGCCTTCATCATAACATGATCTGATTCCGATTGGATTGACATTTCCCCAATACTCTTCAGTCTGTGGATGAATTTTAGGATCGCCGTACACTTCTGAAGTGGAAGCCTGAAATATTCTTGCTTTAAGGCGCTTGGCCAGACCTAACATATTAATTGCACCATGCACAGAAGTCTTGGTTGTCTGGACCGGATCGTATTGGTAATGTATAGGTGAAGCCGGGCATGCAAGGTTGTAGATTTCATCAACTTCGACATACAAAGGGAATGTGACATCATGACGAATAAGCTCAAAATTCCGATTACCAAGCAGATGTGCTATATTGTCTTTAGTTCCTGTAAAAAAGTTATCGAGACAGAGAACGTCATTACCGGAAGCAATAAGCCTATCACACAAATGAGACCCTAAAAAGCCTGCACCACCGGTTACCAAAGTACGATCACAATAATTTTTCATCAAACACTTTTAGTTATTAGATAACTTTAATAAAAGTTCCATTATTTATATTTCAAAGAGATTTTTAAGTCTTTTGTTATTTGCATAAATACAGAATAGTATATATTTATGCACTACCTCCGAGCAATAATTTTTTCCATCGAATCAGACCAGCATCAATTGTAAAATAAGAGGATATTTTTTGTCCTCTTGAAGATGATGCAGTACCCAGAAGCGCTTCAGCCAGCTCTTCTGGTGTACTTATAAAAATAACATCCTCACATCCATTTAATGGGCTTACATTGAGTGTATCAGGATCAAGTACAGATACAACGGGCACATTGGCACAATAAGCATCGACCGCTGCGGATGTCATATTACTTGTAAATGCTACATCACACTTCTCCAGCAAATCAGAAACAGGTTCCATTGTAACCAGCATACGTAATACCGGGTAATCCTCTTCATGAATTGGACATGCTGGATGTGGTTTAATAATAAATATGGTCTTTGGTGGTAAAAAAGCACTCCCCAATTCAAGTAAATGCATTTGCCTTTGCGTATTCTTCAATACATAATCGCCAAGTACCAATACTCGTAAGGAGCAATCCGAACTCTCTGGCAGTTCATTCCCTAACTTAGTAACAGCTTCATCATCAAGATGCAAATATCGCAATGCCTCCACTTCAACTGTATTAACTTTTGGATATCCACCATTTAGATACGTATCTAAAGCCGCCTTCCCATTGAGTGCAACCAGATCGGGTAGCGGCAGATCGTTTTTTCCGGTACGTATATATGAACGTTTATCAAAAAATGATCGTAAATCCCAATATGGAACTGTAGTATGTGGTGCACCGATTAATTGACCATGACCCATTATCTTCCATGTATGAATAAACGCATACTCCCATGGCTGGTTCTCCTGCAAAAATACACCTTTATTTTGCTTTGGTAATAACGAAAAGGCAACTTCAAATAAATTAAGAAACAGTAGATTGAGTAATCCTTCGTAACCAAAAACAGACTTATACCAGTCATCCCTTAGCAAGGGGAAAATATTGGCTAAGATCTGTTCTTGCGAAAAAAGTTTTTTTTGTACACGACATCCAATTAGAATAATGTGAATCCATTCATGGACAGACTTTAAAATCACTTTTAGATCAAGAAAAGTGTCCAGGGTAACATGAACTTGGATGCCTCGCCCTTCTTTATTAAATTGATGAATAGTTTCAGCTACATTTTCGGCTTTCGGATGTAACGAATCTGGTATGTAAAGATGTATCCAATTTGTCTGGCAACCCTTGTTTTTAAGAATATCTGGTAGGTGCGCCCAATAACGGCTTTCAAAGATACCTGCTTTCGCTGCTTCTGGAACTAAATTAAAGAAATAAGATAAAAAAGTAGCTCTTCCCGTTGTTTTGCACCAAGCATCCATTCCTATTCCCCTCAAAGGCCATCGAGGTATTAAGTATTGAAGCAATAAAGGAAACGCTTTTATTAAATGGGGTAAAGCATTAAACAAACGTTTGTGTATAGACTTAATATTTTTTTTCTTTTTAAGAAAACGCCATTCAAATGAGGAGCCATGTCCCCGGCACCATAATCGTATGCATTGTGCTAACGAAGCATTTTCGCTTGCTAAAATAACACGATTGACTGATCGACCATACATCCAATGCTCGAAAGCAATAAAACGAATGGCATCAGTAATTTGCGGGGATTTAGCCCAGTTGCATTTCTCAGCAATAAGCGTCATCCACCAAAAACTGAAGTCTGGTCGCACTTCAAGATGATCGACCAATCTCTTGCCATCAATATGTATTTCACCTAATTCATAAACCCATGCAAGATAACGATCTTTTATAATATCAGCATTCTCTCCAATAAGCACAGGAATTGATGTAGTATACTTATCTTTTGCATCCGAATAACTACGCCAAAGTACTTTAGTCCAATTACCTTCAGGAGCGGAACCTTCCCCATCCCAAATTAATACCACTTCACTCATTCAGACAAATAAACCCATATTGATGATATCATTACTGTTTAAATAATGGAAATAGTTACGACAATAAATAATATTATTTAAAAGCCGGAAAAAAGCATCAAGAAATTGCACAATATCCAGAACACTCTATACCTGTATTATACCCCTAAAACTATCACACACAAATACTGCATCATAAGTGGTTTTTCAATATATCTATCACAAGCTTTATGGACTCAACAGGACCTAACGAAATTCTCAGGTAATTCTCATAGCCACTAACACCCGGGCCTCCGCGTACAAGGATTTGATGACTTATTAATAATGTCTCAACCGCATTACGATTAGCGCCAAAATCTATGTGTATAAAATTCGTTTTCGTATCTATATACTTTAATCCAAAGTCATCCAATGTTTGCTTTATATAATCCCTGCCATTCTCGGTTTCTATTAGATAAGTGTCAACAAGCTCTGGATGTTCAAGTATCGTCATGGCAGCCAAAACTCCAAACGAATTAACTTCATACATAGGCCTAAACCTGTATAATCGCTGAGCAAGTTTTGGTTGAGCAACCAGATAACCAACACGACAACCAGCCAATCCAAAAGACTTTGAAAATGTTCTTGCCACAACTAGATTATCATATTCAGCTACAAGGGGCAATACTGTATGTTTACAAAATCCAAAATATGCCTCATCAACAAGGACAATAGTACCGCTTTGCTGAGCTTTGCTTATAATCAACCGAATATCAGCCTCGGAAATCAAAGTGCCGGTAGGACTGTTTGGGTTTGCAATAATAATAAGTGCACTCTGCTGATTAATAGAATCCAATAAATGTTCAAATTGCAGTGTCAAATCAGAATTATAGCCGATCTTGATCTGCCTGGCTCCGTATAGTTGGGAATAAATATCAACCATCGCAAAAGTTGGCGACAGTGTAATAACCTCACTGCCCGGCTCAACAGTCAGTTCAAAACAGTTTTTAATTCCAGCATCAGACCCGGCTGTTACAATAACCTGATCCCGATCAACCTGCAAACTCGCTGCAATTTGATCGTATAACGGTTCTGTTTCAGGATAGGCAGTAAGATGCTCATGACGCAACTTTGATTTAAGCTCATTAAAAAAAGAGGTACTAAACATAGTTGTCCTCTCATTTTTATCCAGACGCAATGCATCAAACCTGCTCGGAACGGTTCCTCGAACACGATAGACGTTATCAATCCACTGCTTGCCGTTCATGCTTGTAAATTGTTCATCAACTGTTCAACTTTGTTAAGATCCGCTAACGTATCAACTGCTTGGGTATTATGTTTCGTTGGGGCCATGCGCACCTTCATGCCATGCTCAAGTATCCTCATCATATCAACAGATTCAGTAAGTTCCAAAGGAGTAGGCGGGAGGCGAGTATATTCGAGTAAATAATCGCGGCGAAACGGAATAATACATACCTGCTTTCCCATAGGTATTATATCCACTTTGCTACGGGTAGGAATGGGTTCGCGAGAAAAATAGAGCGCATTAAGCTTGAGATCACAGACCACTTTGATGCAGTTACGATCTTCAAACTCTGCCATATCCTGAATTTGCCCCAGAAGGTTCACAACATTAACCTCTGCATCATCAAGAAGTGGTTGAACAGCTTCGGCAATCATATCAGGATGAGTCATTGGCTCATCGCCCTGAACCATGACAACGATGTCATACCTAATATTGTTAGATCTCTCCAACGTGAGTAAAGCTTCCGCACAACGATCGGACGCTCGTTCGTAGATGTCTTCTGTCATCACTGCAACACCACCGATTGATTCGATGTAGTCAAAAATCTCTTGATCACAGGTCGCCACAGCCGTCATCGCAAGTAAGGGCGATTTGGCAACACGCTCATAGACATGACCAATCATCGGTTTGCCTGATATTAGAGCCATAGGCTTACCTGGAAAGCGACTGCTGCCCATACGGGCGGGAATAAGTGCGAGAATATTCATGCAGGGAACAGTATTATTATAAAATCAGATAATTGCTTTCTTCAACAGAATGCCACGCTTTAACATGTGAACTCCCCATTAAGGTCCCCCTAACATCGCACACATTACATGGCGTTAAATCACGATTACCTGCTGCCAGCATTTTTCGCGCTTTAAAAAATGCTTTACCAAGCCAGATATTGCGAAAAGATTCGTTTTTCAAGTTACCAACCACATGCTTTTTACCCCAGTCATGAGGACAAAGCAAAACATCCCCCAAGTAATCCATGAAAAAGGTATAATGAGGATAATGACAAGGTAATTCAAGCGCTTCCGATTGTTCCGGTATTGAGAACAATGCCCCTGTCATCATGCCTGCCCGATTATTGATGGTGATACCAAAATTTTCTGCTTCAGGCAGATAACGATGCCGAATTACAAATTGATCTTTTTGCAGGTTTGCAGTGTTGCACATTGCTTCAAAACGATCTGCATCTTCAAGGCTGTCATAAACACTTATAAGCAGTGTGGAAAGACCAGAATCAAACAATTTTTTTAGTCTTTCAATATTCAGCACATCACCATTTGTAACCATTTCAATACGTGCGAGCGGTAAATATTCCCGAACCATCTTGATATGATCATATATCTGTTTGTCAAGAAGCGGCTCAACGAAGCCGGAAAATAGCACAATTCCGGAATAATCGAATTCAGCAAGTTCTGTAACCAACTTTTTCATCAAGCCAGGAGCTATAAACTTTTTTACATCTGTATAATTCGGATCACTGCGTGGACAAAATATACACTTGCGATTACAGGTTCCGGATTCACTAATCTCAACTACTGAAGGAAGAGGCCAAGCATCAACAAGGTGTAAGGCCTCGTTTACTAATTTGGACTTCCGGCCAATTGCTGGGTCCAGAAAAAAATCATCATTCATACGTTGTGAGTCCATGTTAGTTGTGCAGAATTCTGAAGAAATACCGCATCAATCGAATAAGCAATAAAAAGATACCCCTCCTGAATCCGTTGCACCAGGTCATCCGCATCTGGCATTACAACATGCACGCCGCAAGGAATGCGATATTGTGTACACAGCGAACGAATGCGACCCATTGCAGAAATAAATTCGGAAGACTCAAACGCAGCAGTCATCCCCATGGATGCTGATAAGTCGTAGGGACCAATCAAGACCGCATCCAATCCCTTGACAGAGAGTATTTCATCAAGGTTTTCTACCGCACGGATGTGCTCAATCATAGCTACAAGTAGTGGTGATTGCGCCTCTAAGCAATAATCATTAAAATGTCTTCCAAAAAGATTTGCGCGAGAAAATCCTACTCCACGAATACCTGCAGGAGGCCAACAACAAGCGTCTCGCACTTGAACCAACTGTGCCGCGCTTTCGACCATAGGTATAATCACTCCACCGGCACCGGCATCAAGCGCCTGCTTGCAATCCTTGGCTTTACCTTCAGCAAGACGTGCAAGAGGGAGAGTCCCACCCAATTCGAGAGCGCGAAAAAGATCCGGCAACTGGTGTAAGGCAATCGCCCCATGCTCCAAATCAACTGCAATCCATTCATAACCTGACTGCCCCATGATTTCAGCAATTGACGGATGCGGAATTTGTATCCAACTTCCTATCGATACCCTGTTTGAGGCAAGAGATTTTCGAATATCAATAATTTTTTCAATTCTATTCATAGTTCAGTAAAGTCATTAACCGATGGAACAATACAATCTGAAAACAGTGTGGAGTTTGTAGCATGCCTCCTAAGCAAAAATGGCACGCCATTAACATCTGCTGCATTATAATCTTCCTTTGCATCACCGATCATAAGACAATCCTTGGGGTCTATTGCTAAAACTGAGAGGGTAAAACGGATAGCGTCAACCTTCGCAGTAGGAGAGCCAAATACACAAAAAAAACACTCGCGAAGATTAAGCGCGGTTAAAATCAGATCCAGTTCCTGTTGGGGAGTAGCTGAAACAACGATAAATGTCTGTCTATATATATTTTTTCGGAGGTATCTATCCACACCCGGAACCCATGGTGAGTTAATAACCTCATCAATAACCAAATGAGCGAACTGATCACAATACTGAGCCACTGACAAAGGGGTCAACTTTGCACCTGCCCATTCCATATAAAGGGGAATCTTTTCAAATCTTGATACACCCCCATGAGTCTCATGATGCTCACGAATACGTTCTGCAACCTCAAGGCCAAAGCGATGAAACAATTTAACGAAGGCCTGAGTCTTTACATCTACAGACTCTTTAATGACTCCATCAAAATCCCAAAATATAAGGTTATAACTGTCAATCACGAACACTGCTCACTCAGGGACGAACCCATATCTGGTTGTATAGATGGCCAAATGAAGAAGAGTTATCAAACATTTCCGAATGCAATTTCTGACTTAACACCAACCCGGCGGCAGTTAGCGCTTCTTGACACTGGTCAGCCAATTCTGTAAAGTCATCATTAATCTCAACAAGCAAACCTTTCACACCGAGCAATACATGTCCGCCCGCTTTAAGAATCAGATGTTCTATCCCATCAACGTCAATCTTGATATAATCAGGCTGAGGAATACCTAACTTTTCCACTGCATCTACCATAGACATGCCTACCGTCTGAAACTGAAATGTCTCTTTAAGCTCTTTTCCATCATAACCATAATTTTGATCAAACGTGGAAAGAGCTCCACCCCAATCCGTAGTTGTCATATGCAATTGACTTGGCGCAAGTTTATTACTTAATGCCAACGGCACTATACATACCTGCTCAGTAACTCCATTTAAATACACTCCCCTAGCCAGTAACTCAAGATTAAAAACTGAAGGTTCAAATGCCCACACTTGACAATTCCGCATTTTTGCCGCATATACTGCGTATAAGCCAACATTAGCACCAATATCCCATAAAACGGACCCCTCAGGTATATTATCAATCCACTCAAGTGTTTCGGGCTCCTTTGTTGCAAATGTTTTTACCCGGAATACACTGAGATCATTAGGTACAGGAAACTTGAAAATCATACCTCTATGGGAAATTTCTACTACATTTTCCATAGCATTACTCACTATCTGATAAAACAGAAAACGCCCAAGACGCGTTTTTTCCGTCCGGTTTATAAAGAACAAAGTTGAGTTTTTTATTAACTGCTTTATCAACGCTTTCATGCTTGGCTTTCCTTTAATTTCTGTTCTTTTTGGATATCCCCTATCAGTTCCAACAATCCCTGACCTAAATCCACATGCAGTGGAGGCGTATATTTTCTTCCAAGTCGTGTTTGATATGCATAAGGTGTACGAATGTAATGCCCGGCATGCTCCGACTCTATAAATTCAACAGCCTGAGGCATACCGAGTATTTCTGCAAGCATTTTAAGCAGGTCAACTACACGCATCGGCTCCTGTCCGGTCAACACCACATGTTGATTCCGAAATTCATCTCCAAGAGCAACAACACTTGCACGGGAAGCATCTTCAACATGAATGTATTCACGCATTGCTTCAGGGCTTCCTTCATAAATTACTCGACCAGTCTCCATTGCTTTTTTAACGATGCGCCATAAGCCATTATGGTGATCGGAGCGTGGACCATAAAGAGATCCGTAACGAAGTATCGTATATTCAAGACCATAACGACGCTGGTACTCTTCAACAAACTGCTCAGAGGCATGCTTGCTGCAACGATAGAAACCACCCTCTCTACTGTGAACATAGACTGTACTTGCATAAACATAGCGAGTAACTCCATGTAGACGGCACGCCTCCATTACCATCGTATTGCCAAGAATATTGATCTTAACCGTTTCCAATGGTTTATCGATAGCTTCATCAAGGTCAGCGATAGCGGCAAAATTATAAACCGCTTTACATTCTTTTATCGCGTTAGCTAAGGATCTTTCATCAAGGATATCCGCGACAACCATACTTTGATCCGGACGAATCCATGGGGATGCTACCCTGTCATAGATAATAACCTGATACCCAGATTCTGACAGTTGGTCACAAACATGGGAACCAAGAAAACCCGATCCTCCAACAACACAGACTTTCCGCATATTAAAGCCCCTGCCTTTGTACTTCATATTCTTCGGGTGGCACCAACCCCTCCAGTGCTCGCCCTTGCAAGTATCGAACGGCTTCTTCCGTCGCCTCAATTTCCATTCGTGTCCGACAATCTATAGACATTGAGCCCATGTGGGAAGTAAGAAGACAACGATCAATCTTTGCAAGATCACCAGTATAAGGTTCCTGCTCGAATACATCAAGTGCTGCCCCCCCTAAATGACCGAATTTTAACACTTCAGCAAGATCGTGCTCATTAATAATACCTCCCCGTGATGTGTTTACGAGAAGAGCATCGGGTTTCATCTCAAGAAGCTGTTCTTGCCTGATCATATTTTTGGTATGAACTGTCAACGGCAGATGAAGACTGATCAAATCAGCTTTTTGATATATCTCCTCCTTGCCCACCCACTCCAACTTCAAATCTGTGTTTACTGCGGGATTTGGATGTATATCATTCACAAGTACGCGAGGCGTTCCGAATGCTGAGAGCCGACGCAATACACGACCACCAATACGACCGGTTCCAATAATACCTATGGTAACCTCTGGAATACGACGACCGAAGTGACGACACCATTGGCCTTGATGTATTTGTGTGTTTGCAATATGAACCGAACGAAGCAGGGAGAGCATAAGTCCAATAGTAAGCTCGGCCACTGCCGGAGCCGGAGCATCGGGAGTATAACTCACTTGAATACCCCTTCGCCGAGCAGCTAAAAGGTCAACACTGTCAAGTCCAATACCAACTCGGGATATCAGTTGAAGTTTACTTGCCCGATTCATAACTTTGTCCGTAATAAGCTCGGTCCCAGCAATCAACACATCAAAATCCCTCACCATCTCAGCTAATTCATCTTCCTTGAGTTTTCGTCCAAGCGGATTTATCAGGTACTCAATACCTGCTGACTCCAGAAGCTCGAACGGCAGCTTATTTTTATCTCCAAAAGGAACCGTTGTTATCAGGACTTTAGGCATAACTCCTTAATTTCAATACGTATTGCAAGTTGCATTCTATAAATTCACGAATGACTTCAACGACATGCCGTGGACTTCTCTCACTCAAATCGGCAATCTGATGCCGACAGGAAAATCCGTTGGTGACAACTTGAACCTCTGCGCCAGCTTTAGCCAAACGAGGAAGTAAACGTTGCCCGGCTATCTGACGCGAAAGCTCTGCATGCTCAACTTCATAACCAAAAGAACCAGCCATACCACAGCAACCCGCCTCTGTATCTTCTACCGTTGCTCCAGGTATCCTGGCCAGCAATTTATGCGTCCAGTGCCCCCCATCCAAAGTTCTTTGATGGCAATGAATATGAACAAGAAACTGCTTTGAAGAGAGTATGGCTGAAGATTTCCAGTGAAGTACACAACGTCCAGAGGCAAGTTCCTGTTCGAGAAAATGATCAACCATCTTTACGCGACTTGCTACTCGATAACCCAGCTCGATGTCATCAAGCAGATCGGGCAGGTCATCGGCAAGAGATGATGCACAACTTGGTTCACAAACAAGAAGAGGTGTATCAATTGAACGTGCATCCAATTTATGAAAAAGCTTAGTACCCTCACGCTTGGCTTTTTCAAGCATCCCTTGCGAAATAGCGCTTCGCTGACTGTCGCCTACCGTGACCAGTTGCACACAATACCCCGCAGCTTCCAACACTTCAATGGCAGCACGTCCAACCTCGGGAAGGTTGTTTTCTGTGTATGTATCATTAAAGAGAATAACTCTGCGACCCTTGCCGGTATTTACGCCTTGCCCCGCCGCTTTGCGGATGGGTGACCTTTCTTCAAACCAGCGACTCAATTTTTGACCGGTAAACTTGGGTAGAGAGCGCTCCCTATCTATTCTGAATATTTTTTGCGCAAAAAAACGCAACATGCCACTGCCCACAAGAACATTGATCATGCTCGACTGTGGCCCTGATGCAAGCATTGCCAATGTTGACAGATTAGCGAAAAGACGAGAGCGCAAGGAAACACCATACCGTTTTTGATAGTGAAAGAGCACCTCAGCCTTAAGACGAACCATATCTACACTATTGGGACACTCCCCCTTGCAACCCTTGCAACTCAGGCAAAGATCCATAACGATTGCAAGCTCCTCACTGGCAAGAGCATCCACGCCAAGCTGACCGCTCAAAACAAGACGCAGGGTATTGGCACGCCCACGGGTACTGTGCATTTCATCTCTTGTTGCCATATATGAAGGACACATCACCCCTGACAGGGTTTTTCTGCACTCCCCCACTCCGGTACACTGCTCAGCGGAAGCTAACATGCCTCCCTGATCACGAAAATGAAAACGGGTGTCTACTTTAATCGGGTTATAATCAATACCAAAACGCAAATGACTATCAACAGGGGGAGTATCAATGACCTTACCAGGATTCATGCGATTTTCAGGATCAAAAAGTCGCTTCACCTCTTTGAAGGCACCATAAAGCTCATCACCAAAAAAACGGCGGTTAAATCCACCACGGACAATACCATCACCATGCTCTCCGCTCCATGAACCACCGTATTTC
>Ga0172372_10010421_pt1 | contig 11904 bp, 3 predicted proteins | sample LakKiv5m_2_FD_114544 | JGI IMG/M metagenome (GOLD analysis project Ga0172372, IMG submission 114544) | Freshwater microbial communities from Kabuno Bay, South-Kivu, Congo - kab_092012_9.5m | ecosystem: Environmental > Aquatic > Freshwater > Lake | place: Democratic Republic of the Congo... | reverse complement strand
TTCGAAAGCACTCGAGACAGAACCTTCTACGATAACTTTTACACTGTTAACTTTAGCAATGATTTTAACAATGGATGAGTGGTAAATGACTTCTATTGGTCCATCGCTCAAAGTCGTTATTAAATCAACAAGCTCTTCCCCAAAATCTTTTTTTTTATGAACACTTGGTTGAAATGAAAAATCTGCATCAATAGTCGATCGAGATACTCCTTGGAGCCTCAATGCCATGCCTCCCCGTAAAACAGCCTTTGGACCGAATGCTTCCGCTATTTTTTGAATAACTTCAAGGAGTGCTGTTTCTAATTTGGTGTCCATAGGATTCAGCTAAACTAAGTACAAATGTAACAAATTTTTTATTTTTGTAATGGCTTAAATACTCTATGATTTTAGAACTATTTAAATTGGAGATGACTAAGTCACTATATAGGTTGATGTGCAGCGTTTTTGTTCTCTGATGGAAATAACATGTGTCGACAAAGCATTTTTCTCGGGTTGCAATATTCAACCCATTCGTGACCTCATAACCAAAGTGATGAATTTCCTTTTGTACATGCATGTGAATCACACCCATTGAAGTTTTGATAATTTTAGGCCGAGAGCGCGTTGTGATGATATCGACATGGTTCATTCTTTTTGATCCGCACATACCATGATGATTCAAAACGCCTTGGAGCGATAAATATCCATCGCTAAAAATTCTTTGAGCTAAATCTTCTATCCGAGCCCCTTTGATGTAAAAAAAACCATTCAAAGCACGGTATAGAAAACCATTTTTAATTAAAGTTTCTATCCGCTTAGCAATCGTTGCCGGTTGGCTTGTCCCAAAAAGGTGTGACAAATCCGAGCGCGTGAAGATGCTCTTTGATGCCTCAGCATGAGTCATCAGCAAAAGTGGTAAGGACTGGAATTTATTCATATTGATCTAAATTATAATTTTAATATGAATTTGATCAATATGTAATTTAAGCTGAAAGTTAAAAACATTCGCCTAATGCCTCAAAAGAAACTCAGGCGCTCCAGTTTTCCTGTACCACCTCAGTGATCATCAGGCCACCTAAATCCGTTTGAAAAATGGGAAGAGGAGTTCCCGCTTTCATACAAACGGCGGAAATTTTCTCAATACCCCGACCCCAAGATTCAATCATACCCGCACGAAAAAACGTCGAAGCGATGAGGGGGTTGAACGGCTTTGATGGATGTGCCGCCATAAGATTCTGTGCAGTCCAGCCCTCAGGCAGATGTCCAGCATTCCAAATGACGAGCTGATGATCATAAACCTTGATCTGGATAGGAATATTGCTAGCGTAGTCTTTGTGAACCACGGCATTGAGGAGAGCTTCTCGCAAAGCTTCACGGGGAACGATGAAGCGCTCGATGCGCTGAAGTCCCTCGTAAACTGATAAAGGCCTTCAGGTATTTGCTCGTCAGCAAGTCCATTGCGCAAAACGAAATTCTCCAGCAAAACCAGACGATCTTTGAAATTGACGCCTTCATCGAAAAGTATTGCTTGGACTTGTCTTTTTTTTAAATAGAGTCTCCTTCCAATCCAACTCTTTCAGTTCTTAAAGGAATTGTTGAGTTGAGCTCGTGTTGTAAAGTGTCCAATAAGTTTTCAGCTATTGAAAAAATACCCTCAATAACTATGTTATCATTGATATACTCACTTGTGAATGGCACTGAGGTTTTGTAAGAAATTGATGATGTTTTGACTTATAAAAGCATAGCTCTCTGTGAGGATATTGTTAGTATGTTTAAACTAACCTAATTTTATCCATTACGTCATCAAAATAAAACATATCTACCTACCCTCAAAAGATCGGATCTTCTTTTTTTGTGTCGTCAAATGAAATCAATTAAATACCTTTCGGTGTGCTTGTTGAGCGTTTTAATGATGATCTCGCTTGCCTGTAGTATCAATGATAACGATCAAGTGACCTCTTCCTCGAATACAACATTACAGAAAGTTTCGGTTTCGGGCAGTGTCGAGGATCTATTTGAGGCATCTTCTAAACCACGCTCTGCCCCAGCCGCAACAGGCGGCCGCTACACCAACTTAAGCACCAATGAAGTCGTGAGCTTCACCATCACAGATGGAGCTTTTCTTATAGAACTCGATCAGGGGGTAGCGTATTTAGTTGAAATTTTAATCGGCTCGGACGTGGTTTTAAGTCGAGTCTTATCACAAGAAGACACCAATAGCACTGCAATTACGGCAGATATCAATACTGTCACTCATATGTTAGCCAATGCCTATAAGCAATTTAGAGGCACCATGAGTATCACAGACGCTCTAGAAATGGCTTACACCACTTACTTCGGGGCCACTCGACCTAGCGCTGCACAATTGAATAATGACAACACCAGCATTGACGATCTAGTGCTCTCAACTTGGAAAGAGTTTGTCATTTCATTTAGGAACATCATTAAAAATGCTACGACCATCACTGAAATCTCATCCTTTGTTGCAAGTGGAAATTTTACGGATCCAAACAAGTTTGGAGATGAATTGGATGAACTCAAAGATATAGAAGCAGGACCGGCCCCACTTTCAAGTGTGGTTTCAGTCAGCATGGCTCCAAATTCAACCTACTCCAACATTTTAGAGATGGTTAAAGCTCAAGTGGATGCCTATGCCAAAAACAGTCTTGCAACTGGAACAAATTTTCCCTTGGCCAAATCGGGATATGATGACTTTGAAACCATCAGCGGCTTGCAAAGCAATGTGTTGATCAGTTGGTTGGATCCCTTGGGAAGCGACAACACCATCACGGGTGATTTTTTCGGAGCTAATGCTGACTATATTGCTTATTTTGGTGATGGCTGGAATGCTGACTGGGAAGGCAATGTCTTGGGCAGCGCACCACAGTACAACGGCTCTCCAACAGCAGCGTGGCTATGGGTCAACCATGAGTATATTTCCAATGATCAACCCGAAGTCGGATCGGCTCCAAATGGACAGCATTTGACTTATGCAAATTTTTTAAAACAACAGGGAGTCTTTGACTTTAATGTCAGAAAGTCTTCAGAATGGACTCAGGCACGAGTGGACACCTATACTGAATATCACAAAAAACAAATCGGCGGATCTTGGGTCAGAGTCTTGAAAGACACCAATACCAACAATTGGGTCGTCAACACCAATGCCGATAACAAACGCTACGATGCCACCGCTGCAACTTTGACGAAAGTCGTGGGTCACACCGTTTCTGGATTGGATCAAAAAGACGATGGCACGCCTTTGCCCGCAAACGTTGTGGTCGGTATCATGGGAGATTGCTCTGGTGGCACCACTCCTTGGGGTACAGTCATTTCAGCCGAGGAAAACACTCAAGACTACTATGGTGATGTACAATCGGCTTGGAATAGCGGCGGCAAATACTCTCATGACAATGGACTCAATATGGGTGGCAATATTTCATTCACTTTCACACCAAGCAGTTCAAGTGCCTTTGGATTGCATTCCAATGACAACCACAAGCACCGTCGAGATTTTTATGGTTTCTTAGCTGAAATGGACCCTGGCAAAGACAGCGATGAATACTATTCCAATGGTGAAGGCCATCGAAAAATAGGGGCGTTTGGTCGCGTTCGCTGGGAAAACTGTGCGGTGGTCACCAATGAAGCCTTCAGGCTTATCCCCAATCAGAAAGTGGTGATGTATGGCGCGAACGATCGCCGTGGAGGCCGCATCTATAAATTCGTTAGTGAGGATAACTATACTTTGGACATGGATAAAGCTCAAGTGAGAGCTCTTTTGGACGAAGGCACCATTTACGTGGCTCACTTTGCCGATCTAGATAACGATACAGGATTAACCGTATCTGGAAACACTCCAACCGAATCAACACCTGGAGCAGGTCAATGGATTGAATTGAGCGTTGAGAACACAACCGATGTCGCTCCTAATGCCGCCGCATTGAACACCTTGAACTCGGTGTTTGAAGCAAGCACTACCGTTGGAGCCGCCTTGAAAAATGTGAACTGGAATGGCTTAGCAGGCTTTCCAACCGACAATGATGTCCGTATGGCCATGTATTCAGCCGCTGCAAAAATTGGCGTTAAAGGACTGAATAGGCCTGAAGATCTAGAATGGAATCCCATCGCTCCTACAGCAAGTGGCAACACCACACCAAGACTATTTATTGCTTTCACCAACCACACCAGCAAGAATCAACTCAACGACGACGGCATCCGTTACGCCTCTTCAGACAATGCTACTGAAGACCCATGGTACGCTTACACACAAGCAACAGGCAATGCTTTGGATTATGATACCAGTTCTGAAAATCGCGCAGATTCATTAGGTGCCTTGTTTGCACTTGACGAAAATGACACTTCAAACCCCGCAAACTCAAGCAGCTTTACCTTTCACAGCGTATGGTCAGGTGAAGCTTTAAGTGCCACCGAAAACAATGATTTTGTAGCAAAAAATCCAGATAACATTTTAATCGACAAAGAAGGTGGCGTTTGGTTTGGAACCGATGGCGATTACTCTTCAGGCGCTGCGTCTGACTCTCTTTACTATGTTGACTTAAACCCTTCTCACAAAACAACTACCGTGAACACGTATGGCAAAGCTTTCAGGATCCTGTCTGTGCCTTCAGATGCGGAAGCTACCGGACCTTCCTTTAGTTCCGATATGGGTTCTATTTTTATATCCGTTCAACATCCGGGCGAGAGATTCGATTCTAACAACAACCCCATTAGCAACTGGCCAAACCAACGCGATTTGACTCAAAACATCAGCGAGGCATTTACATTACAAATTCTTCACAGTGCCGATGCTGATGGCGATGGTGACTTTATCAACAACGTTCCGGTATTTTCTGCCTTACTGAATAAATTTCGCGATCAGATGCCTGGCAGCACGTTGACTTTGTACTCAGGCGATAGCTGGATATCCGGCCCTCTGTACCAATCGGCCAGTGATAGTGCGTTTGAAAGCCTATTGGGAGTTGAAGGTGCAGGCCGAGCGCATGTCGCCGTTTTGAATGCGATGGGTTTTCAAGCCTCGGCTTTGGGCAACCATGAATTTGACCAAGGCACCGACGCTTTGGTTGGAATCATCACTTCTGACTCCTCAGCAGGCAACACTTGGGAAGGGGCGCAATACCCCTATCTATCCACAAACTTGGATTTTTCGACGGATGAAGCTTTTGATGGCATCATTGGAACGAATGGGGTGCCTTTTTATCAATTGAAAGGCAAGGTGGCCAGCTACACTAAAATTCTCGTCAATGGTGAATACATTGGCATCGTGGGCGCGACCACACCCCTATTGGACACCATCTCTTCACCTTACAGCGATACTAGTGGCAATGCGGTAACGGTATCTCCAAGCGACAGCACAGACTACAATGCCTTGGCTGCCTTGATCCAAGCCGATGTCGATGCTTTGATCGCTCAAGGAATAAATAAAATCATTTTGCTTTCACACATGCAGCAACTGTCGATTGAAAAAACCCTAGCTGCAAAATTGAGCGGGGTGGACATCATCATCGGTGGAGGCTCAAACTCTGTCTTAGCCGATAACAATGATCGCTTGCGCAGTGGCCATGTCGCAGTCGATACTTACCCAATTGTATTAAGCGATGTGGACAGCAATCCCATTCTGGTGTTAAATACCGATGGCGACTATGAGTATCTTGGAAGATTGGTGGTTGAATTTGACAGCAATGGACTGGTCGTGGTCTCGAGCATTGACGATGAAGTGAGCGGTGCTTATGCAACTGACAGCACAGCTTTGAGCGAACAAAACGCGACTTTAGCAGACCATGCCAATGAAACGGTTGTCGCCATTGCCAATGCGATGAATGAGTTCATCACCCTCATCGAGGGCAATACCTTTGGAAAAACAGCCGTCTATTTAAACGGAGTTCGCGAAAGTGTGCGCACGGAGGAAACGAATCTTGGCAATCTAAGTGCCGATGCAAATAAATGGTATGCTGAAGAAATGTCAGGCGAGACCGTACAACTCTCATTAAAAAATGGCGGCGGTATTCGAGCTGCCATTGGTCAATGCGTGGTGCCTCCTGGTGGAACTGGAGCGGCCATTTGCGAGCCCCCCGCTGAAATCCCTGGCATCAAAGAAGCCGGCGAAATCTCTCAAAATGACATTCAAACCGCACTTCTCTTTAATAATAGCATCGCATTGGTAACCGTCTCTGCCAACGAATTGAAAGACATCATGGAACATGCTGTTTCTGCAACTGCCAGTGGCGCGACGCCGGGGCAATTCCCACAAATATCAGGGTTTACATTCACCTACAATCCAAACTTAACAGCACGCGTGGCCGATTCTGGTGGCAACGTCACCACCGCTGGCAACAGGGTTCTCTCCATAGCAGTATTGAACGACGATGGCAGCGTTTATGACCGCGTGGTTTCTGATGGCGAAGTGATCGGAGACATCAACCGCACATTCAGAATGGCCACCTTGGGCTTTTTGGCAACAGGTGGGGACAGCTACCCGCTTGAGCATTTAGCCTCAGCAAACTTAGTCGATTTGCAAAATGATGGAACCCAGACTGGCGCTGCAACTTTTGCTGATGATGGAACCGAACAAGATGCCTTGGCGGAGTACTTAAATGAATTTTACAGCGTAACCGCCTATGCTGTAGAGGATACCAGCAGCAGCAACGATAAAAGGATTGTTGTCGATCAAGGCATGTTCAGCTCGGTAACCACCCTTGACTTCACTTCCTTCAATGACCAAGAGGCCGCTTTGGAAGTTTTGGGTTTTAGAGTGTTCGGGCCAAATGCCAATTTGGCCGCAGATGTTGAGCCAGAGTATATCACAGTTAGTGCCAACTCTGCTTATGCCTGGGTCTCTCTACAAGAAAACAACGGTTTGGCCAAAGTTGATCTCGCCAGTAAAACGATTGTGACGATTTTCCCTTTCGGCTTTAAAGACTATGGTGACGCAAACAACGAGTTGGATCCGAGTGATAAAGACGGAAGCTTTTCACTCAGAACAGCGGACAATGTGGTAGGCATCTATATGCCAGATGCTGTCGCTTCTTATACTGTAGCCGGAGTTGACTATGTCATCACAGCCAATGAAGGTGATTCCAGAGATTATGATGCTTTTTCAGAAGAAGAACGTGTTAAAGACGTCACTCTAGACGGCAGCGTATTTGATCTCAACACCGTTCTAGACGACGATCAGCTTGGAAGACTGAAATTAACCGCAAATTTATACTCAAGTACAGCCAGTGACAACTATAGTTCCATCCCAAGCTTTGGAGCGCGTTCTTTTTCAATTTGGAACGGACATACGGGCGCTTTAGTTTATGACAGCGGGTCAGATTTGGCATTGAGAGCCAACAATGCCGGTAAATTAGACGACGGACGCAGTGATGACAAAGGTGTCGAGCCGGAAGCTGTTGTCATGGGAAATGTACAAGGAAGCATTGTGGCATTCATAGGGTTGGAAAGAGCAAACTGTGTGATCAGCTACGATGTAACCGATCCAAGCAATGTGAGTTACCTTCAAACATTGTATGCTGATGGCGACGAGGCTCCTGAAGGATTGCTCTTTATCGACGCCGCTACCAGCCCAACCGGCAATGCGATATTATTAGTTTCCAATGAAGTTTCTGGTACCGTTTCAGTATTTGAAGCCAGCGATGGCAGCAGCTTTGAAAATGTCGACACATTCACGTTGGTCGGTGGCGAAGGGGCAGCTGAAATCACAGCTTACGACAGTGTCAACCACTATCTCTTTACTGTCAATAACAGTTTGGAGTTGGGCTCGTCGAGCATTGACATCTTGCAATTGAGTGACGAAGGAACGCTAACGGCGGTTGGAAATATTGGGATTAATATTTACGGCGGTGGCGTTAACAGTGTCGCTATTCACGGCGGACTATTGGCTGCAGCAATTGAAGCAGATGACAAACAGGATAACGGCTCTGTAGTTGTTTTTGACACCACCACTTTCGCCTTTAAAGGCCAAGCCACGGTGGGCGCTTTGCCTGATATGGTGACGTTTACTCCAAATGGCTTGTATATCCTGACCGCCAATGAAGGTGAGCCAAATAGCGATTACGATAACGACCCAAATGGCTCCATTTCGATCATTTCGATTGGCAGTGAAGTTCCAAGCGTGACCGCCAACACAAACCTGATGTTGCAAAACACCTCTTCAACCAATGTTTATTTAAATAAAGCCTCCGGTTTTGAGAAAATTGAAATTTACAATCTTCTCACTTCTGAAGACACGGTTGCCGGCACTAGCAGCGCAAACTTCATTTATGGCTCTATGGCAGATGGCGCCGGTTTGATTGCAAACTCAGACGGGACTTTCACTTTGATCAATAACATCGAAGCGGACTATGCGATCGCTCGAATCACCTTCGATTCCGCCTTTCATCCTGTCTCTGGTGAATACATTCTCGATGCCGAGGCTAGCGCTGAGACAGCACAATGCTCAGGCACATTGATCACTATCGCAGAACATGGGTTTGGTCCACAATACTTGTCTGGCGGTGAGTGGGGAGGTTCTTCCAAAGGCGTGTTCATCACCGACCCTGCAAAAGACGTCGATGACAAAAGCACCGCAACCTTATTGACCGCACTGGGACAATGGTCAACCGAGAATGCCGTGCCGATTGGAAAAGACGCCTACAGCGACAAAACTGTCGTCTTTATCGGCGATGACCACTCTGATGATCAAACCCCATCAGGACAATTGGCCATGTATGTTGGCGACCGTGGCGATTTGGAGAATGGCAATCTCTATGCGCTACGAGTCACTACCGACGGGGTTAGTTATGAAATGGACATGCAAGAAGGGGTGGATTACAAAATGGACTTTGTACAACTTCATGAAACCGAAATCGATGCTCTGGATGCAGAAGCAAAAGCAGCCGGAGCCATGGGCTTTTCAAGGCTAGAAGACATCGACTGGAGAAGAGGCTCTGCCTCAAATCAACGCGAGATTTACTTTGCAGTGACCGGACGTAAAAAAACAGCCTTAATCGGAAAAGGCACTTTGTATGGTCGAATTTACAAAGTGGTGTTAAACCCAGATGATCCAACCGGCGCTGGCACCATCACCTGTGTGCTAGATGGCGATAACTTAACGGGTAGAGCTAAAGACTTCCACAGCCCTGACAATGTTTTGGCCACTTACAATTACCTCTACATTCAAGAGGATCCAAACGGTTACCCAGACACGGCAGACAAATCTCACTATGCTCGTTTATACCAATACAACTTAAACACTGGAGCGCTCAAGGTTGTGTTGGAATGTGCTCAAGCTGAAGCCGCAGCTGACGGATACGGAAGCACCTCAAATACTTGGGAGATCACAGGCATGATTGATGTCTCAGATATTCTAGGTTCGGACGAGACTTTTTTGTTGATCACGCAAAATCACGGCTGGGAAGCACCAGCGGGAAGTTATTTCAGTGATCAAAATGCCTTGGGCTCCACTAAAGATGTTTCCGCAGCCGATTCGAATGAAGGTTCCATGCTGTATTTAATCAAAGGTTTGGGAAGATAATTTCTAATAGTCGATTTCTTTTAACAACCGAGGGTTTTTGGCTCTCGGTTGTTTTATAAGGGTCAAAGAAAAAACTGTGGCTACCAAAATAACCTTATTGTTGAGTTTACTGTTTGTTGTAGGTGTGATCCTAGCGAATATTAAATTTTTAAACAATGAACCACAAGATCATTTTTTAAAACAACGCGTCGGCAGTTATGACCCTACTCTATATGCAGCACAAAATCAAGCGGTGAAGAATCTTGAGGCTTCAGTGCCACCACAATGTTACACAAAAACTGCCGGAAAAGCGAACCCCTGTTGGAGTTGTCATACACAGTCACATGGACTCAATGTGATGAATGACTGGACCCTTCAAAAAGAGTATGCCTTTAGTGACTTTGCTTTGACCAATAAATGGAAAAATTTATTCGTCGATCGCAGTGCCATGATTGCATCCATCTCGGATGATGAAATTTTATCCTACATCCGCACAGACAATTATAAACCCTTGGTCGAGTCATTGAAAGCTCTTAACGATTATCGTGGTTGGGTGCCAGATCTGGATTTTGAGACTGGCTTTGATGAATCGGGCTTCGCCAAGAATGGCAGCTATTGGAGAGCCCTTCGCTACAAACCCTTTTTAGGCACCTTTTGGCAGACCAATGGCAGCAGTGACGATGTGTTCATTCGCTTACCTCAAGCCTTCAGAAAGGATCGTGAGGGAAAAGTTTCTTTAGAGGTGCTCAAATTAAATTTTGCAATTTTGGAAGTGATGTTGAGCACGGCGCCAACCGAGGCAAAGCCCAATCGCAAAGTTGGACCTATCCATGAATCACTTGCAGGCGTGGATTTAAACGACGATGGTATGATTACAGAAACAATAGATGTCATAAAAGTGTTTCCCAAATTTTATGTTGGTGCAGCAGCAGCGATTGAATCGAAACGTTATCTTTATCCGAAAGGAACCGAATTTTTACATAGCGTGCGTTATTTGAATCCGGATGCCGATTCAATGTTGGCGCTGCGCATGAAGGAACTGCGCTACGCTATCAGAAGAATCGAGGCCGATCAGATTGACACCTTTAGAGTTTACGAAAAAGAATTCGAAGCTAAAGAACGTGGCAAATTGCCTGTCTATGCCGGTTCAACCACCGAAGGTTTTCGCAATTATCACGGTTGGCAATGGCAAGGTTACATCGAAGATCAGCACGGTAGACTGAGATTGCAAAACAATGAAGAGCATCGTTACTGTATGGGTTGTCATGCTTCTATTGGCGTAACCGTTGACCAAACTTTTAGCTTTGCCAGAAAATTGCCTGGACTTGATGGCTGGAAGTACCAGAGCATCCACGGCATTCCAGATGTACCACAACTTGGACAGTCAAAACCAGAGTATGCCGTCTATATGGAAAGGGTGGGAGGAGGTGACGAGTTTAGGGCGAATCAAGAAATGATGGCTCGTTTTTTCAAACCCGATGGCACACTCAATGAAAGGGAAGTGAACAAGGCTGCCAATGGCGAGGCAGATATAAGTCATTTGTTGCTGCCAAGTCGCAGACGGGCTCTAGATTTAAATAAAGCGTATTTGACCATTGTGAAAGAGCAATCCTTCATTTATGGCAGAGATGCCGTTTTAGTACCCCCTGCAAATGTTCATCAGACGATTGAAAATGGTTCTACTGAACTTGGAGCAACCGGTAAAGTCTTTAAAGACGGACGACTATGGCTAGATTGGCAACCCTATAATGATCTAAAATTTTGGGATTAAACCTTTCTCCTTAGCCCAAAACCAAGTCAAGAGATGAGGTATGCTTGAAAACTCTCCTCTATCGATACTCGCTTGAAAATCACTTAAACTCATTTTAACACAGATAAGATCCTCCTCTGGCTTTGGCATTGGATTCCACGATAACGAATTGCTAAAGTAAGCCCATAGATGATTGTCGAGACGACCCGGATCGACTCTACCTTTAAAAATTAGTTCTAAGTCTTTGGGCTCATAGCCAGTTTCCTCACGACACTCCCGTATCGCACACTGCTCTGGTGTTTCATCTTTTTCAACCAGCCCTGCCGGCAGTTCCAAACTCACTCGATCGATGGCAGCTCGATACTGTTTGACCAAAAGAATCTCCTTGTCATCTAGAATGGCGAGTAGGCAAATGTAATCTTGAAGCGATAAAAAATGGTACCGATCGCCATTGGCGTTGAACGGTCTAGACAAGAGTTTTAGCCAAGGTGTTTCAAAGTGTTGATCGGAAGGAGAATCAGGCATGAACGGTGTTCCTAAAGTTAACTTGCCTGTTTTGGAGGCCAATAATGCAGTCAAATTGACTTTTTTAGGCAAATAACTGTGCCTTGTGCTTGACGTTTTGTCAAATCCAAATAGTATTTTTGAAGTGGTGCTGGTGACGTCA
>Ga0172372_10010417_pt1 | contig 11907 bp, 13 predicted proteins | sample LakKiv5m_2_FD_114544 | JGI IMG/M metagenome (GOLD analysis project Ga0172372, IMG submission 114544) | Freshwater microbial communities from Kabuno Bay, South-Kivu, Congo - kab_092012_9.5m | ecosystem: Environmental > Aquatic > Freshwater > Lake | place: Democratic Republic of the Congo... | reverse complement strand
GCGAAGGCGCGGGCCAGGAAGGCACGGTGGATCATCGTCTGTTCGTCACGGATGCCGGCAACGCGCGCCCACTGCTCGACCAACCACGCGAAACAACGCACTGCCTCACGCGTCGGTCCGTACTCGAGGGCGTGATGAGCGAGGCTCTGGTACTCGCCCATCTCATCAGCGAGGTCGTCGCTAATTCCATAGTGCGCCTGCCAGTCGTCGTGATCATCAGTGAATTCGCTCATACGTCTCCAACGAACCGCACCGAACGAAATGTGCCTCACACGTTGGAAATCGCCCTACTTCACGGTATTTTGATGCCTGGCGATTGGCGGGTGACTTTGAAAACTTCGTTCTTCGATGGTTGTGTGCAATGGCTCCTCTCGGTCGAAGGGCGCCGTCGAGCAGCGAGGATCCTCCGTCAGTACCGACTCCCCATCGAGCCCGACGATGTGGTCCAGACCGCACTCGAGAAGCTGCTCCAGGCCAACAAGCGCCAACCGGGACGCTTCGATGGAGACGAGTTCGCAACTTCGGTCCCGGCTGCCTACTGCACGACGATCATGCGGAATCTCCTCGAGGATGCACAGAAGGGTCGATTCGATATGCCCTTCGATCCGTTCGACGAGCGATTCCGTGACGACGATGTCGACCAGATGCTCGACGACGGTCAGCAGGACGTGTACGACCGGGCCGAGAGGGAGACCGATCTGCTGCGCGGCTTTGCCGAGCAGGCTGCGGTCAGGGCAGACATCCTCTCGGCGATCTTCACCATCCTCGCCCTGCTCCGGGATCCCGAGGCGGATTGCGGCGACGTTCCGTTGCCAGCGAAGGGCGCCACGCCCGAAGAGCTGCGCCTACTGAAGGCGATGTGGTTGGCCGGTCACCACGAGTTCTTCAATCCGGATGGAAGTCCCCCTTCCGCCGCCCAGAAGAAAGCTCGATCAAGATGGGGCCAGTTGGTCAAGAAGGCATGGCAAGACATCATTGCGGTGATGGAGCAGTACCTCGATGATCCGGAAGAGGATCGATGATGCCGAACCAAGATCCGATGGGCGTGTACCCCGATCAGTTCGTTGTTCATCGTGACGAGGATCTTGAACTGATCGACCTCGTTGCCGACACCCCAGGCCCTGCAGGTGCCGTCGAGACGCCTCTCGGCACCGGGATCTCGTTGAGTGTGGACTTCGTGGAGTTCGATCGGCCGCTGCGGTTGACGGTCGACAGCGACGCGCCAGCCGAGTCGATCGCACAGGCGGTCGGCTCCCGGAGGTCGCGGGAACTCACTGACCTACTCGAGTCCGAATCCGATCGACCACTCCGTCTCGAGAGCGTGTTCACACCCGTAGCGATGGAACAGGCCCGACAGGGCAGAGGGTCCTTTCCCGGCCGATCCAGTGCGCTGGGGCGGTCGATCGGCTCGGCGGCGATCCTCGAATCGATCGGCGAGGACGACCGGTTCACGGCCGTGGCCCGTGCGGTCGCCCTTCTCGAAGCTGCTTCGCTTCTCCGCCGACGCCTCGAATCACTTGGCGATCAGTCCGGCCGGATCGATCGGGACGTCACGGCGGCGGCGCGCCTGCTTACCGACGAGCAGGATGCACTCGAGCGGTTGGCCGAGCTCGACCGGTTCCTGGCGCTCGAGACGGCGAAGGAACTTTCGCGATGGGGACGGAATCACCCCGCCATCCGGCGTGCAGCCGATGCCCTGTCGAGTCCGCCAGAACAGTTCAGGGAGATGCGCGGCGCCGCCCTGCGAATGCCAGCCGCCAGCTTGTATTCTCGTCGTCTCGGCTTCCCGTCTCCGGCGCTCGAGCCGCTCGACGAGTTCGAGGCCGAACTCAGCACACGCGGGCTGCTCACCGTTCGAACGAGAGTCTTCGAGTCCGATCTGTGGGTTCGGGTGACCGAAGCCGGCCCGATGGTGCTGTTGGCGCTCGTTCCGTTGCTCGACGACGGAGACGGCGGCATCGCCCATGCCGTCATCGGCACCGGGTACGCGCTCGAGGACCTTCATATAGAGGTGTCGTCCGAGCCGGTTCGCCCGATCGGCAACTCCCTGGCCGCTGTTGCCCAGGCTGTCGCCCTCGGTCGGGAGGCGGCGATGCGAATGGCAGTTGATGCCCGCTCGGCGCATCGACTCTGGGAAGCGTGCGCACAGGCATGGGAACGCCTCGGAGACGAGCGTCGAGCCGACATGGCCCGGCGTTACGCCTTCGGTGGCGGTCCGAATCGCAGCCCCTTCCTCGCCGAGCGCATCGAGAACGTCCTCGACGGCGACGACTGACGGGTGGTGCGGTCACCCGCACCACCCGCACCACCCGTTCACTCAGTCCGACTCCGCCAGGTAGTCCTCACCGAGGGCATCCTTGGCCTTGTCGGCGGCCCGGGCGGCCCGCTTGATGATCGTCGAGTGGGCCACGCCCTCGGCCGCGCCGACCTCGACGGTGGTGCGTCCTTCGACGACCACGGCCTCGAGGGCACGTCGCTCGGCCTCGGGGATGTCGGCCATGGCCTCGTCCAGATCGAGACGGGCGATCACCTCATCGACGAAGTCGGCCTCGGGGTCGACGTACTCGACTGGCTCGAGTGTGTTCTCCTTCTCGTTGAACCACTCGTTGGGGACGCTGCGTCGCCGGGTGCGGTACCCGCCGTCGGCCGTGCGCACGAGGGTGCGGCCCTCACCACGCTGACCCCGCTCGATGCCCTGCAGGTCGAGCAGTCGGGACTTCGCCGCCACGACGGCGAACTTCCGCAGTGAACCGAACTTCGCCAGGTAGTGCGAGGGTCGCTTCTGGAACTGGAGGTACACCTCGGTGGCCACCGCCGACGCCCAGTACTCGTCGAGCCCCGGCCGACGCAGCATGTAGGCGAGGGCCTCCTGCCACACGACGGTGGCCGCATCCTGTCCCCCGAGGCCCCGCAGGATCATCTGGTTGCGCGTCAGGGGTCGGCCGATCGAGTTCGAGCCGGAGACGAGGGAGAAGGAGGGGGAGTGGGAGGGGAGGTTGCGGTCGGTCGTGGTCATCGGGGTCCTTTCCGGCTCGGTGGCCTGTGGTGCTGCTCCTGTAAGGAGGACTGTCTTGGTGCCGAGGTGTGACATCCCGCTGGGGGAGGCGCCCGGCGCGTTGGTTCTGGTTGGAATGACGGGCGGGTGCCGGAGGTGTGACATCGGGGCCCGGGACGGCGAGAGCCGGGCCCTCGGCCGCCTACTTCGGCTCCGGACCCGGCTCTCGATGTGGTGCCGGGACGACCCGGCCTCTGTGGGCGCTGACCGCGCCCGGGGTTGGTTCAGCCGGAGCCGCGTAGCTCTGCGAAGACCTCGGAGTACAGCTCGGCACTCTCGGGGAACGGCAAGGTGGCTCCGGCTTGCTCGGCGATGTCGAGCAGGTCCTCGTCTCCGTCACAGACAACCCACAACACGTCTACGAGTTGGTTTACGGCGTCACTCACACCGAACACGAGGATCATCCGCAAGATCTCGGCCAGGTCGGCCACGAAACAGATCATCCGGGCCTCGGTCAGGACACCCCATGCGCTCGATGGGAACCACGTCATCGACTCACAGAGGCGGATCGTAAACATGTCATCGTCGTAGGGACTCGTGGGCCTCTCGGCGGCGCCGGTCAACCTCCACCGCCACCACTGCGCGGTGGCAGCCGTCAAACGGGCGAAGGCCCGGGCGTCGTCGGGGTGGAGCGGTTGCTCCGAGTGCACGATCCCATCGGCGATGCCGTAGGTCCTGTCGAGTCGCTCGAGGATGGCGAATCGCTCGTCGAGAAGTGGCCCGCCGGCCACGCCGGGAGTCTCTGGGCGATCGTGCCGGCTGGTGGCCGTTCGTAGTGCCCGAAGTGCTCTCGCCATGAGGCGCAGCAAGGCCGCCACCACCTGTCGCCACAGCGCAGGTGGGCGGATGGTTGAGTCATTCCTGTCGTGGATCAGTGCTCCGTAACGAATCTTGGCCCCCTCGGTGTGCCCTCGCTCGATCGCACACCGACTGTGGCCGGCTGCGTTGACCGGCCATGGGATTCCTGACCGGAGCGCTCTTCATCGGCTGGCGACGGGCCCGGGCTCGTGAGCGTCGGCTCGATCGACAACTCGATGCGGCCGAGGCCGAGCTCCGTGACCTGTGGGCCGAGCGTTTCTGCTGCGAGTGCTGCGACTGGTGCGGGTGGTGCACCCCGGAGGACTGGTGTCCGGATTGCGGGTGAGGTCAATGCCGGCGTCCGCGACGCCATCGGACATCCCCGAAGAGGTGCGACAGCCCGTGTTTGGTGAATCGCTCCACCGATCCGAGGGCATGGACCCAGAACGCCGTGCGGGCCTGGAACAGATCGGCCATCCGGTCGGCGATCTCCCAGGCCACCTCCTCGTCGAGGCCCCATCGGGCCTGAACTGCGTCGTAGGTTTCGATCCAGACGCAGATCTGGGCCTCGGTGCATTGTTCGCTGGGGGTGGGAAACACGGGCGCCGTCACGGGTACTCCTCTCCGACCATGTCGGTCGTCTTCATCAGTTACCTGTACTGACGCCGATCTGCGCAGGTGTGACATCTCGGGCCCGAACGGGGGGCCACTGGGCCGAAACAGGGCCCCGCTGGCCCGTCGACTGGCGACGGAGCGACCAATCGGGCGGGAGCAGACCCCTGCCATCGCCGGGCGCCGGGCTCGGGACCTTCGGGCACAATGCAGGTCCTGGTGGGCCGCCCCGGTCCACCGTGGCCGGGCGGACAGGAGCAAGGGCGGACCATGAAGCTGAAATCAGGCGACCTCTACTTCGTGCAGGAGCAGGACGTCATCTCGGGGCAGACGTCGGACTACTTCAAGATCGGTCTCGTCGGCGACGAACGGACCGGCGGTGTCGACAAGCGGGTCAAGGAGCACCAGACCGGTAACCCTCGCCAGCTCGTGTCGGTGACCCACGTCTCCTCACCTGCCATCGAGGATCTCGAGACGACCATTCACAACCGGTTCGCCATCGATCGCATCCGAGGTGAGTGGTTCCAGTTGGATTCCGCGCGGTTCGACGTGGTGGTCGGTGCCGCTCGGTCCCTGGCCGCCGAGCAGTCGACGTATGTGGACGTGGCCACGAAGGTCGGCGAACTCGACCGCGAGGTCTCGAGTGGGTCGGTTCGTACAGCCACTTCGACCGAGGAGGAGTTGCATCGACAACTGCGCGAGCTCAAGGTCCTCGATACTCGGCTGAAAGCGCTGAGCGCACGCGTCGACGGGATCTTCCGGACAGCGCTCGACGACGGTCGCCCAGTCAGTCGGTTCGTGTCACTCGCGACGCGAAAGGGATCGAAGTTCGACAAGGAGAAGTTCGGCGAGTCACATCCCGAGCTCCTGGCCGACTACACCCGAGTCGAGCAGAGGTGGTCGCACTCGTTCCTCCCCAAGATCCCCAAGGCATCGCTCGATGGGATCGAGCCCGGAGAGGAATTCCTCGAGTTCGAACAACGGATGATCGGACTGTTCGACGCCGTGTCGACCGACCCCGGTCGTTTCGAGGAGCTCCACTTGCTCCATCTCGAGCTCCAGCGATTCGAGGCCGAGGTCAAGTGGAATGACGACCTCCGTCGACTCGATCTCATGGCGGCGTGCGGCGTCGACGACGGGATCGAGGGGATTGCCATGTGGAAGCGAGAGACGAAGGAGTCACTCAAGTTCGATGAGTCGGCGTTCAAGGCCGATCACCCGGAACTCCATGCGCAGTTCGTGTTGGAGACCGAGTCGAGCCCGTTTTCCGTCGTGACATTCCGAGGGTATCCAGCACGCGGAAACTGACGAAAGCGTCGCTGGGATCCATCTCAGGCTTCGAGGACGAGGATCCAATTCTGCACTACGTCGCCCTTAGGGGACCCTGTCCCGCCGAAGACGACCGGAACGAACCCCTTCTCGAGTGTCAGTCCCAGTGAATGATCGAAAAGTTCCTGTCGAGGGAGCTGCCACATCGGGGGCATCCGAGCGATGAGTCCATCCGCTCGTTGCCGAGGCTCTGGGCGCGGGGTGCCTCGCTCTTGGGCATCACGACGCCCTCGCACTCTCGACACCGGGGTTCCTCAGCGACTTTGCAGTTCCGCAGATCCCGACATGTCGGGCACCAGTAGGCGGCGAGCTCGACCCCGGCGAACCCGATGCCGGTCAACTCGGTGAACTCCCAGTCGCACGTCGAACACTTGCGGCGGAAACCGGTTCCCACTTCAGTCCTCCTCGCTCGGGTCGAACTCTGCCGATCCGTCCTCGTCGTCCTCGTCGTCCTCGTCGAACTCGTCCTCGAGGTCATCATCGGACTCGAGGGACTCCTGGCACCACTCGCACCAGGATCCGCCGGCCTTCGTCTCCCGACCGCACCTCGGGCAGTCGATGTACTGCTCGAGGGATGATCCGGAGTGATGACAGCCGTAGCAGGTCTCTTCGTAGTCGCCGTGCCTGAAGCCACAGATGTGACATACCCAAGAGGCCATGTCAGTCCTCCTCGGGCGTCTCCGTCTGGAGGTCCTTGTCCTCCTCGTACGAGGTGGTGATCTCCTCGAACTCTGTGTCGAGCTCGGCATCGGGGTGGAGCCGACGCAGATCCCACTCGTTCACCCACCGACGCACGTAGGCCCGCATGTCACGGAACTCGCTGCTGTTCATCGTCGATGGATTGACGTTCGGGGTGATGCCATAGGCAGTGGCATAGATCCCCGTGAGTCTTTCGACCGCAGCAGCCAACGTCTGACCGTTCGGCTCGTCGAGGGCCAGGGCCTTCGACTTGATGCGGTGCATCCCGGCCTCGGCGAGTGAGAGCATCGCGAGGCTCGACTCATCACCCTTCTCCCGCAGCTTCTCGGGGATCTGTACGAGGTCTCGATCGTCGAGGGCGAAGAGCGCATAGTCGCCGGAGATCGTCGCAACTGCCCCGATACCAGGAATCGACTGATTCGGCACCGCTCCGAGCCACCGCGTGAGCTGCGCATAGGCCTTGGCCCGCTGCAGCACGCTGTAACGAGCGACCAACTCGACCTCATCGAAGAGGATGATCCAGCCCTTGTACCCGGCGGCGCGCACGAGGCGGGAGACCAACTCAAAGCGGATCGGTGCCATATCCGCTTGCTTGATCTGCTTCAGATCGAACGCCTTGGCATCGATACCCGTCTCCTTCATCATTCGCCGCACATCGGCGAGAGCGATCTTCTCGCCGGCCCAGTAGTCGACGATCGCCCGCGTGTCGTCGGGGTTGGTCACCCGCTCGAACAGGAGGGCACTAGCCTCGACGATTTGGTGCGGTTGGCCGCGCAGCGCCCAGTCCATGAATTCGTTGAACGCATGCCCTTTGGCCTTGGACTTGTTGGCCAGGTTGACGACGAACTCACCTCGAGTGTCGGGGATTCGGGCGTTGCGCACGGCGGCCTGGAACAGCCGCGTCGGATCGTGCAGCGGCGTCTCCTTGGAGACGACGACCTCGGAGACGACGTACCCCTCACGAAGGGCCAACTGCTCGAGGAGTCGCAACGTATGGGACTTGCCCACGCCGAAGTCGGCGGAGAGCAGCAGGCCCTCGACCGTGGCCGGTCCGGAGGGCGAGGTGAGACCGGCGAGCAACTGCTCGAAGGCATCCACGGCCCTTGGCTGGGTGGTGCCGAAGGCCCGCACCGCATAGCGGTTCGGGACCCCGTTTCGAAGGGCCTCGAGTGCACGCAGCGCGCTGGTGCGGTCGAGGGAGTCGGGCATGGTCAGAGTCATCGGTTCACCTCGTTGGTGGCGTCGCCGACGCGGACGAGCGCCGACAGGGGGTTGGTGAGATTCCGGTCGCGGACTTCGTCGTAGACACGGTTGAACAGCGCCGGGTAGCGACCGAGGCCGCGCCCCTTCGGGTTCGTGTCGAGGAATGCGAGCGGTGCGGCCACGACCAGCAGGAAGTTCTCGAGATCGTCAGTGGCATCGACGAACTCGCGCAGGACCTCGTACGCATCGAGCAGGGCGGCCTTGGCGTAGTTGACCTGATCCGGTTCCTTGTCGGTCCTGGTGAACCGACTGATGTCGATGGTCACGACCAGTCCCGGGATTCCAGCGAGGTGAACGACGTGGAGCAGCGACTCGAACAGGAATCGAGCGTTGGCCCGATTCACCTTCGAGTGGACCTGGAACTCGCGAACCGCACTGATCTTGTTGAGTCGACCACCCATCCACGACGAGATGGCGGCAAAGGCGCTGACCTCGGCCTCGCCACCGGACAGCCGCCGCAGGGCGAGGCCGATGATCGCAGCGCGCATGTCCTGCGCGATCTCATGGCTCCTCAGGATGCGGTTTTGGAGCGCCGGGCGCACCATCTGCACCACGGTGGCAGCGTCGAGGCCGTTGGCGGCGGCGAGCCGCTCGGCAAGTGGCTCAGGACCGGACGCCGGAGCGATCCAGTGCTCGTCGGCCATGAGGTTCACGATCAATCGATCGATCAGGTCGTACAGGTCGATCTGATCGGTGATGGCTGCCAGCACCTTCTCGATCGACCCGATCTTCACATTGGCGCTGTCGATCGTGGCGGTGAGGAAGCCGAGCTCATCGGCTCGGTTGGTCACCGACTCGGTGATCTCGGTGGTGGTCACCCCGTCCATCGCCACCGCGAACTTCACTGCGGATCCTCCGGCCGGAACGAAGTCCTGGAGGTAGTTCGACGCAGTTGCGTCCACCCAGTCCATCAGTTGCATCGGTGCACTCATCGCTGCTCCTCCTCGAAGCGGATACCCACGTAGTGGCGCGGCCGGGCATCGGGCCCGACGATCGTGAAGCTCCCGGAGGACCCCTTGGCCCCGGTTGCACCCAGGAAGAAGATCCGAGCCCCCTTCTTGGTGGCGTCGACGTCGCTCGTGTCGAGCGTGTAGAGGTCGACGGCGAAGTCGGTGGGCGAGTACGCCTTCTTCGACTCGGGATGGAGCGTCAGCACCTTGTAGATGTCGTCGAGCCGAACGCCCGACGATCGAGCGCTGTCGGCGCCGACCCACTGAGCGGCGCTGTGCAGGAGTTCGATGAACCGCTCGGGCTTCGATCGGGCCTTCCGCATCGCTCCGCGGATCTGGGCGACGACGGCAGACGGGCGCAAGTTGCGAGACGTCGACCGGCCGATCTTGACGGTGAGATTGTCCGGGTTCGATTCCACGATCACCGGGAAGGCGATCAGCCGGCCATCCAACTCGCTGATCGGCAGTCCCTCGGCCCGACCGATCGACTCGATCTCGGCGAGATGGCGCGTACCCATCGCCGCATGGAGTTCTGTATCGGTCGGTACCGCGGCGACCACTCGCGATTCCGCCTGTTCGACCTCACGGGTGAGACCAGCGAGTTCGTCGAGCGACTTTCGGATCGCAGCGACATCGCCGACGGTCGCGCCCTTGCGCAGCCGCCCGGCGGTCTTCTTGCCGGCGTCGAGGCGCGCGAGCAGTCCGTCGGCGGCGTTCTGCAACGCCGCGAACCGGTGCTCGAGACCCCCCTCCGCCGTTGGAGTGGCCGTCATGGTGCTTCCGCCTTTCGTTGTGGGAGTGTTCTAGGACAACTGCGTCGGCCGTGCCACGGCGATCAGACGTACCCGGTGGCCGGGTCGGGATCGGACTTCGACGAACCGTGCTCGTCGCGGTGCACCTGGTCGAGGGCCCCGCTCAGATCCACCGACTCGCCGGTGTCGAACGCAGTCAGCACGGCCAGATGCGCCGCCTCGTCCAGTTCGGCCAATGACCAACCGTCGGTCCGGTCAGCCAGGGCCTCTGCCGATGAACGATCGTCGCCGATGCGGGCCAGCAGCATCTCGATCATCAGCAATCGCGACTCACGAGTGGCATCGGCGATCTCGATCTTGCGGTCGAACCGACCGGGGCGCTTGGTGAGGGCCGAGTCGAGCACCGACGGGTAGTTGGTGGTGGCGGCCACGAAAGCACCCTTCACCTTGGCCGGGCCGTCCATGAACTGCAGCAACTCGCCCAATGCGTCGTTGCCCATCGGACCCAGGGCGCGGGTGGTCAACGCCAGGTCGACGTCCTCGAGCACGACGAGAGTGGGCGTGCCGGCGCTCACCAACTCGAACAGGTTCTTCATGGGCAGGGCCGCGTTGAACATGGTGGGCGTGGTGACCACGATGGTGACCGCGCCGTCCAACTCGGCCTGCACCCACGACAGGGCCTGCGACTTGCCGGTGCCGGGCCGGCCGTAGAGCAGCACCCCCCGTCGATCGACGAGCCGGTCGTCGGTGCCGTAGTTGCGCAACGGCACGACCAGGTTGCGCCGCAGTTCGGTGGCCACATCGTCGTCGAGCCCGATCGCCGGACGCTCCGCCGGCCCCAGGTGCCGATACCAGATCTCCTTGGACAGATCGAACAACACCCGCTGTCCACGCCACGGCGACGCCGCACCGGCCACCAGATCACGCAGTCGCGCGATCACCTGCTCACGGGCCTCTACCGAAGCACCGGTGACGATCACGTCGATGTCGATGTTGCCGTCGATCATCCACACCATCACCGGCTCACCGTCGTCGCTGTGCACCACGTTGTAGGTGCCGAACACGGCACACCGCATGGTGGTGTCGTGACTGGTGGGCACGTCGGTGAACGTGACGGGCAGTCGATCCCACGGGTTGTTGTGGGCGAACACAGCCCGATCGGTGGGCGACAACATCTCCACGGCGATCATCAGGGCGTGACGCTCGAAGGGAGGGAACGAGTCGCACGATTGACCGTCGTGCCAGATGGCTGAGACCTCCGACTCGTCGCAGTCGAGGGCGCCGGCCAGCCAGGTGTGGAACGGGCGCTCGGGCCTGGACGGGCTGTGGACGATGGTCTCGGTCATCGGATCTCCTTCGATCGATCGGGGTCGGTGCGGTGGTCGTCGGGTAGTAGGTGTTGGGTCGGTGGTGCGGTCAGTCGTGGGCTCGATGCCTCGAACGGGCCTTCGGGTAACGCAGGTTCAGGCCGCAGATGTGCGCAGGTTGACCAGGGCCACTTCGAACAGCGGCACGATCACGCTGGCCAACTCGGGGCTGAGCTCGAACGTGTCGTAGTAGGCGGCGATGGCCGGGTGGTCCATGAAGTGCTCCTCGACCATGGTGAAGACCCAGTCGACGACGCGGGCCCGCTGGTCCTCGTCGAGCAGATCGAGGATCGTCCTCACCATCGAGTAGCGATCGCCGAGCGGGGTGCCGGCGATCCCGAGGGTGGCGGGGTCGACGAGGGGGTGGGGAGGCAGCTCGGGCTCGTCGGGCGTGTCGATCGACCACACGCCGTCGTCGTCTTCGATGATCCGCTCCTCGGTCAGCAAGTCGATGACCTCCTCCATCACGGGAATGGCGAAGGGCAGCACCGCCACGCTCAGGTCGCCGTCGGGCAAGTGGGCGGCGACCACCGAGAACTGGCCGAATCGTTCGCCGATGAGGCGGGTGCACAGGTCGCTGAACGGTTCGAGCAGCGGTCCCATCGCGGGGAAGACGGCCTCGATCTCCCGGTAGCGGGCGATCCAGGCCTGATCCTCGGCCGAGGCATCGGCGATGTTGTGCAGGGAGTCGAAGCGCATGGTGTCTCCTGGGACGGTCAGGCGGCCGGGACGATCGGCTGGGCGGGGATGGGGGTCGCCGACCAGCGACCCGCGGTGGGCTCGGGGAAGGCGATGGTGTGGTGGGCCATCCGAGCCAGCGAGGTGGAGAGGCAGTCGTCGAGGGCGACCACCACCACCATCAGGCCGAGCGATCGGGCTCGCCATGCGACCCGGGTGAACTCCCCGTCGCCGCTGCCGATCACCAGACAACCGATCTGGCCGTCGAAGGCGTGGCGCTCGACGACCTCGATGAGCGCCAGCTCGCCGCCGTCGGGTCCGAATCCGATGACCCGCTGGTCGGAGGGGAACTCCCGGACCATGGCCCGGTACCGGCTGGCATCGGCCCCCACGCAGGTGGTGAG
>Ga0172372_10010416_pt1 | contig 11907 bp, 11 predicted proteins | sample LakKiv5m_2_FD_114544 | JGI IMG/M metagenome (GOLD analysis project Ga0172372, IMG submission 114544) | Freshwater microbial communities from Kabuno Bay, South-Kivu, Congo - kab_092012_9.5m | ecosystem: Environmental > Aquatic > Freshwater > Lake | place: Democratic Republic of the Congo... | reverse complement strand
GCCTTTGCGTATGTGAACGGCGGCCTGTTTGCTGAGCCGCTGCCGCTGGCCGACTTCAACGCCCCCATGCGCGAGGCGCTGCTCGACGCCTGCGCGCTGGACTGGTCGGCCATCAGCCCGGCCATTTTTGGCAGCTTGTTCCAAAGCATCATGGACGCCAGCGCACGGCGCAACCTGGGCGCGCACTACACGTCTGAAGAAAACATCCTCAAACTCATCCAGCCGCTGTTTCTGGACGAACTCTGGGCCGAGTTCCACAAGGTCAAAACCCAGCGCAACCGCTTGTTTGACTTCCATAAAAAACTGCGCAGCCTGACGTTTTTTGACCCAGCGTGTGGCTGCGGCAACTTTTTGGTGGTGGCCTACCGCGAACTCCGCTTGCTGGAGCTGGCCGTGCTGCGCGCCAGCCACCAAATCAGCGGCCACGGCGGGCAGCAAAGCCTGGACGTGCACAGCCTGATCGGGGTGGACGTGGACCAGTTTTACGGCATTGAAATTGAAGAATTTCCCGCCCAAATCGCCCAGGTGGCGCTGTGGCTGGTGGACCACCAGATGAACCTGCGCGTGAGCGAGGAATTTGGCCTGTACTTTGCCCGCATCCCCCTCAAGGCCAGCCCGCAAGTGGTGCACGGCAACGCGCTGACGCTGGACTGGGCGCAGGTGCTGCCCCCGCAGCGGTGCAGCTATGTGCTGGGCAACCCGCCGTTTGTGGGGGCCAAGTTCATGAACGACGCCCAGCGCGCCGACACCCGGCAGGTGTTCGACGGTGTGGCCAATGCCGGCCTGCTGGACCTGGTGGCCGCCTGGTACGTCAAAGCCACGCAATATTTAAAGCAAAATGGGCCACAAGCCCATATGAATTCTGCGGAAGATGCTCCTGAAAACAAAGCAATTTCAATTGCCACCCGCTGCGCTTTCGTCTCCACCAACAGCATCACCCAGGGCGAGCAAGTGGGCGTGCTGTGGGGCTGGCTGCTGGCGCAAGGCGTGCACATCCACTTTGCGCACCGCACCTTTCGCTGGCGCAACGAAGGCCGGGGCGTGGCCGCGGTGCACTGCGTCATCATCGGCTTTGGCCTGCAAGACCGCACCGACAAAGTCATTTTTGAGTACGACGACATCGCGGGCGAACCGCACGCGGTCAAGGCTGGCAATATCAATCCGTATTTGGTCGATGCGCCCGACGTGGTGCTGCCGCGGCGCAACACGCCGCTGTGTGCGGTGCCGGAAATGGTGAGCGGTAACAAACCGATCGACGACGGCAACTACCTTTTCACCCCTGAGCAAAGGGCGATGTTTCTTGCTGGGGAACCCAGTGCAGCGCCGTGGTTCAAGCAGTGGCTTGGCGGCGACGAATTCATCAATGGCATTGAGCGGTGGTGTCTTTGGTTGGGCCATTGCCCGCCCGCAACGCTGCGAGCACTGCCAGAAGCCCTGAAGCGGGTGCAAGCCGTCCAATCCTTTCGGGCGGCTAGCAAGAGTCTGCCCACCCAAAAACTTGCAACGACGCCGACGCTTTTTCACACCACGTTCGCGCCCAGCCAACCGTACTTGGCGCTACCCCAGGTTTCGTCAGAACGACGGCTTTGGATTCCGGTGGCTTTTTTAACACCCGAGTTTCTTTGCGGCGACAAACTCAGAGTTGTAGCAAGCGCAAGCCTTTACCACTTCGGAATTCTGAATTCCACCATGCACATGGCGTGGACACGCGCAACCTGTGGCCGATTGGAAAGCCGCTACCAATACTCGTCCCTGATCGTCTACAACAACTTCCCCTGGCCCGACCTGCCCGGTTCTTGCACACAAAATCAGCCTTCAGCCCAGGTACAGCAATCGCAAGCAGCTATTGAATCCGCAGCGCAAGGGGTGCTCGATGTGCGCGCCAGCTACCAGCAGCCGGCCAACCCCGCGCAACAGCCCGCCACCCTGGCCGACCTGTACGACCCGCTGTCCATGCCGCCGGATTTGCTCAAAGCGCATCAACGCCTGGACGCTGCGGTGGACGCTGCCTATGCGCTGTGCGGCGGCAAAAAGAAGTGGGCCAGCGAGCCCGAGCGCGTCGCCTTTTTGTTCGCCCGCTACCAGCAGCTCACCAGCTTGTTGCCTGTCGAGAAACCAAAGGGCAAACGTCAGCCCGCTGTTTCAAACCACAAACCATAAGTCAGCATTGCCTGTCGTATTCCGCTATAAATCGGTCCGGTTTTTCTTCTACTCGAACGAAAGCAACCCGCGCGAGGAAATGCATGTTCATGTTCGCAGTGGGTTGGAGGAGGCAAAATTCTGGTTGGCGCCCACCATTTATTTGGCGGACAGTCATGGGCTGGATGCGCGCACCTTGCGCGAACTTCGTGGTGTGTTTGCCAGCAACTTACCTTTGATCGAAGGGGCATGGAATGAACATTTCTCCTGAATCGGTTCGTTTCGACGACGCCACTCTGTGGGTGAGTCTGACCGATGGGCGTGTGATTGGGGTGCCATTAACCTGGTTTCCGCGCTTGCTGGCTGCATCCGCATCGCAACGCGCCCTAGTCGAGCTCAGCCCCGGTGGTCTGCACTGGGATGCCCTCGATGAGGACATTTCGGTTCAGGGACTTTTGCAAGGCCACGGCGACCGCACGCGCAACCGCATCATGTCCGTGGCATGAGGCATGAGGCATGAAGCAAACCACAGAAGTTCAGGCCAGGCCGCTGACGCTTTCCCCCAAGGTGTTGAACAAGGTGCTTAGGCTTTCGGCCAGCCGGGCGCAAAAGCTGGCCGATGCCTTTGGCCTGAAGGTGCCTGTGGCGCGTGGCCCAAACCCGTCGCGACCCAAGTCGCGCAAGTCCTGGGATTCGACGGCATGATGATCAGGCATGGGCGGCTGTCGGACAGGCGTTGGAAGCTATCGAAAAAGAAGCATCTTCAAGGTGTATCAACAAGCGCAACCAGGCGAATTGCAAGACAACTGGCAGCGTGCGCAACGCTTTGAGCCGCTCTACCGAATTCAAAGTGCTGATCGTGATTCAAGTTTTGAACGCCCGGCAGATTGCCCCGTTTGTTCTGGCCGTTGACTTTTCAGATCAAACCCACGGCACGTGGGATGCGAGTGCCTACCTGTCCAACCATACCGGACCGCTGCTGGAACCGCTGCGTGACGCGGCCTACTTTGAGCGTTTTTTCATCGATGCGGGCGCCCTGTGTTGGCCCAACGGCTTAGAGATATCACCGGCCAGAATCTACAAAATATCGACGGCACCGGTTGCGGCCTGAAGGTGTGCTGCGCAAGAGCGACCCTGTTACCCCGCCACCCGCACCGCCCCCACTCGCTGACCGCGCTGACGAGTTCTTACCCCCCCAGGAGGCACCATGCCCACACCCGCTGCCACGCCTATCCAGCCTGGTGCTGCCGCACACGGATCGGTGCTGCCCCAAGAACAGCCCAGCCTGAGCTTGCCCGACCCGTCGGTCATTCCAGCGGGCGAATTCTGTTACCAAGTCGTCCCGTTGCGCGCGGCGAAGTCTTGAGCGATGACATCGCTGCGTTTGGCAAAGCTTTGCGTGAATTCGCGTACGTGCCCGGCCGCAAAGAAGTGCTTTGCCCGTATTGGCAACGCACCGATTACGGCACGGTGCGGTGCAATTTTCTGGGGCGCGAAGTGATCGACGACGAGTCAGGCGCCCTCCAGCGCATTGGAGCTCACTTTGGGGTCAGCGATGCGCTGGACTTGTTCGCCATTGACAATTATTTGTCCGATGAGATTAAAGTGTGTGATCGCAACCTCGAGACCGATGAATGGGGCGACACATCTGTTGGAAGCTGAATCTGTCAAGCCGGATTGGCTGGGTTCGCCTACCCCTCGAAAAGGATACGCCATGAACCTCAATACGGCAATGAATCGATTGCATGTCTAATTAAATGCATATACGATTATTGACACGCAAACGGAGCTGATTTGGGACGAAGCCAAACGCATTGAAAACCTGTCCAAACATGGGCTGGACTTTGCCGATGCGGGCGCAGTGCTGGATTCCACTTATCGACTTGATGTGTCAGTGGTGCGCAAGGGTGAAACTCGTACGCAGTCTTTCTCGTACGTAATGGGTTGTCTGCGGGTGCTGTCGGTGGCGCATACCGACCGGGACGGCGCATCACGGGTCATCAGTTACCGCAGAGCAAGTGCGCAAGAAAGGTTGAACTACTATGAATGGCTTGGAAGTGAATAGCATGACCCGGGTGCAGGTTGCGGCCGCAGTCAAGGCCATACCACCTGAGGATGACTATATTTGGGACGGCGTGAGCGAAGACGACCGACCGCTGACACAAGAAGAGATGCGCGCCGGTATCGAGGCGGAAAGACGGCGCCGGGGGCGCCCTGGCGGGTCTTATAAAACGCAGATCGCCCTGCGCGTCGATAACGACACACTCGCGGCATTCAGGGCGACTGGCGCGGGCTGGCAATCACGCATGAATCAGGTACTGGGAGAGTGGGCCAAGTCGGCCAGCCGTTAAGTGCGACCGAGATCACCTGGGGGGTGGCTAGGCCGCATGAACCCAACGGCTTTATCGGATGCCACCTTTTGAGATAAATGACCCGTTCAAGCCCATGTCTATCAAGCGCAAGCCGCTATATTTTTTGACAGGTTTCACACTCAGTTCGATCTGAACAGTTGCTCGCCATGACCCTCAAACCGTTTTCCGTCAGGATTTTTGTGCCGTCCGGTGACCCGGAGGGCGTGCGGGTGGTGAGCCGCGACGACTGGCCGGGCAAGGCGGTGGTGTTCCCCCGCGCCTTGTTGGGCGAAGTCAAAGGGCGCAAAGAGTTTGCGCAACCCGGCGTTTATTTGTTGACCGGTGGCAAGCAGCTTTACATCGGCGAGGGCGACCCGCTGGGCGATCGGCTGGAGAGTCACGCGCGCAACAAGCCGTTTTGGCGCAGGGCGGTGTTCTTTACTGCGGAGGGCGGCAGGCTGAACAAAGCGCACGTCCAACACCTGGAATCGCGCCTGATTGCGCTGGCCCACGAGGCTGGTTTGGCCCAGATGGACAACGGCAACAAGCCACAGGCGCCGGCGCTGAGCGAAGAAGATCACGCCTTTGCCGAGAACTTCTTGGGCGAAATTTTGCTGATGCTGCCGCTGCTGGGCTTTTGGCAGTTTGACGATGACCGTCTGTTGGAAGCTGACGCCCATGCCGAGGACGAGGCCAATGAAGACATCCCGCCTGCAGATAACCCGCGCGGCAGCAAGCGTGCGGGCATCTACGCGGCGCTGCCGCGTGGGCTGCGCTTTTCGTTCAAGGGCACCGACCCCCTCAAGGCAACGTTGGAATTGGTGGACGGCGGCGTGACGGTCAAGGCGGGCAGCCAGGCGGCGCGGACGCCACGGCAGCATTTTGAAATTCACGGCGCCAGTTACGCCGCCCGGCGCCGCGAGCTGATCGACTCTGGCGTGCTGGCCGAACGGGGTGACCAGTTGGCCTTTTCGCAAGACCAGTTTTTTACCTCGGCTTCAGCAGCGGCCTCGGTGATCGCCGGGCAAAACCAAAATGCAGACCATTGGGTGAGTGACGACGGCACGAATCTGGGCGATTTGCTGCGCCGAATGCGGGCAGGCTCAAGTTGAAGAGGATGCGCTGGACGTCAACCACCTTCGCGTCGCCGTGCCCTTGCTTGCCCACCTGACGCTGGCCGGTATCGACCTGGGCTTGGGCTCAGGCCGACCCGATGATGCGGTGTGGCTGTACATGCGCGACGGCCGGGTGTTGGTGCTCGTGATAGCGGGGGGTGCCCAGTTTGACATCGCCGCAGCGCTACCGCACTGGGTGGTGCAACTGGCCGACGACGCGCGCGGCCTCAAGGTGGCGGTGCAGTCGCCATCTACCGGCGCCGACCAGGCCGCAGTGGTGTACGCGCTGCCGCCATCGCCCCTGCCACTGCTGACGCCCGCCCACCCGCAATGGCAAGCCGCGCAAGCCTTTGCTGCGACGCTGGATGCGGAATTGCTCGACCTGCTGCAAGACTTTTGTACGCACAGTCGGCAAAACTGGCTGTCGGTGCGCAACTACAACCGGCTGGTGCTGCTGGACGCGCGCCACCGCCAGCACCGGCTGCAAGCCTTGCGCCGCTTTGGCGCGCTGGTGGCGCCCATGCTGCTGACGGCGCACCGCCGCCCCCAGTTTGGCGCCCGCGACGCCTGGCGCGCACACGACGACGAGGTGCTGGCCGCCATCGACCAAGGACGTGACTTGACGGGCACGCTGGCCGGTCATTACGGTATCGGCCGCGCGTTGGTGCGCGCGCCGCTGTGCCAGCACCCCTGGCCCGCCAGCCGAATGAAGCAAGCCATGCTGCTGGCGTTGCTGGACGGCGTGCCCGCCCCGGCGCGCCCACAAACCCCCTCCGAATGGACGGTGCATGAGGACGCACTGGATGCCCTGGAAGAACTGGCCGGACGTGACCCGCAAGCCTTGCGCGCGCTGGGCGCTGCGGTATTCCGCGCCGATTGGCGGACCACCTGGGCGGGCATGCTGCGCCAGCACGACAGCGCGACTCAGCCGCTGGCGCGGCGGCTGCTGGACGTGCGCGACTTTTTAACCGCCAGCCTCTACGCCCTGCAAGCGGCCGGCGCACTGCCTGCGTTGCCGCGTCTGGATGGACGTGACGTTTGGGAACACACGCAACCGATGCGCACCCGCTTGGCGCTGTGCTGGGTGCAGGCGCGCGGGCTGGCCTCACTGCTGCGCGCCAGTGAACGGTGGCACGGCTGGGTGCAGCAAGTTCAACGCGCTGACTTGAATGCGGATGCCGCCTGGCCCGCCCTGCTGGGGCAATGGCAGCGCCCAAACACCAGCGCGCGTGAATGCCTGAGCCCGGCTGAACTGACCGATGAAGGGCAAGCCATGGGTCACTGCGTGGGCAGTTACGACCGGCATTGCGCGCAGTACGGCCACCGCATCTTCCATCTGACGGTGGGCAGAATGCGCGCCACGCTGCAAGTGGCGCCGCGTGCGGCGGATGCGTTCGACCGCTATCAGCAGATCGAGCTGCTGGGGCCGCGCAATGCGCCCGTCAGCCGCACCATGCAGGCGTGGGCAAGATGGGTGCTGCGCCGGATCAACCAGCATGCGGCATGGGTTCAGCGCCAAACGGTACTGGAAACCGCCACCCAGCAACGCCCGCGCGCAACCCAACCTCAGCCCGATCGGTTGGTCGAGGTGCGGCGCATTGACGCGCAAAGCCTGGCCGACTGGCAAGCGCTGCTGCGCGCTGGCCTGCCGCAGCCGCTGACGCGTTGGCACCCGGGTCAGGTGTTGCTGGACTGCGAACTGGCGGGCGTGGGTCACCATGACGCCGAGGACTGCTGGCATGCGCTGGCGACCGGCCAAAAGCTGACGCTGGTGCGCGAGCCCACCAACCCGCACGATGCACACGCGGTGCGGGTGGACGCGGCACCGGGTTGCCTGGGCTATCTTCCCCGCGCGCAAAACCAAAAGGTGACGCAGGCGTTGGACGCGGGCACGCCGCTGCAAGCGCGACTGACCGGCTTGTCCGACCGCAGTGAGTGGGGCTTGCGGCTGTGGGTGCGGGTCAAGTGCGCGCCTTGAAAATTGGTTCATAGAATGACGCGCATGACCCCACCGCCCTGCCCAGAAAAAGGCTGCCCATCGGCATCCAGAGCTTTGCCAAACTGCGCGAGCATGGCTGCTATTACGTCGACAAACCCGTCTCGCGCTCGACTTGATCGACCAAGGCAGCTATTACTTTCTAAGCCGCCCGCGCCGCTTTGGCAAAAGCCTGCTGATCGACACGCTGGCTGAGCTGTTGGCCGGAAATCAAAAGCTGTTTGAGGGCTTGTATTGCTTTGACCGCTGGAACTGGTCGGTGCGCTATCCAGTGATCCGCATCAGCTTTGGCGGCGGCATGTTGCGCGAAGCGGCTGAGTTGGATAACAAGGTCCGCAGCCTGTTGCGCATTAACCAGCAAGCGCTGGGTGTGACGTGCCGTGAGCCCGACAACGTGGCTGACTGTTTTGCAGACCTCATCGCCCAAGCCCACGCCCAGACCGGGCAACGCGTGGTGGTGCTGGTCGATGAATACGACAAACCGATTCTGGACAACCTGCTGCGCCCGGATGTGGCGCGTCAGATGCGTGACGGGCTGCGCAATTTCTATTCGGTCATCAAGGACAGCGACGCCCACATCCGCTTTGCCATTCTCACAGGGGTGAGTAAGTTCAGCAAGGTCAGTTTGTTTTCGGGGCTGAACAACCTCAAAGACATCACCTTGGAAGCGCGCTACTCAGCGCTGTGCGGCTATACCGAGGCGGACCTTGACGCCGTGTTTGCGCCTGAGCTGCCCGGGCTGAATCGGGCGCACATGCGTGAGTGGTACAACGGCTACAACTGGCTGGGCGAGCGGGTCTACAGCCCCTTTGATGTGCTGCTGTATTTGGGCAGCCACCAGCTCAAACCCTATTGATTCGGCCCAAATAAATTTCAACTTTCCATGAATTTTGTGATCAGACGCACATGGAAAAAGAAAGCGCAAGAAACCAAACCCTGGAGCAACTCCACGAGCGGCGCAAGCAAGTCGTGCGGTCGCCCCAGGGGCAATGGTCGGGTACTCAGTGCGGCCCAGGAGGCTGCGCTGCAGCGCATCATCATCGACAAGCGTCCCGAACAGCTCAAGATCGACTTCTTTCTGTGGAGTCGCGCTGCAGTGGGTCAATTCATCGAGCAGGAATATGGCATCAAGTTACCCGTGCGCAGCGTAGGCAAATACCTTGCTCGCTGGGGCTTCACCCCCCAGCGTCCCATCAAACGCGCCTACGAGCAAAACCCCGCAGCAGTGCAGGCTTGGCTGCAAGGCGAATACCCCGGTATCGACCAGCGCGCCACGCGCGAGGGCGCTGAAATCCATTGGGGTGACGAGAGCGATATGCAGCTTAAAACTTCATCGAGCCGGATCAATAGGTAGTTAACTGCACGCCACCACCCAACACAAGCCCGGGCTGTCCGCGAAACATCGCGTTAACGTTCTGCCGTGCAGTTGCCTGATGCACTGCACTGATACGTTCAAGCTGTGATGCCATCACGGCCGTCTGCAAGCATGGGGCCACCAATCGTTCAGGTGTCACACCTGAACCAGCCTAGGCTGATCTGAAGCAACCACAAACTGTGCCAGGGTCCTGATGGCGGCGTCTGGCTGGGTGACATCGTCCACCGATCGCAAGGTGGCTTTCAGTTGCCGGGGCGTGAGCTCGATCACACCATAGCCGCGGTGCTCACGCTCGGCAAAGACAAAATGGGGGTTGCGTTGCAGCTGTGCTGCGATCCGGTCGTTGGTATTTCCGTGCGAAGTGATGCTGGTGCCACAGAACTCCACGCCGACGGATGCACTGTCCGCGCGGCTGTAGTCAGCCTTGACGTGGCCGACCCAATGGCCATGCACATCGCCCCCCAGCACAACCGGGTTGGACAGATGCTGGCGTTGAATGGCATCGGTGAGTCGGCTGCGCGCGGCGCTGTAACCGTCCCAGCCATCATTGGAAAAAGTCTGGCCTTGCCCGGATTGAAAGTTGCGTTGGCCTAGCACGGTTTGTTGACCGATCACGTTCCATTGCGTACCAGAGGCGGCAAATGCACGCTCCAGCCATTGCTCTTGCCCGTACCCGAGCAAGCTGCGCCCAGGGTCTGACCAGGACGGACAGGTATGCGGCTGCACTGTACTGCCACCGTGCGCGCCGCCCTTGGTGCAAACCTGCGCCCCACGGTATTGACGCTCATCCAGCAAATAAAGCGTGGCCAGCTTGCCAAAGGGCACCTGACCGTAGAGGCGCATTTCGGCACCGTCAGCAAGTCCTTGCAGGGACTGGGCAAGCACGCTCGCACGCAGCGGCATATGCTCGTAATACGCCTGATAGGCCGCCGCGCGGCGTTGTGCAAAATTGACTACCTTCGGGCCGCCGTTACCTGGCGTCAGTCCGGCATAGTCGTTCTGCACCTCGTGATCGTCCCATGTCAGAAGCCAAGGGCAAGCCGCATGCATGGCCTGCAATTCAGCGTCTTGCTTGTACATGGCGTAGCGGGCGCGGTAGTCCTGAAGCGTTACCGCCCAACCCGGCATACCGGCGCGCACCGCCCGGTCACCACTGGGGTACTCGTAGATGTAATCACCCAGAAACATGACCGCATCCAACGCCTCATTCAGCATGTGGCGATAGGCGCTGAAGTAGCCGTTTTCCCATCGTTGGCAGGATGCATACGCGATGCGCAACAACGGCGCGGCTGCCCCCGGCGCTGGAAATGTTCGCGTGAGTCCGCTACGGCTGACTGCATCACCCACCATAAAACGGTAGTGGTACCAGCGGTCAGGTTGGAGCCCAGCCACCTCGACGTGCACGCTGTAGGCCAGTTCCGCCGATGCCAGGCTCTGGCCAGATTGCACGATGCGGGTAAAGCCATCGTCATGGGCAACTTCCCACCAAACCGGCAACGGCATCGCATCGCCAGCATCGGGCAGCAGCAAGCGCGTCCACAAGACCACGCTGTCGTGCGTGGGAGAACCGCTGGCAACGCCCAGTGCAAAAGGATCGTGCTCAAAGCGCACAGCGTTGTACGCGCGCCGCGGCAGCCACAGCGCGCTGCCCAGCGCCACCGCCTGGCAGAGCCACTGGCGCCGGTCAGGCGGCGCGGCCATCCGGAGGGTTCGATGCATCGGCGGCTGAAGGATTCATCTCCGAAACCGCCTTGGCAAAAGCGTCCACGCGGCTCCAGTCGGTGAACTCCACCACCGTGCTGGGGTCGGTGGGCCCCTGGGTGATGAGCATGATGAAGCGGATCATCAGCCGGTCCAGCGGGCCATAGATGGGGTAATTGAGCTTGCCGGCAAACACGTCCACCAGTTTGGGTTTCCAGGAAATGGTTTTCAGGAACTTGATCAGGTAGGGGTTGTTGTGCGGGCGGTTCTTGTTGGGCTTGCGCGCGACGATGTTGACGGTAAAAAACGCACTGGGCCGGCTCTCCAACACCGCCTGATGTTTGGCAATGAACTGGGCCACCTGCGGCTGATGCTTGCCGTAGCGGATGCTGGCGCCGATCACCACGCGGGCAAAGCTGCGCAGGTCCAGCTCGTTGGCCTCGGCCATGGGCAGCAGCGTCACGGCTTGGCCCGCTTGCTCCAGCACCTGCTGAATGCGCTGGCAGATCTTGATGGTGTGGCCGTCGGTGGTGGAGTAGGTCAACAGCGTCAGGTGCGACATGGTGGGCTCTGAAAATATGCGGGTGATGCGTGGAGAATGTGTCTGGCGGCTATTTTCACCTCGACAGGGGTTGTCGTACGCCATAGGAGCATTTTTGTGAATCTGGCCCAACTGCTGGTGCGCGCCGCGCGCACCGAACCGGAACGACCTGCCGTGTTGCTGGGCGACCAGGTGGTGTGGAACTACCGCACGCTGGCCGACCGTGCTGCGCGGTTGGCACAGTCTCTGCAGAATTCTTTGGGGCTGCAAGCCGGCGACCGGGTGGCCATCGTGATGACCAACCACATCAGCTACCTGGAAGTGCTCTACGCCAGCTGGTGGCTGGGTGCGGCGGTGGTGCCCATCAACGCCAAGCTGCACCCCAAAGAGGTGGAGTTCATCCTGGACGACGCACGAGCCAGCGTGTTGTTTGTCAGCGCCGATCTGGCCCCGGCGCTGGAGCCGGTGATCGCGCAGGTGGTGTCGTTGCGCGCCGTCTTCACGCCGGGCACAGCGGCGTACGACGCCTTGCTGGACGGCCCCACCGCAGAACCGGTGCACCGCGCCGGGGACGACCTGGCCTGGCTGTTTTACACCTCGGGCACCACCGGGCGGCCCAAGGGCGTGATGCAGACGCACCGCAACCTGTACGCCATGACGGCGTGTTATTTCAGCGACGTGGACACGGT
>Ga0172372_10010415_pt1 | contig 11908 bp, 9 predicted proteins | sample LakKiv5m_2_FD_114544 | JGI IMG/M metagenome (GOLD analysis project Ga0172372, IMG submission 114544) | Freshwater microbial communities from Kabuno Bay, South-Kivu, Congo - kab_092012_9.5m | ecosystem: Environmental > Aquatic > Freshwater > Lake | place: Democratic Republic of the Congo... | reverse complement strand
CTACCTCAAGGTTCCCAAAGGAGCGCCCGGGCTCAAGTTCGAAGATCCGCGGCTCGCTCACATGATGGCGGCGCCAGGTCGTTTGCCGGATGCCGAGCCCATGCATCGCTCCCATATCGAGTATCCGGCGGCCGCCGGCCAGCTGATTCTGTTCGAAAGCTGGCTGCGTCACGAAGTGGCCGCGAACCTCGCGGCTTCCGAGCGAATCAGCGTCAGCTTCAATTACCACTGGGGTTGATTGGCGGCTAAGCTTGGGTTCGATCTCCAAGCGCTCTCATAGCCGCCATGAACTCGCCCAGCTCCAGTCCAGCTTGGTCCCAGCTGGCTCTCATCGCCGACGCCGTCCGTTCTCGTTCGCTGCTTTCGTTGTTTGAAGCCGACCCGAATCGTGCGAAGGACTTGGTGATCGAAGCCTGCGGGCTGTATTTCGACTACTCGAAGCAGCCGGTCGACCAGGCCGTGGCCGATGCGCTGCTGGCTCTGGCGAACGAGCGCGACGTCTCCGGCTGGATCGCGCGCATGTTCGCCGGCGAACACATCAATCACACCGAGAACCGTGCGGTTTTGCATACGGCCCTGCGTGCCCCACGCTCGGAAGCCCTCGTCGTCGATGGGCAGAACGTGACCGACGACGTGCACCGCGTACTCGATCGCATGGCGGCTTTCGCCGAGTCGGTACGCCAGGGAACCTACCGCAGTGCGACCGGCGAAACTTTCACCGACGTCGTCAATATCGGCATCGGTGGCTCAGATCTCGGGCCGCGCATGGTCAACGAGACGCTGATCGACTTCACCGACGGACCCAATGTCCATTACGTCGCCAATGTCGACGGAGCCCAGCTCGAAGCGGTGCTCAAGACTCTGGAGCCGGCGCAAACCCTGTTTATCGTCACCTCGAAAACGTTCACGACGCTCGAGACGATGGCCAATGCGAACGCGGCCAGGCGCTGGCTCACGGTGGCGCTCGGTGACAACGCGGTGGCGCATCACTTCGTCGCCGTTTCCACCCATGCGGAAGAGGTACGCCGCTTCGGCATTTCGGCCGACTGCACCTTCGAGTTCTGGGATTGGGTCGGCGGCCGTTACTCGGTATGGTCCGCGGTCGGCCTCGCTCTCATGATCGCGCTCGGACCAGAGCGGTTTCGCGCCTGGCTCAACGGTGCGAACGCGATGGACCGACACTTTCGCACCACTCCGCTGCGGTCCAACTTGCCGGTGATGATGGCTTTGCTCGCAGTGTGGAATCGCAACTTCCTCGGTGCCGCGACGCAAGTCGTTGCCGCCTATGCACAGAAGCTCGAACGCTTCGTCGCTTGGCTGCAGCAGCTCGAGATGGAATCGAACGGCAAGAGTGTTCACCGCGACGGCAGCGCGTTGCAGGCGCACAGCACACCCGCACTCTGGGGCGATGTCGGAACCAACGGCCAACATGCTTTTTTTCAGATGCTGCATCAGGGTAGCGAAGTGCATCCGGTCGATTTCATCCTGCCGGTACTGGGGACTCATCCGTGGCCCGAGCAGCAGCGCATGCTGGTCGCGAACTGCCTCGCGCAGAGCGCGGCGCTCATGCGCGGCAAGACAGCCGACGAGGTGCGCCAGGAATTGCGGGGGCAGTTCGAAGGCGAGGCGCTCGAAGCTGCCGTTCCGCACCGCGTGTTCCCCGGGAATCGTCCGAGCAGCACGTTGCTGATGCCGCAGATCGATCCGTATCACCTCGGCGCTTTGATGGCGCTCTACGAGCATCGCACCTTCGTGCTATCGATCCTGTGGGACATCAACGCTTTCGATCAATGGGGCGTGGAGCTCGGCAAGAAGCTTGCGCAAACCGTGATGAAGGCGATGGACGGGAAGCCGGTCGAGCTCGATCCGTCCACAGCCGAGCTGCTCAAGAAGGCTTCGACGTACTGAAGGGCCAAGCCGATCCGAATCCGTTCAGGTTCCGACGGTAGCATCGTGCCGGCTTGATCCATATTTCCAAGGGAGCCTCCATGCGTAAACAGAAAACTTTCCTGAGCGGCCTGCTGGTAGCGGCCATGCTGTCGGTAACCTCGTGGATGCCGGCGCATGCAGCGATGGTGACGACCGAGCAGATGGTGTCGGTGCAGACCGAGCAGATGCGCGATGCACAGGTCGCGCAGGTCCAGGGCTTTCTGGCTCGTGCCGACGTCAAGCAGCAGCTCGAGGCGCTTGGCGTGGCATCCGATCTCGCCGACCAGCGAGTGGCGGCTCTTAGCGACGCCGAACTGCAGCACCTGTCAAAGACGATCGGCGAACAGCCGGCAGGTGGCGACGTGATCGTGGTGCTTGGTGTGATCTTCGTGGTGCTGATCGTGCTCGAGCTGCTCGGCGTGACGCACGTGTTCTCGCGCTTCTGACGCCGGGTGACCTCGCTGATTCTCGGACTGATCAGCGGCAATGCAAGACGGCGGGCCTTACGGCCCGCCTTTTCATTGGCGTGCGCGCTGCTGTTCGCATCGCTGAACGCTTGCGCACTGCCATCCTTGCAAAAAGCGCAGCTCAAGCCGGTGATCGCGCAGCCGGTCATGGAGCTCACGCAAACGCCGTTCTTTCCGCAGGAAATCCATCAGTGCGGTCCCGCAGCACTTGCGACCGTACTGGGCGCCGATGGTGTTTCGATCATGCCCGAATCACTTGCCGATCAGGTGTACATTCCGGGGCGAGAAGGTAGCCTGCAGGCCGAGTTGATTTCGGCGAGCCGGCGCAACTCGCGCATGGCGGTTCGGCTCGCGCCATCCACTGAAACGCTGCTGCAGACCATTGCCGAGGGCCGGCCGGTGCTGATGCTGCAGAACCTCGGGCTCAAGTCGAGGCCCGCTTGGCATTACGCGGTGCTGATCGGCTGGAACGGTCCGAAGAACGAGCTGATCCTGCGGTCGGGGCGAGAGCGGCGGCAGCGCCTTTCGTCGGCGCGCTTTCTGCAAACCTGGGAGCTCGCGGATCGCTGGGCCGTGGTGATCGCCGATCCCTCGCAGCCGCCACCGGCGACGGTCACGCCGGCGGACTGGATCGCCGCGGCCGCGCCGTTCGAATCGACCGGGCAGATCGAGCAGGCCGAACGGGCTTACGCATCGGCAACGCAGCGCTGGCCGCAGGAATCGCTGGCCTGGACCGCCCTCGCGAACGTGCGTTATGCGCAGAAGAATCTCGAAGGCGCCGAACAGGCGCTTGAAGCGGCAATCGCGATCAAGCCCGAGGCGGCGGCGCTCAACAATCTCGCACAGGTTCGGCTCGAACGTGGTTGCGGAGTCGCCGCGCTAGCGGCGCTCGATCGCATCGAATCCGTGCCGGCGGCGCTGCAATCCGCGATCGACGATACGCGCGCGCAGGCGCGCCAGCTCGGCGCGGATCGCAAGATCCACTGCAGCGCTGCGCCTTAGCTCGCCCCGGCATGGCGCAGCTGGCGATCGAGTGCCCAGCGCACATGCTCGCGCACGGTTTCGTCTTCGTCGTCGATGCGCGCTCGCAATGAAGTGACGGCGGCTTCGCTGCGCGGCGCATTGCCGAGCGCGATCGCGAGATTGCGCTTCCAGCGCGAATAGCCCGCGCGCCGCAAAGCCATGCCTTCGGTCTTCTGCAACCACTCGTGTTCGCTCCAGGCGAACAGCTCGATGAGCTTGGGCGCGTCGAGTCCATTGCGCGCAGCGAAATCGGGCTCCTCGCTGATGCGAGCGTAGCGATTCCATGGGCACACGAGCTGGCAATCGTCGCAGCCGAAGATGCGATTGCCCATCAGTGGTCGCAGTTCTTCGGGAATGCTGCCGTGGTGCTCGATCGTCAGATACGAAATGCAGCGGCGCGCATCGAGTTGCCGAGGCCCGATGAAGGCCTGCGTCGGGCAAATCTTGAGGCAGGCGCTGCAGCGTCCGCAGCGGTCTTCCGCATCGCCTCGCGTGGAAAGCGGCAGCGGCAGATCGGTATAGATCTCGCCGAGAAAAAACAGCGAGCCGGCTTCGGCGTTGAGCACCAAGGTGTTCTTGCCGATCCAGCCGAGGCCCGCGTTGCGCGCGAGCGCTTTCTCGAAGGCCGGCGCGCTGTCGGTCAGCACGCGATAGCCGTGCGGTCCGACTTCGGCTTCGATGCGACGACCGAGCTTGAGCAGGCGTGCGCGCAGGGTGCGGTGGTAATCGCGGCCCAAGGCGTAGCGCGCGATATACGCGGCCTCGCCGTCTTCGAGCACGCTGCGCGGATCGATGCCGGGCGGTTTGTAATCCATGCGCAGGCTGATCACGCTGAGCGTGCCGGGACGCAGCTTCGAGGGATCGGCGCGCAGCTCCGGATCGCGACCCATGTAGGCCATGCCGCCGTTGCGGCCCTCGGCGACCCAGCGCTGCAGATGCGCCAGATCTTCGTCGAGTTGCAGATGCGCAACCTCCGCATCGGCGAAGCCGAGTTCGAGCGCCCACTGCCGGATGCGGGCGACGAAGTCGGTCGGAATGGCGGCGGCTATCATGGGTGAAGACGAGGCGACGAACGAAAGGCTCAAGCAAGGTGACGCTGGTGCGCGATCTTCCATTGTATTCGGCAGCGCAAACGCGCGAGCTCGATCGCCGGGCGATCCAGGGGCTGCCGATCGCCGGCTATGCACTCATGTGCCGTGCAGCGGTCGCGGCCTGGGACGAATTGCGCTGGCGGCGCCCCAATCCGCGGCGCATCGATGTCGTCTGCGGGCCAGGCAACAACGGCGGCGACGGTTACGTGCTCGCTCGCCTGGCGCAGGCCGATGGCGTCGAGGTGCGCGTCTGGTCGCTCGGCCAGCCGCAGGCCGGAACCGAGGCCGCGCAGGCGCTCGGCGATTGGTCCGCGGTCGGCACGACGCAGGTATACGAGCGAGGCTGCCTGCGCGAGGCGACCATCGTCGTCGATGCGATCTACGGCACCGGTCTGTCGCGCGCGCCATCCGGACTCGCGGCCGAGGCCATCGAAGAAATTCGCGCTTTGTCGGGCCAGGCCTTCGTGCTCGCGATCGATCTTCCGAGCGGCCTGTCGGCCGATACCGGGCAACCGCTCGGGGCCGCCGTCAAGGCCGATCTGAGCGTGAGCTTCATCGGCCGCAAGCTTGGCCTCTACACCGGGGCCGGGCCGGAGCTTTGCGGCGAAAAGGTGTTCTGCGATCTCGGCGTGCCGCAGGACGAAGGCGTCGAGCCGGCCGCCACGCTGCTCGACGAATCCTCGCTCGCGATCCGCCTGCCGAAGCGGGCGCGCACGGCGCACAAGGGCAGTTCGGGGTTCGTGACGCTGGCCGGCGGCGACGAGGGCTACACCGGCGCGATCCTGATGGCGACGCGTTCCGCTCTGCGCGCGGGGGCCGGCATGGTTACCGTCGCCACTCGCGGCGCGCATGCGGCCGTGCTCGCGGCCGCGCAACCCGAAGCGATGTTCCGTCCGACCGAATCGGCCGACGACTTCGTCGCCCGGATCGACAAGACCAAGGTCGTCGCGATCGGTCCCGGCCTCGGCCAGGGCGATTGGGGCAGGGCGCTCTGGCGGGCCGCATTGCGCAGCGACAAGCCGCTGGTGGTCGATGCCGACGCGCTGAACCTGCTCGCCGCCGAGCCGCAATCCTGTGACCGCCGCGCCGCGCCATGGATTTTGACGCCGCATCCGGGCGAAGCCGCGCGCCTGCTCGGCTGCACGGTCGCCGAAATCGAGGCCGATCGCGTCGCCGCCGTGCGCGAAGTCGCGCATCGCTACGGCGGCACCGTGGTGCTCAAGGGTGCCGGAACGCTGGTTTGTGGGCAGCAGCTCGCCGTATGTCCCTATGGCAATCCGGGCATGGCCGTCGGGGGCATGGGCGATGCGCTCACCGGCATCATCGCGGCCTTCGTCGCGCAGGGCCTGGCGCCCGAGCCCGCCGCGCAGACCGGCGTGATGGTGCATGCGCTCGCGGGCGACGTCGCCGCCAAGGCGGGCGAGCGCGGCCTGCTGCCGAGCGACCTGATCGAGTGCCTGCGGCAGATCGTCAATCCGAAACCGGAAGCGAACTGATGGCCGGACCTCGACTGGATTTGCGACTGCACCTAGCTGATTCCGCGGCCTCCGAGGCCTTCGGAGAGCGGCTCGCGGAAGCTTTGCGCGAAGCGGACGGCGGCGTGATCTACCTGACCGGCACGCTCGGTGCCGGCAAGACCACGATCGCGCGGGCGCTGTTGCGCCATCTCGGCGTCACCGGCGCGATCAAGAGCCCGACCTACACGCTCATGGAGCCTTACGAAGTCGGCGGTCGCCGGCTGCTGCACATGGATTTCTACCGCATCGAGGCGGCCGATCTCGAACAGCTCGGGCTCGATGACTACCCTCCCGACAGCACGCTCTGGCTCGTCGAATGGCCCGAGAAAGTTGCCGGCGCACTGCCGCCGGCCGATCTCGAGCTGCATTTGATGGCCGAAGCCGAAGGTCGCAGCCTGCTCCTCAAGCTGCCCGACAACGCAAAAAAATGGGCCAAGGCGCTGGCGGTTTCGATTCAGCGAGACTCCACCTGAGAAATGTCGTGCATCTGACTGGTTTTTAAAGATAAGTGTCTTGCTTTAGATAAAAACTCAGGCTATCTTCGCCACTATCTGTAGGCGGGGTCTGCCATGCGCGCTCTCATTTTGGGTTTTCTGGGTCTGTGTTCGTTCTGCGCGAGCGCGACGGACCTGCGCGACCTGCGGGTCTGGGACGGGCCCGAAAGCACTCGCGTGGTGTTCGACCTCAGCGGGGCCACCAGCCACAAGGTTTTCACGCTGTCGAACCCCGATCGCATCGTCATCGACATCGCCGGCATCGGCGAATCGGGCATCAAGATCGCCAACAAGGCGACCGGCAAGGGCGTGGTCAAGACGGTTCGCTCGGGTCCGCGCGACGGCGCCCTGCGCGTGGTGCTCGACGTTTCCGAGCCGGTCACCCCCAAGAGCTTCGCGATGGCGCCGACGGAGCAGTACGGTGATCGGCTGATCGTCGATCTCTACGGCCGTACGCCGACGCTCGATGAGCTCGTCGAAGCTACGACCGGCACGAAGACCGACACCAAGGCGGAAGCGAAAGCCGAGATCCGGGTCGAAGCCCAGGCCCCGGCCAAACCCGAGCCCAAGATCAAGGTCGCGCCGACCATCAAGTTCGCCGAGAAGCCCATCGTCATCGCGGTCGACGCCGGCCACGGCGGCGAAGATCCCGGTGCGATCAGCAAGCGTGGCCTGCAGGAAAAGGACGTCGCCCTGTCGATCGCGCGCAAGCTCGCAGCACAGATCAATGCCCAGCCCGGCATGAAGGCCGTGCTGACACGCGACGGCGACTACTACATCGGCCTGCGCGAGCGCACCGTCAAGGCACGCCAGGCCCAGGCCGACATGTTCGTGTCGGTGCACTGCAATGCGTACAAGGACACCAGCCTGCGCGGCAGCGCGGTCTACGTGCTGTCGAATCGCGGCGCCACCAGCGAACACGCGCGCTGGCTCGCGCACAAGGAGAACTCGGCCGATCTGGTCGGCGGGCTCGAACTCGGTGGCCGCGACAACGAGCTCGCCGCGGTGCTGATCGACCTGTCGCAGGCGTCGTCGATGGAAGCGAGCTTCGACGTCGGCTCGCGCCTGCTCAAGTCGCTCGGCGGCATCAACACCTTGCAGAAGGCCGAGGTGCAGCAGGCCGGCTTCATGGTGCTCAAGTCGCCGGACATTCCGTCGGTGCTCGTCGAAACCGCCTTCATCACCAACGAGCAGGACGAGAAGCTGCTGCGCGATCGCGCCTACCACGACAAGATCGCGCGTTCGCTGCTCGAAGGCATCCAGGGCTATTTCAAGAGCTATCGCCCGCAGCAGCAGATCGTCGAGGAAACCCCGCGCCTGCAGAAGGTGAAGACCTCCAGCACCGACGGTTTCGGCGGCGAACAGCTGGCCGCGCTGCGCTAAAATCTCCGCGCCTGCAGCCGGCAGGCCGTTGCTCGGCCGGCCGGCGCCGCATCCCGTATCCTTGGCGGCCTGTTTTTCGTCCAAGTGCCGCCGTGGCCATGCCCGCTGTTTCGATCCGCGTCCTGTCCGATGTGCTCGTCAACCAGATCAAGGCTGGCGAGGTCATCGAACGTCCCGCCGCCGTCGTCAAAGAACTCGTCGAAAACAGCCTCGATGCCGGTGCCCGCCGCGTCGAAGTGGACGTGGAGCAGGGCGGCCTGGGCCTGCTGCGCATTCGCGACGATGGCCATGGCATTGCGCGCGACGAGCTGATCCTCGCGCTCGAGCGGCACGCGACGAGCAAGATCGGCAGTCTCGACGATCTCGAAGCGGTCGGCAGCCTCGGCTTTCGCGGCGAAGCGCTCGCGAGCGTGCTGTCGGTGTCGCGCCTGAGCCTCGCATCCAGGCAGGCGGATGCGGAGCATGGCTGGATGCTCGCCGGTGAGGGCGTACTCGCGAACCGGGAGCCGCAGCCGTCGGCTCAGCAGCAGGGCACCTGCATCGAAGTGCGCGACCTGTTCTTCAACACGCCGGCGCGCCGCAAGTTCCTCAAGGCCGAGGCGACCGAGTTCCGCCATATCGATCTGGCGCTGCGCCGGCTCGCGCTCGCGCGCTTCGATGTCGCCTTCAGCTGGAAGCACAACGGTCGCCGCGTCGCCGAGCTGCGGCCTTGCCTGAGCGAAGCGGGCTTCGAGGATCGCGTGCGCGAAGTCTGCGGGGACGAATTCACCGACAACGCCCTGTTCCTCGACGAAACGCGGCTCGGCACGCGGCTCTGGGGCTGGGTGGCGCTGCCGACCTTCTCGCGGCCGCTGCCGGACCTGCAGTATCTGTACGTCAACGGCCGTGCGGTGCGCGATCGCCTGCTCGGCGGCGCGCTGCGCCGCGCCTTCGCCGACGTGCTGCATTCGACGCGCTATCCGGCCTTCGTGCTGAACATCGAGATCGATCCCCGCGGCGTCGACGTCAACGTGCATCCGCAGAAGACCGAAGTTCGATTCCGCGATTCGGCGCGTGTGCACGATCTGCTGTTCGGTGCGGTGCACCAGGCCTTGCGCAAAGTGCGTCCCGACCCGGAGCAGCATCATCGCGTGGCGATGGCCGAGCCGTCGGCGTCTGCGGTGTCGCAGCGTCCGGAGCTGCAGACGCAGACCCGGATGGCCTACGAACCTCGATCGGCGCCGGCTTCGTGGGCAGTGCAGGAGCGCTCGGTCGAATCCACGGGCTGGCCGTTGATCAAATCCGCCGAGCCGCAAATCCGCACCGAGCCGCAGACGGCTGTGCAGGCCTTTGCAGCCGAGCTTCGCACGCCGGCGGCGCCACCGCCCGAGCAGCCGCTCGGTCAAGCGCTCGCGCAGCTGCACGGCATCTTCATCCTCGCGCAGAACGAGCACGGGCTGGTGATCGTCGATGCGCATGCGGCGCACGAGCGCGTGCTCTACGAAAAGTTCAAGGTCCAGCTCGCGCAGGGTGCCTTGCCGTCTCAGCAGCTGCTGGTGCCGGTGGTGCTGCAAATGCCGGAAGACCAGGCCGATCGCATCGAAGAGCGTCGCGAGGGCCTGAGCCGCTTCGGCCTGGTGGTGGATCGCGTGAGCCCGACGTCGGTGGCCTTGCGCGCGGTGCCACCGCTGCTCGCGAGCGGCGATCTCGAAGCGCTGCTGCGCGATCTGGTCGACGACGAGGCGCAGGGTCATGTCGAAGAAGTGCTCAACGCCCAGGAACGTGTGATGGCGGACATGGCCTGCAAGGCCGCGATCAAGGCGCATCGCGTGCTCACGCTGCCCGAGATGAATGCGCTGCTGCGCGACATGGAGCGCACCGAGTTCGCGAGCCAGTGCAACCACGGACGGCCCACCTGGGTGCAGCTCGGTTCTCAGGAGCTCGATCGTTTGTTCCTTCGCGGGCGCTGAAGCCTCGATAGACTAGGGTGGTCTTCGCCGCCCGAGCCTGCTGTCCCATGGAAAACGATCCGAGCCCCGTGTCCGACGCGCCGTCGTCCGTCCCCGACGAAAGCCCGCAGCGGCTTCGCTTCACCGGCAGCGGCGGCGAGTACTTCCGCATCTGGATCGTCAATCTGCTGCTGACGATCCTGACGTTCGGCATCTACTCGGCCTGGGCCAAGGTGCGCCGGTTGCAGTATTTCTACCGGCACACCGAAGTCGCCGGGTCGAGCTTCGATTATCACGGCAGCCCGCTGTCGATCCTGGTCGGCCGCGCGGTCGCCTTCGTGCTGCTGATCGCCTACAACGCATCGGGAAAGATTTCGTTTGCGGCGACTTTCATTGCGCTCGCTGTGATGGTCGTGGTGCTGCCGTGGCTGCTGCGCAATTCGTTCCGCTTCCGTTTGCGCTATTCGAGCTACAGAGGTCTGCGGTTCTCGTTCAAGGCTGGCAATGCGCAGGCTTACTCCACTTTCCTGCCGTACGGCTTTTTCGCGCTGTTGTTCGTGGGCCTGACGGCCTGGGCATTCAACGGCCAGATGCCGACGGACCCCGAAGAGTCCGTCGACGCGCAAAAAGCGATGATTTTCGCAGGACTCATGGGCACCATCGCAGTGGCTTACGCACTCGTGATTCCGCTGTTGCATCAGCGCCTCAAGCGCTTCCAGCATGGCAATGCCTGGTTCGGACTCACGCCGTTTTCTTTCGGCGCGACGGCCGGGCGCTTCTACGCGATCTATGCCATGACCGGATTGATCTGGGTGGGCGCTGCATTCGGCATCGGCATCGTCGCGGCCATCGCCGCAGGCGTTGGAGGGCTAGTTGCTCGCGAAGGAGGTAGCGAGGCGGTTTACGGCGTTCTGACGCTGGTCGCTCCGGCCTACCTGCTGCTGTTCGCCATCACCGGCGCCTACTTCTCGGCGCGTATCGCCAACCTGGTCTGGAATGGCACGCGGCTCGGTGAGCATCGCTTTGAAAGCCAGCTGCGCGTGCTGCCGCTCATGTGGATCATGCTCACCAACATGCTGCTCGTGCTGATCACGCTCGGGCTGTACATGCCGTGGGCGGCCGTGCGGCTGGCGCGCTACCGTGCCGAGAACCTCGTGCTGCATCCGGCCGGATCGCTCGAAGCCTTCCTCGCCAGTGCCGAGGGTGAAGTCGGCGCGGTCGGTGAGGAAACGCTCGACATGTTCGATTTCGACATCGGGCTGTGAGCTTGCAGGCCGATTATTTCGACGGTCGCAGCGCCCGTCGCCACCGCGTCACGCTGGCGACGGTGGCCGGAGAGGTCCGTTTCTCGGGCGAAGCCGAGCGCCAGGCTCCACTCGCGCAAGTGCGCATTTCCGAGCGCCTCGGTACTGCGCCGCGCACGCTGAGCTTCGCCGATGGCGCGCATCTCGAAGTGCGCGATCACGCTGCCTTCGATCGCTGGCTTGCGGAAACGGGTTATCGCGAGCGGCGCGTCGATCTGCTGCAACGCAGCTGGCTCACGACCGGCCTGAGCGTCGTGCTGATCGCGGCGTTCGCGTTCGCCGCCTATCGCTGGGGCTTGCCGTTCGCGGCGGACAAGGTCGCCGAGCGCATGCCCACGTCGGCCCTTCGCCTGATGTCGGAGCAGACGCTCAAGCTGCTCGATCGGCATCTGCTCGAAGACAGTCAGCTGCCGGTGCAGCGCCAGAGCGAGCTGCGCGAGCAGTTCGAGGCGCTCGCCGACGACGGAGACGATGGCGATGTGAGGGCCGTCATCGAATTCCGCCGCTCGCCCGAACTGGGAGCCAACGCGCTCGCGCTGCCCGATGGTCGCATGGTGCTGCTCGACGAACTCGTCGAACTGGCCGACAACGACGAACAGATCCTCGCGGTGCTCGCGCACGAGCTCGGCCATGTTCGGCATCGTCACAGCGTGCGCCTGCTCGTGCAGAGCACGGCGGTGGCTGCGGTCCTGGCCTGGTGGATCGGCGATTTCAGCTCGGTGATCGCGGCGGCTCCGGCCGCGCTCATGCAGGCGCGGTTCTCGCGCGAGCT
>Ga0172372_10010409_pt1 | contig 11914 bp, 11 predicted proteins | sample LakKiv5m_2_FD_114544 | JGI IMG/M metagenome (GOLD analysis project Ga0172372, IMG submission 114544) | Freshwater microbial communities from Kabuno Bay, South-Kivu, Congo - kab_092012_9.5m | ecosystem: Environmental > Aquatic > Freshwater > Lake | place: Democratic Republic of the Congo... | reverse complement strand
TCCGGGGGGGGGGATCGCGCCTCGATCTGGACGTTTTCAATGACCGCGAGCTGGCGCTGACCATTGCCGGCATGGCCCTTCCCCTGATTACGGGCATCGGGCATGAAACCGACCGAAGTGTGGCCGACGAGGTGGCTCATACTGCGGCGAAAACACCTACCGCAGTGGCGGCTTTTCTGCTGGATCGGGCGGCGGGCTTTGAGATGGATCAGCGCGAGCGCCTGGAGCGCATTCGTTTTTTGGCCATCCGGGAGCTGAAGACCCAACGCGGCCGATTGGCTGTGGCCCAGGAAGGCTTTCAAATCCGCGCTGTTGGCAGCACCCAGCGCCGGCGCGGCGATCTGCATCAGACCGGTAACCGCATTGCGCGCGTCATCCGGCTGGCCTTGGCGGATCGGAGCAGCCGCCTACAGGTCAACAGCGCGCGCATCCGTCAACTCCCGGTGCAGGTATTGCGCAAAGACCAGCCCCTGTTGCTGGCGGGGCAGCTGCAGCGCCTCCAAACCCAGAGCCGGCAATTGTTGCGGAGCGAAGGGCTTCAACTGGAACGACAGGGTCGGCTAAACTGGCTGGCGCTGCTGCCCATCCGGCAGGCGGAACCGGGACTGAGCAAGGCCGAAGCGGCCCTTCGCCTGTTGAATCCGGACACCACGCTGGCCCGGGGCTACGCTATTGTTCGCTACCAGGGCAACGTGCTCTCGCCGGAGCGTACTCCGGCAGTTGGGGATGCCCTGGATATTACGCTGTTCACGCAGCGCCTGACCGCTACGGTGCAGGCTGTGGAACCCCGGGCTTTGCCGCCGGAAACCGTTACCTGATGGGTGAGGATAGCAGCGCTGCCGAACATTTTAAAAAGTAGCCCTAATTTGCGGGTTCCGGCATGAAAGAAGAAAACCTGACCTACGAAGGCGCCGCCAGCGAACTGGAAACCATTTTGGCCGAACTGGAATCGGGAAAAATCGGCATTGATCAGCTGGCCCTGAAAGTGGAGCGGGCCGGGTTGCTGCTGCGCTTTTGCCACGACAAACTGCGGGATACCGAGCTCAAAGTAAGCGCCATCATCACCGATCTGGGCTTGTAGGGGCCGAGCTTTTTCGGGTGAAAGGCAACACTGCGCCACCTATCCTGCAGCGAACAGCCGATCACTCCATGCGCGTGTAAGACGTGCGCCGCATGTGCTCCTGGCCATCGTTCCAGGAAGTCTCCAACAAGATACTTTTTCCTACCTTATGCATAACGTATGTTATGGTATAAGGCTGATTGTTGCAGTCGCGGTGGGTAGCTTCCATGCGACCCTCGTAAGCCGATGTGAGCGCAAAGGTTCGCGCACCTTCCGGACCTTCAATGCTGACGGCTCCCTCTCCGCTTAGCACCACCAACTGCTCATGTTCACCTGAGCATGTGTTCAAAAAATCAACCGTCTTTTCTGAACCGTTGAACTCTTCCTTCCATCGGTAACAATAGGTGCCGTCCCAACCGCTGGCCTGGGGCTTCTGGCATCCGCTGAACACCAAAAAAATTACACCTAAAAAAAACAGAATTCGCAGGGAGTTCTTAAATGCAGTAGAATATAACAACATACGTTACAGGAGGGAATGCCGGTGAACAAATCGAAGCCTAGCAGAATAACCTCCCTGTATATCCCTATACGCCCCTCCCGGAAAAGCGGGTTCATTACTCCCGGTTTTCTGCGGCATAATTTTCCGGGTCATGCATGGTCCCTTGAGGCCTTAGCGTTTGCGCATGCAAGGCAAATCGCATGGGTGCCGGGCAGCCTCTGGGGCTTAAAGGAATAACCTATGTAAAGGAGCACCCTAAAAAAGCAAAGGCTCCCGAAGGAGCCTTTGCATGAAAAATAGGATTTAGGTAACCGACGACGCTAAGCCACCGGAAAACCACGACTGAGAAATCAGGGAAGCAACACGGCGTCCACCACGTGGACCACGCCGTTGCCACCTTGCACGTCAACGGCAGCAATATTAGCCGTTCCGCCGCTGCCGGTGGTGATGGACACATCGCTACCGCTAATGTTGATGGTAAAGGTTCCACCGCTCAGCGGGGTGACCACCTGACCGTTGGTCAGGGTGCTGCTCAGCACATTAGCGCCGCTCACCACGTGGTAGGACAGCACAGCTTCCAGCGTAGCTACCGGAATATCAGCCAGCGTGCTCCAGGCCGGATTGCTATCCAACAGTGCCTGGAAAGCGTCGTTGGTAGGCGCAAAGACCGTGAACGGACCGGTGCCACTCAGGGTACCGACAAAGTCAACGGTCAGGTCGGCGCGGGTCAGGGCGGCCACCAAACTGGTGAAGTTGCTGTTATTCAGGGCAATGTTAACGACCGAAGGAATGCCAATGACACTACTTACCACATGAATAACTCCATTGGTGGTTTCAATGTCGGCCTGAGCTACTTCGGAGCCATTGATGAATACACCTCCGGTCAGGTTCACCAGCGCGCTGATGTTGTTGTCGGTGGTAGATTCCGTGGCCAGGGTGCTGACGTATCCAGCGGTCAGGTCGGTGCTCAACACTTTGCCACTCACCACATGGTTGAGCAGGATGTTGGTCAGCACGTCAACCGGTACATCGTCAAGGCTGGCGAAACCAGCGGCAGACAAGAAGGCCGTGAACGCGTCGTTCGTGGGAGCGAAGACGGTAAACGGACCATCCCCTTGCAGCGTGCTGACCAGACCGGCGCGGGTCAAGGCGTCAACGAGGGTGCTGAAACGGGCATCGGCAATGGCCGTGTCCACGATATCCAGCATTTCGTCATCATCGTCGTCATCATCGCAAGAGGCGAAGCTGAAGGCGGCTAGGCCCAGCATCAGGAAGGGCAGGAAATTTCTTAATTTAATCATGGTTTTTTACTTGAGTGTTAATCAGAATGGGATGAGTCCTGGAAACAGGCTCCACCGGAAAAGGTTCAACACAGCCCCTATTTTTGTGGCATGAGTTTTTCTTTCTCGGTCAGCGGACAGCTCGTTGACCTGCACACCGACCGGATTTACCCCGCTACGATTGATGTACAAAACGGTGTGATTCAAGCTATTAGGTCGCTTGAAACCACTAAAAACACTTCGCCCGAAGCCCTCCCCGCTGACGGACCATACCTCCTGCCGGGATTCATAGACGCCCATGTGCACGTAGAAAGCTCCATGTTGCCGCCTGCCGAGTTTGCGCGCATGGCCGTGGTGCATGGAACGCTCGGCTCGGTGTCCGATCCGCACGAGATCGCCAACGTATTGGGCTGCGAAGGCATCCTCTACATGCTGGAAAACGCCGCCCAAAGCCCGTTTAAGTGCTGTTTCGGAGCACCGAGCTGCGTGCCGGCTACGGGGTTCGAAAGTGCCGGAGCGGTGCTGGACGCCGGGACCGTGGCCGAACTGCTGGCCCGACCGGACATCGGCTACCTGGCCGAAGTCATGAATTTTCCCGGCGTTCTGGCGGGCGACCCGGAGCTTCTGGCCAAAATTTCCGCGGCCCAGGCCCTGGGCAAACCGGTAGACGGGCATGCGCCCGGCCTCCGGGGAAACGACGCCGCGCGTTACGCAGCGGCCGGCATGCAAACCGACCACGAGTGCGTCTCGCTGGAGGAAGCCCTGGACAAAGTGGCCGCTGGCATGCACATCCTCATCCGCGAAGGCTCGGCGGCCAAGAATTTCGAGGCGCTCTGGCCTTTGCTCCTCTCCCATCCCGGGCGCGTCATGTTCTGCTCGGACGACAAACACCCCAATGACCTGGTGCAGGGCCACATCAACCAGCTGGTCGCGCGGGCGGTGGCCCGGGGCGCGAACCTTTTCGACACCCTGCGGGCGGCCTGCGTCAACCCGGTCCGGCATTACCGGCTGCCCATCGGCCAGCTGCAGGTCGGCGATCCGGCGGATTTCATCGCCGTGGATGATCTGTTGGAATTTACCGTGCGTCAGGCCTGGATTGGGGGGCGCGAGGTGGCCCGACACGGCCAAACCCTCCTGGAGCCCGTGCTCACGCCTACGCCCAACCAGTTTGCCGCCACCCGCATTGCGCCGGAACAGCTGCGCGTGCGGGCCGGTGGCCCGGAAACCAGAGCCATCGTGGTGCACGATGGGCAACTGGTCACCAGCAGCGCCTGGATGCCCACGCCCAAATCGGGGGAATGGGCCACGGCGGCTCCGGGCAAGGACCTGCTCAAACTCGTGGTGTACAACCGCTACGAACCCGCGGAACCGGCATTGGCTTTCGTGCAGGGCTTCGGGCTTCAAGGAGGCGCGCTGGCCAGCACGGTAGCCCACGACAGCCACAACATCATCGCCGTAGGGGCGGATGACGCCGCGCTCGCGGCTGCCATCAACGCGCTGGTGGCCAGCGGAGGCGGTATTTCGCTGGCGGATGCAGCGGGCAATACGGACGTGTTGCCGCTCCCCATCGCCGGCCTGATGAGCGACCGCGACGGCTGGCTGGTGGCCGAAGCCTATGAAACACTGGATGCGGCCGCAAAAGCGCTGGGCAGCACCCTGAAAGCGCCGTACATGAGTCTGTCGTTTTTGGCGCTGCTGGTTATTCCAAGCCTCAAACTCAGCGACCGGGGCCTCTTTGACGGCGAGGCCTTTGCTTTTTGCGATCTGTTTCGGTAGGCGTTGGGCAATTTGGGCATAACGACTTATCCGGCGTACTCGCCCGGGTGCTTTTAAGCCGCCGCTCCGGGGTCGTAAACCCCGGGCATCTGCACCTTCTCAATGGCCCAATAGTCGTACTGATCCAGGTGCAGGGTAAAATGCGCCGGCCCACTGAACGTGAAGCCCTTCCCCCGGGCATTGGGGTAGCCCACATAGCTGACGCGCACCCGCGCCAGGGCGCGGTCGTTACTGAGCATGGTGATCTCTTCGAGCTCAAAATCGAGCAGTTCGATTTCGTCAAAGGAGTCGGTGAAATCGCAGAGGCGGTCCACCATGGCGCTCATTTCGGGAGAATCGCCGAGTTCGCCTTCGGGCAGGTACATAATGCTCTCCAACATGGCGTAGTACTTGCCAAAAAGCATGTCGAAAAACTCGACGACCGTGTGCTCTACTTCGAACTCCTCGTTGGGGTAAAATTCTTCGAACACAAATTGTTGGTTGATGCCTTCCATGCGAATGTTTTCGATCGTTTCCTCCATGAGTTCTTCGGTTAAGTAACGATAAAACTCTCGCGGAGGTACACGATACAAGGTGGTTACTTCAATGCCGGCCTTTTCTAAATCGGTGGAAAGGCGCTGCAGTTCAACGCTCAGCTTCTTGTCCGACAGGCGGCTTTCGCGGGGGTATTTAGGATGGCCCAGATAAGCGGCAACCGTAGTGCGCGTAGCTGTGGCAAAGTGGTCTTCTACAGCCTCCAGTTGCGCCAACCATTGGGCCTCCAGCGCCCCGGGCAAGTCCTGGCTGCCGGTCAGCACGGTGCCAAAACGAGCCGCCAGGCGGAGCTTGGCAATTTCATTTTCGGCCTGAAGACCCAGGTCAATCTGGTTGGTTTCTTCCTTAAGCATAGCACTAAGGTAGGGCTTTACAAATTAACTACAATATCATATTTTTTTTAGATGTCTAAAAATTTTGACGCGTAACTTGCCCTTTTTCAAGGGGTTGCAAGTAGGCATGGGGTTCATACAAAGCGCACTGAATGAATCATCGGCAAATTTGAGTGCAGGCAGGTCCAGTGCCCGCCCCGGTCGGCCGAGTGGTAGCAGTTGCCCGTGGTGGTGCCGAAAACGAGCTCGTCGTTTTGGTAGTCCAGGGCATGGCGGTAGGTGATGTCGAATGCGTGCGCTTGCGGCAGGCCGTTGCGCTGTGCCAACCAGGTCTTTCCCCCGTCATGCGTGGCCGAAACACAGAGCGCCAGGTCCATGGCCACGCGGGTGGCGTCGCTGTCGGCGGGCACGACCCAGGCAGAAAGCGGATCGTCCGGGTCGGCGGCAATGGCAAAGCCGAAGCGCGCCGGTCCGTCGGGCTGACTGATCTCGTGCCAGCGCTCGCCGTTGTCGGTGCTGCGAAAAATGCCGCAGTGGTTCTGCTGCCAGAGCACGTCCGGGTGTTGCAGGCTGCGCACCAGCAGGTGCGGATCGTGGCCCACTTCCATGGCAGGATCAGGCAGAAAATCTGCGCGAAGGCCCTTGTTGCGAACCTGCCAGGTTTTGCCGGAATCCGGGCTGAAGAAGACCCCGGCGCAGGAGATGCCGATGTGGATGCGGTTGTTGTCGCGCGGGTCAACCAGAATGGAGTGAATGCTGGCGTCATCCCGACCGCCGCCGAACCATTGCTCGGCCCGGCCCGGAAAATCCCACAGCGACCGCACCAGGCTGAAGGTTGCCCCGCGATCCTCGCTGAGAAACAGCCCACCGGGTTCGGTGCCCACCCAGATGCGGTTCGGGAACTGCGGACCGCCGGGGGCAAAGGCCCACAGGTACTTGACGGTAGCCGGCTTACCGGGTTTGGTTTCATCACCCTCTGCGAATGCCGGGCCCGCCAGTTCCTGCCAGGTCTGCCCTTCGTCATCCGAGCGGTGCAGCTTGCAGCCCCAATGCCCATGGTCGAGCATGGCCCACCAACTGCCCTGGTTATCGCGGTCGGCCAGGGTTACCGGAAAACCGGTGAAATGCACGCGGTCCAGTGTCCACTGTCCTGCGCTGTGCCTGTAGACCACCAGGCCTTTTCGGGTGCCCAACAAGAGGGTGTCTGCCATGATGCGTGGGATAGTATGGTTTGCCGGTCAGCGAAGCTCAGCGGTGGCTGGGCCGATGCTTCGATGCCCGACATAAGGGTTTTCAGCGGGGTTCAACCGCCGGAAAGCGCTTGCAGCACAAAAACTTCGTCGCCTTCGTTCAGCGCATCGCTCAACCGATCGCGGTCGCGGATGCGCTCGCCGTTCACGAAGATGTTCACGTGCTGGCGAAGGGCTCCCTGGTCTTCGAGCAGGTAGCGGCGCAGCCCGGGAAACCGCGCTTCGGCATGCCGCAACACTTCATCAACGGTGGTACCGGGCAGGTCGGTCTGGCCAAGACCAGGGAAAAAACGCCCGAGGGCCGCGGTGAATCGGAGGGTTGGCAAAGCGCGACGATGTTCCAGCCAAGTTAGGGATGCCGGCCGGAGGCCGCAAAACTTTAACATTGCAGCGCCGGGCTTAGCTTTACGGAAATGTCGGTTTCGCCCCATTCCCCGCAACCCCTGCTGGATCGCTTCGGCCGCGCGCATACCTACCTGCGCATTTCGCTGACCGAGCGCTGCAACCTGCGCTGCACCTATTGCATGCCGGAGGAAGGGGTTCCGCTCCTGGGGCGCCAGCATTATATGACCACCGACGAAGTGCTCGCCCTGGTACGCGTCTTTGTGCGACTCGGGGTCAACAAAATCCGCCTGACGGGCGGAGAGCCTTTGGTTCGAAAGGACTTTGCTGCCATTGCGCAAGGCCTGGCCGCCCTTCGAACCTTTTCGCCCAACCTGAGCATCAGCCTGACCACAAACGGCATCCTGCTGGAGCCTTTCTGGGGCATGCTGGAAGCCTGCGACATCCGCAACATCAACATCAGCCTGGACACCCTGCAACCCGCTAAATTCCTGGCATTGACCAAGCGGGATGAGTTTGAAGCCGTGCGAAGGGCCATCGACGAGGGGCTGCAGCGGAATTTCCGCATCAAGGTCAACGCGGTGCTGCTCAAAGGCAAAAACGACGACGAAATCGAGGATTTCATCGCCTGGAGCGCGCGCGAACCCGTGCATGTGCGCTTCATCGAGTTCATGCCTTTCAACGGCAACGAATGGGGCTGGCACCAGATTTTTCCCTTTCACACCGTGCTGGAGCGCGCCGGGGCCCACTTCGCCCTGGAAAAAGTGCAGGACGATGCCAACGACACCGCCCGAGCCTACCGCGTCCAGGGCGGGCAGGGCACTTTTGGCGTCATCGCCTCCATGACCGCGCCGTTCTGCGACACCTGCAACCGCATCCGCCTGACGGCCGACGGTAAAATCCGCAATTGCCTGTTCAGCGACGACGAACTGGACCTGTTAACGCCTCTGCGCGGCGGCGAAAACATCGAAATGCTGATTCGCCAGAGCATTCACGCCAAGCACGCCCGCCATGGCGGAGTGGAAGAGATCTCGCGGCTGTCGCGCGAGCATTTCACCCAGCGGAGCATGATCCGCATCGGAGGTTGAGCGCCCGGTTAGAACTGGAAGTAGATAAACTGCTCGCCTGCGCTTTGCGAAATGGCCATCAGGAACAGCATGGCCGCCCAGACCACGCCCAGCATCCAGGGGCGAATGCTCTTGGCCAGCATCATCAGCGTATGGTGCCGCATGTAGTAGTGCGAGGCAAAAAGCAACGCACTGACCACCAGCACTCTAATGATGGCGAAATTGCCCAGAATCTTGGCTCCATCCGGATTCGCGAAAAGCATCGATTGAATCATAGTACCTGCCGTAGCAAAGTCTTCGGCCCGGAAAAAGACCCAGGTCAGGTTCACCAGGGCAAAGGTCAGCAAAGCCAATGCGGCGCCCATCCACGGGGTGATCTCCAGTTTGATGGAGCGCCTGAGCACGCGTTCCACGATCAGGTAGCTGCCGTGCAAAAAGCCCCAGGCCACGAAGGTCCAGGCTGCGCCGTGCCAGAGCCCCCCGAGCAGCATGGTCAGCATCAGCGCGACGTACATGCGGGTAGGGCCAAAGCGGTTTCCGCCGAGCGGAATGTAGAGGTAGTCCTTGAGCCAGGAGGACAGCGAAATGTGCCAGCGCCGCCAGAAATCCGAGAAACCTATAGAACCATATGGATATAAAAAGTTATCTCCAAGGGTAAAGCCCAGCATCATCGCAATGCCAATGGCGCAACTGGAATAGCCGGCAAAATCAAAGAAGATCTGCCCGGCAAAGGCAAGCGTGCCCGTCCAGGCGTCGAGCACATGCAGGGGTTTACCGGCACCAAAAACCTGGTCCGAAGTTCCGGCCAGGAGCACATCAGCCAGCACCACCTTCTCAAACAGCCCGAGGGTCAGCAAAAAGGCACCCCAGATGAACTGGTTCACCGTAGCCTTCTTCTGCTCGTAAAACTGGCTGATCAGATCGTGGGCCCGCACAATGGGACCGGCCACCAACTGGGGAAAGAAGGTGACGTACAGCGCAAAATCCAGGAAGGTGCGCGCCGGTTTAATCGTTCTGCGGTACACGTCAATGGTGTACGACATGGTCTGAAAGGTGTAAAACGAGATGCCCATGGGCAAGATGATGTCCATGGGCCGCGGTTCGTAGGCCCAGCCCGCCTGGGCCGCCAGCCACACGAAGTTTTCGAGCAGAAAATTGCCGTACTTGAAGAAAGCCAGAAAACCCAAGTTCACCACCATGCTGAGGCTCAGCCACAGTTTGCGCTGCCGGGGATTCTCCTCTCCGGCCAGTTTGTTTCCCGCCACCCAGTCAATAAACGTGGAGAACCAGAGCAGCAGAATTAATGGGGGATTCCACAACCCGTAAAACACATAGCTGGTCAAAAGCAGCATTCGCTTCTTGCTGACCCAACTAAACGCCGGCGTAAAGTAAAAAGCCAGAACCAGCGCAAAAAAGACCAAAAAGCCCAGGGAATTGAACAGCATGGTTACTGGGCCTTAGGGGTGATTAAAGCGTTGTCCTGCTTCAGGATCCGGACCCATGCACGCGTGAACAAATCCGCATCCGGACCGGACAAATGCGACCATTCCGGGCACTCAAAGCCATTCAGGGCTTCATAATCCTGGTAATGGTAGGCCCGCGCCCCGGACTGCCGCACCAGCTCGTCCCAGAACTCCTGCCGGGGAAAAGCCTCCGCTTCGCCCGCAGCCAGCGGACCCGAGGACGGGCAGCGGAGCAAAATCAGGTTGCCCCCTCGCGCCTTGAACGCCCGCGCATCTGCCAGAAAAAAGGCCAGTGTAGCCTCCTTCTCGGGCTCCCGGTGAAACCGCCTCATGGCTCCCCAAACCCGCTGAACCGTGGCAGCAAAAGCCGTATCCGTCGCCATGCGGTCGGACATGCGGGTGTTGCGCAAATCGTCCGAAAACGAGAAGTTGTTGAACGGGGGAAAGGGCTCTTCGCCCGTGCGGTTTCCGAACTCGATCGCGGCCAGCAGCGCCTTGAGGTTGGTGTCGTCCGACCATTCTTCTTCATTGATAGACACCATGGCCAGGTTTTTCTGAAACGGCAGCGACAGTGCAAAATTCAGGCGTTGCGCGTAGGTGCGCTTGTGGTAGTGATCCACCTTGTTCTGCGCCCGCGCCCATGGCATGGCCTCCGGGAAGGTGGTGGAAAAGAACAAGCCCTCCGTTACGCCCACCACCACGGTGCCCGCAAAATTGGTGTTCTGCACCAGATCGTGGAAAATGGGCAGCGGGCTGGAGCCGGGCGAGGCCAATTGCAGGGGCCGTCGGCCGGTGGCTTTTTGCCACGCGTAAATCTGGATGTCGAACAAGACGCGGGAGGAGCCGGTCAGGATGACGTCATCCCTGCCCAGTTCGTCCACCCGGGCGCGCTGACGGGCCCAAAGGTTCTTGTCGTCGTTGAGATCGGGGACGCGGCCTTTCGACCTTAGGTAAAGCTCCCAGGAAACCAGCGAGAGCAGGGCCAGCGCAAGCGCCAGCACCAGCGATTGTTTAAGCCGCATGGGTCATTTTTTATACAGGCACAGCCCCTGAACCGGAAAAAGCGAGGCAAGCTACAACTTAAAGTAGCGTTTTACCATGGTCATCTGAAACGGCGCGCCCAGCCAGCGGCGCAGGCCCCAAAACTGTTTGGCGTCGTTGCCGGCCAGGTAGCGCAGGCGGGTGCTGCCGTCCGTGCAGGCCCCGTAGATGACGCGCGCCACCATGTCAGGCGAGGAAAAGTTGCTGGAGTATTTGGGGTTAGTGATGCGGTCGTTGATGACGGCGTGGTATTGTTGGTACTCCGGGAAGCCCGTCAGATCAAACACGTCCAGGGAGCGACCCGCGAAATCCGTTTTGATGGCGCCAGGCTCCACCACTTTAACGCCGATGCCGAGCGGTTGCAGGTCGTACCAAAGCCCTTCGCTCAGCCCTTCCAGGGCCCATTTGCTGGAATTGTAGAGGCCAAAGAGCGGCAGCGTCAGCAAACCGCCAATGGAACTGATGTTCACGATAAGGCCCGCTTTATTAGCCTTGAAATGCGGCAGAATGGCCTTGATGCAGTCGATGACGCCAAAGAAGTTGACGTCGTACTGCCGGCGGATTTCCTGGTCCGACCCGGCCTCCAGCGGGCCAAACGCCCCGTAACCGGCGTTGTTCAGCCACACATCAATACGGGGGAAGCGCTGCAGGATGCTGCGCAACGCTTCGGCAATCGACGCCTGATCCTGCACGTCCAGCCGGACGAGCAACAGGCGATCATCGGCTTTGAGGTCTCTCTCGGCCTGCGGATTGCGCATGGTAGCGGCTACGTTCCAGCCTTTGGCGTGAAACAGCTGGGCGGTGGCTTTGCCGATGCCGCTGCTGGCTCCGGTGATGACGATGGTTTTGTTCATGGCAGGGGTGTTGGGCAGAGTTGGGCAAGTGTTAGCGGGCAATGGCGTCCCAGCAGAGCTGAAAGGCCTGCTCGCGCTTGGCGGGAGTGAGTTTGTTGCGGGTGTTCAAATAGAATTTCAGGGTGCTGATCATCGTGGAGGTGATGTAGTGATGCAGCAGGTCCACATCGAGCGGTTTGAGCAAGCCTTTCTTTTTGCCGGACTTGATCAGGGCATAGACCCGGTCGAACCGCGCGTCGGTCTGCTGGCTGGTGACCTGACTGAGCATGGGGGAATTGGCGAACTGCTCCGTGAACAGCAGCGTATCCGGATGCTCCAGCCCGAACTGCATGGCGCGGTGCCAGTACACCCGGAGTTCTTCCTGCTCGGGGGGGGCGGGCAGAGTAGCGGGAGTGGCGGGAGTGGCGGGAGCGGCG
>Ga0172372_10010408_pt1 | contig 11915 bp, 9 predicted proteins | sample LakKiv5m_2_FD_114544 | JGI IMG/M metagenome (GOLD analysis project Ga0172372, IMG submission 114544) | Freshwater microbial communities from Kabuno Bay, South-Kivu, Congo - kab_092012_9.5m | ecosystem: Environmental > Aquatic > Freshwater > Lake | place: Democratic Republic of the Congo... | reverse complement strand
TACTAATAATCCATTCAATTTGTTAGCCAATTCCCAGAAAGACCGAGAAACCTTCTAAACCAAACTCTTCCGCCCATAACACTACAAATCTCTTAGTCACCGCGATTTATTATTTTCCTATACTCCTAGTAATACCCGTTAAGTACACCTAATCACTACCCGTTACTACCCCCGCCACTACTAACAAAATAAATTGTTCCTGACCACTCTCTACATCTTGCTGGTAGAGAGTGGTCAGGAACAGAGATAGTAATTTTAAGTGCGAGATCACAGTATGCGATTACCAGCAAGAGGGGGTAGTAACGGGTAGACAAAACATCTAGTAATCCCAATGAGAATAAGCAAGAGGTGCCGAATTAAGAATGTCTCTGAAGTATCTCCAGTTCGGTAAGTGAACATCCATAAGTTCTTTAAACTGTTGGTTGTGTTTAGCTTCTATCAGATGTACTAATTCGTGAATAATTATATAATTTAAACACGCTGGGTTCTTCTTGATTAACTCAATATTAACTATTATTTGTTTCTTTTTTGGGTCACAACTTCCCCATCGATTCTTCATTTTTCTAATTGAGTAGCGCTCTATCTTCAAACCCATCTTCTGCGAAAGTTCGGGAACCAATTTATCTAATTCCTCTTGAAGTGCCTTTCTATAGAAATTGTTTATGACATTTAGTCTGCTTGCTTCCTTCACATCAGAGGAGATTGATAACTCCATTCTTGAAGAGTTTTTGATTGTGAGCCTTCCTCTAGTTGAACCCTCGACTACAAAAAGCTTGTATTTCTTTCCCTTGTAAAAATACGATTCTCCACTTACGGCTTCTCGTGGAGTGAGTCTTTCTTGCTTCTTTAAATTCTCTTGTTGACGCCTAATCCAGTTCAACTTCTTTATTACAACTGACTCGATTAAGTTTTGATCATAATTCAGCGGGGCGGTAACTCTGACTCGACCAGATGGCGGGAAAACTCCAATGCGTAAACTCTTAACATTGCGTTTTCGAATTTCAACTTGAATAGTTGAGATATCTATCAGCTCAATCTGTGAATTCACGATGCCTCTTAGCAATATCTATTATGCGATCTGCCATCAATTCATTTCCATCTAAGGCACCTATCAGTTGGATTCGGACTCGTCTAGTCTTTCGTGGATCAGTCTCCCAATCAGCCTGAGCGTTCTTCAATATCTCAGAAACTACAAGAGAAGATTCTAAGTTTTCACTCATTAAATCAAATACTGCTCTCACCCCTGGACTCTTCACCTGAGATGGATAACTGCTTGTGTCTGGGGAAATGATGTTCTTGGCTAATTCCTTTATCTTCTCGAGGAACTTTTTGTAATCTTCTTTTCGTTCTACGTCTAACTTTATCAAAGAGATTAAGATTGCGGACATCTTTTCGTAATAAATCGGATTACCAGCAGCTCTCTCGGCAATCTCCTTTTTAACGTTGTTGACAATGGTTTCAGCTACACTCTTGTTATCTTTCTCCTTTGTTACTTCATTCATACGCTTCTCTAAATCAGGATCTTCAGCCAAGATCTGTAGAAGAGGCGTATTTGTTAAGTCAGCAACAACCTCGCTTTTATCTGACTTTATATAGGTATCGATTAGATGCCGCATATCTGGCTCGTACAGCTTCAGATCAACATAGTCTCCTGAAGCCAGCTTCACGAATCTCTTAATCTCTTCAAACTTCTCTATCTCTTCTTTTATTTTCTTAAACTCTGCTTCGCTATATCCAGCATCCGTCTCAAAACCGCAGATATTTCCATATGCTCGGATTACTGACGTCACTTGCTTATAAAGATTAATACGCTTGCCTTCACTCTTTTGAAGAGCTTCAAGATCTCCCGCATTGCTCGCAACGAAATATTTCTTTAGGGCCTCGTTATTGGTGTAATCACCGACCGGTTCAAGTAATTTACGAGTAGCTTCCAGCTGATTATCTAACTCGCTCTTACTCTCTTGGTTTACAGGTTTAAAACAGGAGATAATGTCTTTCGGATCAAACTTTGAAAACGCACCTTGTGTGTAATCAAACAGTGCAGATTCAACAGATTCAAAGAGGTCTTTATAGTCGACTATATAGCCATATTTCTTATCTTCTCCATTAGGGTCAACTCGATTTACGCGACACATCGCCTGAAAAAGTCCGTGATCGCGCATTTTCTTATCGATATACAAGTAAGTTGCACTCGGCGCATCAAATCCGGTAAGTAATTTATCTACAACAATTAATAGGCTCATCTGGGCTGGATGTTTTACAAATTTCTCTTTAACTAATGTGTTGTACTTATCCACCTTGTTTATAGCTTCTTCTTCATTGCAGCCTAGAAAATCAGAAATCATCTTACGATAGGTATTAAATTGCCTTACGTTCAACGTCTCAGCATCTCCAACTGCCTCACCTTTAAGATTATTTAAAGAAGGTTGGTAAGAGGTAACAACTCCTACCCGACTCTTCAACTCAGTCTGGTTAAACAACTCGTAATACACCGTGGCTTCGTGGATTGAACTTGCCACTAGAATCGCGTTTCCACGGCAATCCGAAAGTCTTGGGCGTGTATTGAAATCCAAAATTATGTCGGCAACGATTAAACTTAAGCGCTCTTTGGAAGACCAAATATTTTGTAAATTTGCCCACTTCTTCTTTAGATCTGCCTTCGCATAATCATTTAAGTTAGCTGTCTTTGCTGCAAACCACAAATCAATCTTATCCTGGTCAGTTATTCTCTGATTTACATCTCTTGCTTCGTATAAGCAGTCAACAACTACACCATCACGTACCGCTTCATCATATCGATACTCGTGGATTGGCTCGCCGAAAATTCTGATAGTCAAAGCTTTATCATTCTTGAAAATTGGTGTACCAGTAAAACCAACAATTAATGAATTTGGGAGAAGCTTTTTCATCGCCTTATGAAGCTCACCAGCTTGCGTTCTATGGCACTCATCGATGAAAACGATTATTTTGCCTTTGGGTGAGAAGTTCTTTATTGCCTGAAGTTCATTTGAAACATTATGGGCAAACTCCTTTAAGTTCTCGCCTTCATTATCTTCTTCGTCTCCTGGTAATCCCTTAAACGCAGATCCGGCTTTATGAATTAGTGAACAAACAAATCTGTCTGTATTTGTATTCAATACTCCTAGTAAGTCAGCTCCCGATTTAACTCTTCTAATCTTTTCGTTTACTCCTTGAAATACGCCTTCGATATTCTCGTCTAGCTCAGTTCTGTCCGTAAGGATTACTACACGAGAATCATCAATATTCTCACTAATCCATTTCGCCGCCTGAACCATCGTTATGGATTTACCCGATCCTTGTGTGTGCCAGATATATCCGCCCTTGTTCTCTAATAGGCGAGACTTCAATCTATTTACACCGTGAATCTGATTCTGTCTGGCAATCTTTTTAACGCCTTTATCAAAATTAATAAACTCATAAACTATCTGTAGAAGTTGTTTTTTGTCATAAAGCTGCAAAACGCTTTTCTCAAGCTCAGTTTCAGCAGTTACTTCATCACGCCATTGAAGATAGTTAGCTGGTTTTGTTCCAATCGTTCCATATTTCAATCCTGAAGCATTGTTTCCCGCTGCAATGACTTGAATTGTAGAAAAGAACCATTCGATAAACTCTGGACTTTGGTTATCACAATTCTGGATAATGCCTTCGTCAATTGAAACTGTTGATCGCTTTAACTCAAGAACTGCCAAAGCGATACCGTTTACATAGATAACTAAGTCCGGTCGCTTCTCGGCACCATTCCCACTCTTACCGATTACCGTGACTTCCTCGGCGACGTAGAAATGATTCTTACTCACATCAAAAAAATCTATTGGACGAATTGTTATCTTCTTCTCGCCAATCTCAGGCGCGAGATCTATTCCATAACGTATTAGGTTGTAAGTGTCGAGATTACGCTCATACAAACCTTTCGCCATTTGGTTAGTAACGCTCTCAAATTGTTCATAGGCTCGCTTTGCTAAATCAGTATTTATTCCACTAGATTCTTGGTATCTAATAAATTCAATTTCACGAACATTCTGATTTGAAAACTTAGTCAGATCACCTAAATAGGTATATCCAATACCCTTTAATAGTTCGATTACTCGATTTTGCGTAACACGCTCTGGATCACTCACTTGGCTCATACAAATCTGACCTTCCCGGTAAGTAAATCGTTCATCATTCCGTGTTTTAGCGATACGCATTTTTGAATGGATGTCTCTAGATCTTTGATTTCATTTGAGAAATCATCAAGTAGATCCGCAATTTCTTTTTGCGTATTTTTTTCTGTCCAAGGGATGACTATCTTTTGAATTTCATTAGGCCTTACGTGAGGTTGAGCTCCACCATATTGAGACCTATAAATGTTTTTCTGATTTCCTTTAAGAATATAGTACAAATATCGCACATCAAATATTGCACTCTCATTAATGGTTGAACAATCCGAAGCCCATATTGGCTGTCTCCAAACATTCACGTAACCTGCATTGGCGCCAGATGCGCTTATTGTCACTGTAATACCAGTCCTATTCGGAGTATTGTGATAATACGCTGCCGAAACACCGCCCGCGATCACTGGAACTTCACCTTCGATCGCCGTTTTTTCCGTAATGAGTTCGCCTTTTTTAACTTCAATTCCTAAATTCTTTATTGTCTCGAAACGAGCACCAGCACCGATTTTTTTAAAATACTGCCCAGATACTAATTCGCCTAATAAACTATCCATAACATCAATTTTCTTACGAAATAGTCTTCTGCTAGCCAAAATAAATTCATCAATATCGCTGAGTGCTTCAGCGATTACTTTTTGCTCATCTTCTGGAGGTAGCAGTATTTCCAATTGATCAAAATCTCGTCTATAAATATGACGTTGGGAAGTACCTTGTCCTCTTTCTTTGAAATATTTTTGGTTGAAATTAACTGCCAGGCGAATGAATTCTGGAGAATTATCCCCCTTGGTTCTTAACCGCCCCATTCTCTGGTTCAGAGAAAACTCGGCACCGTGTGGAATCACCGCAGAGAGACCAAGTAAATTCCCGTGGGCAAGGTCGCTGAGCACAGAAACTATATCTCCGGCTCTAAGGGATCCATCCGAGTTCTTAATTTTCTTGTGGTCTGATTTCAAATTACCTTGTATATCGATACTATCAAGAGTAATGAGATTAACAATTCCGTCAGCTGTTACCGAACCTTCGAGTGGTTTTCCATTAGCAAAATCCACGATTTGATCCAGTTCGATACTTTTCCAGCCATTTGGAACACTCGTCATTGCCAATTCACACCCATTTTCTTAATGTGTGCTTTGACTCTCTTGCTTAACTCATCGCGCTCTCTTTCGATACTCGGAAGCGGTGCAAGATATCGATCATTGAGTTCACTTAACCTCTTGGACAACTTCAGGATTGTGCTGTCTAGTTCACCTTCTACTACCTCTTTGATTGCCTTGATCCACTTGTTTTCGATCAGAATACTCTTTACGTCATTTTCCTCCAGGGTGGAGTACTTCTGAACAATTAATTCAACTAATTCAGATTCTTTGGTTTTTCGCTTATCCTTTAACGCTTCCTCTGCTTCCGCCAATACGTTATACTCGTTTATAGCTTCTTTTTCATCTTGTCCTAAATCTGGATTTCTCGAAACCTTGACTACATCCTTTTTTGCTATTCGACCCTTGTCGTTGAGATAATCACGCAGAATTCCTTCATCTCCGCCAAAATCAGCATCAAAATTATCCAGCGCCTCGACTGCCTGATTCAATTGCTCATCTAGTGACTCTATATCGGATGCTTCCTTTGAAAAAAATCTATCAATTAGGATCTGACTTGGAAGGGTTTCCGAATGATATTTCTCCTTCTTGACCTGATAATCAACTCGATCTTTAGCCTTCGGCGCAAGCTTTACAGGCTTACTTGATCCCAACCAACCTAGCTCAACAATCGTGTAGATATCGTCTTTTAAAGTTGAGTCCCAATACTCTTTAACGCCTTGATAGATGGCGTAGCCGTCAATCAAATTCACCGGCTCAAAAATCTCGAGAATCTTCTCTCCAAGATCATCTACCAAGACTTTCGGTCTGCATTTTTCATCAACGCCTCCTAAAACTGGTTGAGCCCATTTAACCCACTCATCCAATTTCTTATGTACTTCTTTTTTAAATCTCAAAACTTCTTCGTTTGAGTTGATTAATGAATTAACCTCTTTAGATGCAATCATTAAGTCAACAAACCCTTTACGAGCGTTTTCCTTAATTAAGGTGCTTTTCAAGCTTGGAAACTCAACCCAATAAGGATCAAGCTGATTTACATCCTCTTCAGGAATACCGCCAAGAATATGACCCTCAATACTCTGAATATCGGCAGCTTCCGAGGTATCTATATAGCGAGGAAGATTTAAGTTGTAATCATTTGCGCTATTGCTAATCTCACTTAATGGCACTTTTCTGGAAAACTTTGGAATCTCTATTTCATTCTTATAAGCATCTAATATTTTATGAGTATCTCTATCTCGCAATTTATTTTTGTTGCCATTTTTGGTAAATCCTTTTGAAGCATCGATCATAAAAATGTACTTACGATCGGCTGAGCCTTTCTTATCAATTACAATGATGCAAGCTGGAATTCCCGTTCCATAAAATAGGTTTGCTGGTAAGCCCACAATCGCCTTAATTAATCGCTTCTCAATTAAATTCTTTCTGATTACTGCTTCAGCATTACCTCTAAACAAAACCCCGTGAGGCAAGATAACGGCTCCCGAACCATCGCTCTTTAGGCTAGCAATTATGTGAAGAAGGAAGGCATAGTCACCATTTTTATCTGGTGGCATTCCATATCCTTCAAATCTTCCAAATACATCTTGCTCTGGCACAAACCCGCTCCGCCAGTTACTTGTAGAGAAAGGTGGGTTAGCTACAACATAATCAAAAGTTCTTAGCGAGTTCGGATTGTTCTTATCAGTAAAATGAGGCTTACTGATAGTTGATTCACCAGAGTCGATCTGTGAAGTAGTCACATTATGTAGCCACATATTCATTCTTGCTAGGGAAGCCGTGTTATCCGCAAGCTCTTGCCCATAAATCGATAAATCAAATCCTGTATTTGTAAGTGCGGTGTCGTGCGCTTTCAAAAGAAGAGAACCTGATCCACAGGTTGGATCATAAATTGTTTGCTTGCCATCGGTTGCTTTATCGATTCCGATTAAGTAACTCATAATCTGAGAAACTTCAGCAGGGGTATAGAACTGTGCTTTAGATTTTCCAGATTCAATTGAGAACTTCATCATTAGGTACTCATAAGCATCACCTAAGATGTCATCGCCATCAGCGCGATTGTTAGCAAAATTCAAATTTGGATTCTCGAAAACTCCAATAAGTCCAGAGAGTTTGTCAACCTTAAGTTGTCCTGCTCCTAGAACTGAGTCATTATTAAAATCCGCGACATCGATAATGCCTTCGAGTTGATTAACTGAGGCAAGCTTGCTGATTGCCTTGTTAATCTCTTCGCCGATATTGGGCTTATTTTTTAGGGCTACAAGGTCGTGAAATCCTCCCCCATCAGGGATAACGATTTGTCCGCTTGAGAATGGGGCTTTATCGGTTACGTAACGAACAAAAAGGATGAGGAGAACATAATCCTTATAAATCGAAGGTTCGATACCTCCACGCAGCTCATCGCAACTTGCCCATAGGGTTGAGTAAAGCTCGGACTTCTTAACTGCCACTAGTTATTAACCACCTTCGGTAATTGATCAATTTGCATACTTCCCATTGTGCCGATTTCGGCTCTAATGCCACTGACCCGTGCGTAAGAAACCAGCCATAGTCTAAGAATGGCAGGTAACGCTGACAATCGTTAAGTCTTGCTCTGTACCAACCCTGTACCAAAAACCATTGGTGGGAGGGTGTAGTAACGGGTAATAACTGGAGACCCGAAATAGGCGGTTAGGTGCTAATCTGAGCGTGAAATAGGGCTCGTTGGTAGTTCTTAGTTGGATCTGTTCGAGACTGTTGGATAGGCCAAACGGATTAAGTGAAGGTGGGACTTTCCCCTGTCGGTTAGCCTAGCTACCGTTAACACATGATCGCTGGAAACCACCATGGCTAGTGTGGACCAAAATGGACGTCGAATCATCTGCTTGGCGAACTCTCGAAAGCCTGATGGCCGTTGTATCGCTGGAAAATTATATTTTCAAGGAAAGTTTGGAAAATGGCTCCGCCCAATTAGTGCAAGAGAAGGCGAAGAGCTCTCAGAGGTTGAAAGATTAGTAGGTCCTAAAACTGAACCAGCGATGTTAGATATCTTGGAATTCTCAATCATCGCAGCAAAACCATCTCGCCACCAAACAGAAAACTGGATAATCAATCCAAAGGTGAGGATGCAAAAAGTGGGGAGTATCTTGGCAAAAGACTTGATGCTTGCATTAGATAAACCCATAAATTTATGGATTGTAGGGAGTTCATCGAAACGAGGAAAGAATGATTTTGTTCCCGAGGATCGAATTGTAGAAGTGACGAACTCTCTTTTTTTAATAAATCCGATTTTTTTCACGATACACGTCCTTACAGACGACTTTATGGGGCGTCAGTCTAGGCAGGTTCGAGGCGAATTCTCTCACTGTGGCGCTGAATACAATTTGAAAATAACGGACCCGGTGGTCGAAGCGAAATATCTGGCTAAAGGGGATGGAGTCTATAAGATTCAAAATGCATTGCTTACAATTAGCCTCACAGAAAAGATTTTTAGGCCCAGGTACAACCACTCAGCCGGGTTCTATAAGTTGATAGCTGGAGTAATTGAACTATCCGAGGGAGGACCAAAGTGAGTAGGGCAAAAATATACACAATTGGTCACTCAAATCATGAAATCGAAACCTTTATTAATTTACTAAAGACTACGGAAATTGACATGATTGTCGATGTTCGCTCTGCACCATTTAGCAAAATGTATCCACACTTTAATCGAGATACTTTAGAAACTTTTCTTAAAGAAAACAAAATAGGATATTTATTCTTGGGAGATCTAATTGGAGGAAGATCGAGAAATAGATCTGACTATGAAAATGGGCAGGTTGTTTATTCCCGATTGGCTTCTAGGGATGACTATCAGGCAACGATTAAGAGAGTCTTGGACGGCAGTGCGAAATTTCAAATTGCATTAATGTGCTCAGAGAAAGAACCACTTGACTGTCATAGAACCTTGCTTGTATCGCAATCATTGAGTGACCTAGGTGTGGACGTAGCTCATATTCATGCTAATGGCAAAATTGAATCACAATCAGATGTTTTGAACCGATTACTGCGCAACTACAACCTGGATGCCCCCGACTTGTTTGGCGCAGACACTGACCGCCTACAAGAGGCACTCCTAAAGCAAGAGAAGAAGATCGCTTATTACGATGAGCAAATGTCTGAAGGATGAGAGAATTAGTTATGAGGCTCTACACCATCGGATTTACGAAACATTCGGCCGAAGAGTTCTTTGAGAAACTCAAGTCCGCAGGAGTAAAGCGGGTGATAGACATCCGAATTAACAAGACTTCACAATTAGCAGCATTTGCAAAAGGGTCAGATCTTCCCTATTTATTGAAGAAGACCGGTGGGATTGGATATTTGTCTCACAGTGAATTAGCACCAACAAAAGAGCTGTTGAAAAGTTACAGATCTAAGGTGATCGCTTGGGAGGAGTTCGAGACGCTTTATAAGAAGCAAATTGAAGGTTCCAAGGCATTATTAGGATTGAGCAAAAGCGATTTTGATGATGCATGCCTACTGTGCAGCGAAGAGACTGCAGAAAAATGCCACCGCCGACTTTTGGCGGAAGAACTCGCCAAATTGTGGGATGTGGAAATAATCCATCTTTAATTAATCTGAATCCGCTCTGCATACAGAATAATTACAGAATTTAAGGAATCGAAATCTACTAGGTTCGTGGATAAACACAGATTGGTGCACCATTAGGTCCCATAACCTGCCACCCAGACTCGATGCCAGGTAGAGCGATTAATAGGTAGGCCCTCATAGTTGAATACAACCCAACGACAGCTTTAAGGACTTTATCCGCATCCTTCCAACTTGACTTACCACGATGTCCCAAATTGCTTCGAACGGCATACCAGGCATAGAGCGCTTGGGTTTGATTTGAGCTATTAAAACTCTTGTTTCTTTCCCATACATCGAAGACAGCGATTTCAGGAATTTCAACTTTGTTGAATGCCGTTTTCCATTCAGGTTCAAATGAAAAAGCTTGAAGTTTTGTTCTTATGGTTGGTTGCTTGATGTTTGGTTGGAGAGGAGTTGATCCAGGTTGAAATTCTTCCCCGTATCCGTACTTGAGTGAGATTAAGTGCTCAAGAATTGAAGTTAAAACAAGAAATAGTCCTTCTACTCGAACCATTTGCGGCCAATACACAGTTGGGAAAATGGCAGGATTCAACTCAAAATTATTTAAAAGCTCTTTGAGCTCAATGCCGATCTGTGCGAATGCATGAGCAAAAAGTGGGTTATTGGAGGAGCGCCAAGGTTCCTCTAAGACAACAACATCATCTCTCTTTGGAGCCTTGCCTGAGAAAACTTGAGCTCTCAATGTCTGACCATATGATTTAACATCGACTTCAACCAGTTCATAAAATTGGGGGTTCTCATAGAGAATTGCTACATCGAGCATTTCTCTGTACCTACCTCTTTTTGAAAACAAAAGGTGGCCAGGAACTTGGCTTGAAGCTCCCCAGCGATTTGGATCGATATGTACAAAAGGAAATCCATCTCGAACGCAGGTTACCGCCCCCTCAAGAATTGCAGATTCGCTCTTTTCTACTTCACTACTAATTAGATTGAATGCAATTTCGCCTGGCATAAGGGAGCCATAGACAAACAGAGGTAATTCGGAAGTCACTGATTTACTCATCTGCCGAAAACTTGGTCAAGGAAAAAACATCAACATCAATGCCCAGCGATCTCATCCAGACTATCCCACCATTAGCATTGAGCCAGCTATTCGGATAAATCATCGTGGATACACGCAGGCAATTCGGCGCAAGCTTGAAGCTCATCTCATAAATCTTGCTACTTGGAAAAACTGTGTCCGAGTACATAATACGATCTTCAATTTCACCATCCTTATCAATTTCTTCAACGAGTTCATGATTTATCTCGTGTTCTGTAATCCACCACGATCCGTTTTCTTCATGCAAGACACCTTCAATTTTTGCCTGTTCCTTTAGCGCTAAATCATTTGAGAATATTGATGCCATGAACGGCATTAGATTCATTTCCAAGGGCCCGCCAAGATCTGGGTTACACGAAATAATCGTATGGGCAGGATTGCTCTTAGACGCGTGAGATACAGGCGTAACAACCCACAGTGGTAAATGTTTTTCAACTAAAAATGCGGCAAATCCTGGTCGCCAGATGCGTCCACCTACCTCGCCATGCAGTTCACCCCAAATAGTCCTTGGAGCAAATATGAGTTCTGCTGTAGTTTCTCCTGCCACATTAACTCCCGACTTGATGTTAGAAACAACCTGAGCCTAATTCACACTCCCCCAATCCGCCAGATCCATACTGAAAGCCTTCTGACCTGGCCTAGTTAAATACTTAAAGGGCATGCTGAGATATGTAATCCTTTGATTGATTAAGTTCTAGCTAGTCGAAATAAGTAAATACTTTTAATTATGTATAATTGATCAAGGTCAACGAGATCAGACGTTCTAGCCCTTTAGCTAGTCTGACGCCAACCGAGCTCCGTGCGCGGTGGCCCTAGAGGAAGACCGGCCCAGTTGAAAGCCTTCTGGGAATGCGCGGATCTCAAGGAAATATGAGGTCCAGATAAGGACCGGTTATGTCATCTATTGGTTATTTAGAAGTTAAAGTTCCAAAAGAAAAGCTTTTAAAGCTTAAAGAAGATATGGATCGTGCAAAT
>Ga0172372_10010407_pt1 | contig 11916 bp, 8 predicted proteins | sample LakKiv5m_2_FD_114544 | JGI IMG/M metagenome (GOLD analysis project Ga0172372, IMG submission 114544) | Freshwater microbial communities from Kabuno Bay, South-Kivu, Congo - kab_092012_9.5m | ecosystem: Environmental > Aquatic > Freshwater > Lake | place: Democratic Republic of the Congo... | reverse complement strand
TAGTGTAGAGTAATAGTCATCAATATCAACGCGTTTTAAAAAATGAACAAGTCCTTCTTTAGATGAAAGAAGAATATCTTTAAGTTCATTTGAAACCACATATTTTTTATTTAAAATACGTTCAGAAATTACAATAGGAATTTCTTTGTTATTCCTGTATCCAACAGCATATTTTATTTGCATTTCCATTTTAGGTTCGTCATATTCTATACGAATAAACGTAAAGTATCCAAAATCTTTGCACTCTTTAGAGTATTCGAGCATACTTTTAATAATACGGTCTTCTTTTGAATTTTGGTCTATTGTTTGTGGAGTATTTGCAAGCTCCTTTTTAAATTTTGAAACAAACATTTGATCCTTATGACATACCATAAAAAATACGGCTCCAGACATAGCTATTCCAAAAATCAATGTCAACTTTATAACCTCTAAACTTTTCAAATACTTTATAATAGCTGTCCAGTTATTTTTGATTAATTTAAAGGCAAGTTCACCTATTATTTCTAATATTTTTAGCATATTCAATAATTACGATATTCATATTTACTATTAGTGATAGTAGAAAAAATTTAATAGCAACTTTATTACGTGTTTTGTTCGGAGAACAAAATTCTCTGTGTAAGAGAAAATGATGTAATTATTGAAACAAGCTGAATTAAATATTCTAAAATAGGAGAATTTAAAAATGCTAAAAATACGGCTGCATCATATCTTGTTGAAGCAATAGCTAATCCAGATAATACGCAAAAATACAAAGTAATTAAAGATATAGAAATATAACTTCTAACAAATTGACCAAATTTTGTATCAGGAGGTCCATCGTTTGTTTTATCAAACTCTTTTAAGAAGTCTAAATACGTGTAATTAAAAGACTTCACGTACTCAATTAAATTTAAAGGCAAATCTTTTAGAGATATTAATTCTTGATTAATAAATTTAGCATCAATCTCTTTTACTTTTGCATAATGATTTACTATTAAAGATTTTTCTTTAGCTTCTTGTCTTGATCTAAATATATAGATAAAAATACAAGTAGCTGTTCCGACTAAGAATGATACAAAACTTAATGTGATTATATTTGTAAAAATTTGAGCGCTTTGCATATAGAGATTAATTTAAAGATTTTAGACTATAGAAAATGCCGTCTTCCTCAAGAATCTCAGTGTCATCGTCATATTCTGCTAAAAAAGAATCTACTTCAGCTTTAATAGAGTCGGATGTATAATTTGGGTTTAATGTTTTATCCCTTAATACGTTTTCATCTAGTATATTAGTTTGTTTCCTAATCGCAATAGTTCGAGCAATAACTCTTTTAGCCGCCTTTTCCTCTCCTACAAATATAGCAATGAATGCATCCATATACTCATCAATGCTAGAAAATTTTCTTTTGCGATACTTATCGATTTGAGTAACTAATTGAGTATTGTGCGTTTCTTTTGCATAATCGTATATAGCATCAGTAACGGTTTGAAATATTTTTTGACTGTATACTGGAGAAATTCCCATTTTATGTGATATTTCTTTTGCTCTAAAGCCGTCTAATAAATATTCGAAAAATTGAACTAAATTATCTTTATATCTTTTTTGAGTTTGAAGATATTTTTTTATGTCTTCTATCATACCAGAAAATTCTATGGTATGAATAAAATTATCTTGTTGTGGAATATTATTAAAATAATCTTCGTCGACTTCCATAACTTTTTCATTCTGTCTTTGGCGAGTTGTTATATCAGACATTATTTTATTTTCAAAAACTTGAGCTAAATATTTTTCTAGCCCAGTTCCATCTTTAGTTTTTGATAAAAATTTTTGTATTATTTCAGGACTAAATGTCCCTAAAGCGGCATCAATAACTATATCGTATTTATCATCTTTGCTCAAGAAAAAAGCATTTCTTTTTAAAAAAACAGAATATGCAACCTTCATGAAATAGATTTTATACTTAAAATCTGATTTTAATAAGTCAAGCCTATTTATTTTTTTCAATGCGTGTTCTAAGCAAGCGTATATATCTATTGTTTGATAGTCAGAAGACTTTTTAAAAAGTGCAATGAATAATTTCTTAATGAGCATACTGTAATATTCAATAAATTTACTTATCAAATATTACAGTAATATAAACAAACAAAAAGATTGTAGTGTTTAAGCAGCTCTTAATTGAACAACTAACTCTTTTTGATGTAATGATAGGTATTGTTTGATTTTTGAAATATTTTTTGAAACAATTTTTTGATCAATTTTCAATTCTTGTGATATTTCTGCTTTAGATGAACTTGTAATAAATGCGTCATAAATATGAACCATATTTTCATAATCATTTTTCATTCCATCTGCTTGTAATGACAATGCATAGTCGTGAATAGATTTACGAATTTTTCCCATAATCTCATCTTTTGCAAATTGTTCTGCATAATCATGAGGATTATTTTGTTCAGCAACAGCAGCAGACGCTCTGTTCATCATGTAATCAGCATTTTCGTCATCCCCAAATGATGAAGATTGATCCAATGAATATGTCATATTCTGTTCTTTTTGTCTTAAGTATTCTTTGTGTTTGAATGTTTTAACAAAAAATCCCAAAGTATTAAATATCCATCTGTAATACGGAATTTTTGAATATTTTTTTGCATCGTATCTAGAATATCTTGGAACACTTCCATTCTTTTCTGAAGCTGTTCCCATTATATAGATCATGAAGTCTCCTATGATTTCCATTGCATGCATTTCTTTTTGATGATGCTTATACATGAAAAGTTGATTCATTACTAAAACTTTCATATTTGGAAGTAATTCTGAAAAGAATTTTTTAGGATCAGTTGGAACTTCAAAAGTTCTAAGTTCAACTGGGACTTTTAGATAAATGGAGTTATCATTATGGCCTTTATCGAGTGTAGGATCAAATTCTCCTTTCTCGTTATAGAACTCTTCGTGTTTATTTTCGAAGATAGAATTTTCAACTTCTAAAGTTGACAAGTTTGAAATGTGTGACATAGAATCGACAAATAAATTAATACAATTTATTAGCTAAACCTTTAGCTAACGAATATAGTATAATATGCTATTTTTTAAAAGTACATAAGTATTTTCAGTTTTTTTAACTTTTTTTTCAAATTAATTAAAGGCTGGCTGGAATTTAAGGCCTTTTATATTGCTAGAATCTGGATTTTTTATTTTAAATTCGCTTATATGAATATTGTCGTTATCTCGTATTCCCAATAAAAATCCATCTTCTTGGCTATTTTCTACAATAGAATCTATTAAATCATGAGTTAAATCTTTAATGTCAACTAAATAAATACTTGGATTCTTTATGGAAGATGTAGATTCCTCTAAACCAAGTTCTCTTAATAAAAATATTTTTCCTGTATCAAATTTACTAGAAGATGTCCATGATCTGTATTCATCGTATTCACTATCCAATTCAAGATAAAATCCAGCTTGAAACTTATCCATCATAAAATCAAGTCTCATTTCATAATACAAGTTTGGAATTAATGTATTAGCTTTCTCGTCATTAATAGCGAACACAACTTCATCGTGCACAGAAGCCACTAATGCTGCATCTGATTCTTTATTTAAATCTATTCCATTGTCTAATTCAACACTTGAAAATGCATTTAAGCCATTATTTCTAATATAGTCTTGACTTTTAATCATTCCGTATTTTAGAAAATCAGCTCCTAAAGATTGAATAGGATGATTTAAAGCAATAGCATCAGCTCTAAACATGATTTTTGGATTTGTTAAAATAGCCTCTAAGTTATAACTTCTATTAAAAATATTTGCAACGTATCTTTGTCTTTTGCAAGTCTTTTTTTGCCTGTCCATGTAATCCTGTACAACGGGTAAAGCAGACAAAAAGTTTTCCCTCAAAACTCTAGCCACGTCCACAGGTACACCAAGAGTTAAAGCCAATGTTTTTTCATAAGAATTATACATAACGGCAAGACCTCCAGCTTTTGCTTTTGCCCTTAAATCTTTTTTAGTATACTTATCTTTTTCTTCCGTAAACTTTTCCCGATAAAATGCTATTGCGTTTTCAGCGTGAAAATCCCCTGCTACATTTCTTTTAAAGCTAGTTATAATTTTGCATGAATTTTGAAATGGACATTTATTGCATTGGTCTATATATTCAGCTTTATCCAATTCACCAGTTAAATAACAATATGTTTTATTGTTTTGTTTTACTATATATGAAGGATGATTATCTGTGGGAATTTCTACCTCTTTTGCAATTATCTTTGGTGATCCAGCAAATACCTGTTTCCACTTTGGTTCCCTTGTTACCAATGCAGCAAGTCTCGGCTCTATTGCTGAGTAATCTAAAGAGTATAATCTTTGTTTAGGCTTATATATTTTTATAATTGAAAAATACTTAGAATATTCTGAAGAATTAAATTCTTCTATTGATCCATAATACCTCGCTTGACCTTTTATTACAAACAAACCTTTTCCATGCTTTTGTAAAACAAAATGTAAATTACTGTGATAAAACGACATTAATTGATCTTTAGTTAAGACAGGAATATCTTTAGGATCTAAATTAGGTTTTAACAGTAAAAAACCAATATTCTCAACGGCTAAAGCTCTACGAACGTTTGGAATTGGTTCCACTTCAAGTTTTTTTTCTTTAAAAGAACACTCTTCTTTATATTTACAGCCATCACAAGCTTTTCTAAGACAAAAAATTTCACCTTGTTGTTTATAAAATTGTTTGTGATCATCTGGCCCAAAAGTAAACGGTGTCAAATGACTAAACTTCTCTTGCAGTTCAATCATAGAAAATATTATAATAGAATTTTATATCTATTATAATATAATTGATTCTTCAGAAATTTCAATAAATTGAGTAAATTTACTTTGATATGTTTCTTCAATAGAATCTATTTGTTCTTTAGTTTCAGACTTTTCAAGTTGAATTTCTAATTCTTTTTGAATATTTCTATTAAATGAAATTAATTTTTGATCAATATCATAAATAAGATTATTCAAAATTTTTACAACATCGCCCGTATTTGTTTCGTTAGAATAATCGCATTCAGTGTTTATAATTAGATCATTTGTTTTAGGATCCCTATATGTAAATGAATATTTCAAACAATTTTCTTTAGCTGCATAAGCAGAATCTATTTTTTCTTTTAAAACAAAATCTAAATTATCAGCATCTATTAAAATATTAGTTTCAGAATTCTTTGGAATAAATTTTATGACTTTGCAAGTTTCTTTAAATTCCTTAATTTTAATCCTAATAGATTCTTTTCTTTTAGAAAAATCTTCAATTATACCATTTTCTTCATTAAGAAAATATTGTTTACCATTGTAATTTATATCTTGTATTTGTTGAGGAGTTACTTCAAAATATACAAAATCAGAATCTAAAGATGAATCATCTTTGTCAATTAATCCTAATTGTTTTTTTGAAAGTTTATCAAAATAAATATATGTTTTTATCATAAGAGTATTAAATAAATTAAGCTGGTACTACTGTAAATAATTGACCTAAATTGTTTAAGTTTTTATTCATTATATTCTTTAGAACCCCTACATCTGCGACTATTTGAGGATCGGCGTATGCAGTTGTAGCTAAGTTTCTTAATTGAAGATGTCTTGAAAAGACATACATAGGAGCAGTTCCTATCCAATAGTAATCGCATGCTAATATCATAATCAATACAGTTTTATCAGCTGGAATAACTATTGACGGAGTTATTGTTGCCTGTGCTGCATTTGTAGTATTATTTATGATATTTCTCCAACCTGGATTTCCAGCTACTGCTGCATTTGTTGCGAATGTACCAGCTTCAGTAATTAAAGACCTATTAGAATTTGTATTGTCCGGTGTAAATACTGAAACCTGAAAGGAAGTATAATTACCATTATTTGAATTACTAGATCCGCTTAAATCTAAAGTTACAGTTTTATCTGTTGTTGAATTAGTGTTCTTCAAAGCTAGTATAGCGAAAGGTCTAGAAGGATAATTAAACTCGTTTGTAGAGTTGCTTGATACAGATTTTTGCTTATTTGCTATATTTATGTTTTCTCTAAATCTATCACAATTAGAAATAAAATAAGGAGGAACCTCAAAAGCTGTAGTGTTTTGAGCAAAAGCTGAATATGCTGCAGGTGTTGATAGTGGGTCTTGAAGCCCAGCTGTTAAAGCTAAAAATCTTCTATAAAAAGCATTTGTAAAAATTGACCATTCTGTTGTCATAGTCAATCCTCCACCCCCATCAAAAAAAGTTTTAACTCCTCCAATAGCTGGATAAACTCCCGCTGAAATATTTGCTTGTTGAGCAGCTGCCGCAGATTCATTATAGCTTATTTGATTTAATGCGTCTGAGGCTGTTTGAGCTCTTTGTCTTAAAGTTGTTAGAGCGTTTATTTTGTCTGTAGCTGTTACTACAACTTCATTATTCGCGTTTACTACAGGGTCTGGTGTCCATGCTTGTATTTGCTGAATAGCCCTGTCTATTTCAGCTTGGTAATAATCTTTAATAGTATTAGGCATATCTTTTTATAAATTAACTTCCAAATATTTCGTTATACTTTTCTTGTTTTAGTTTGTTAGCTTCTGCTATCTTTTTATCTCTAAAAGCTAAAAAGGTTTTGTATTCTTTTGATTCCGTCTTATCGTGTAAGAAATTTATTTGATCAATTATAGAGTATTTGTCTAAAATCTCAGTTTGAGTTTGTTGAGAAATTTGTCTTACAAAAATATCGTATGTATTTTGTTTATCAACGTCCTGTTGCGTTAGTACTATAACTTTTTTTGCTTTCTTATCGTAAGTATAACATTGTAAATCTCCATTTGAATCTAGCATGTCCTCTGTTACCTCAGAAATATATTTTCCCATCTGTTCAGGATTTGAATTGACGCTGATTGAATTTCCGTCTTCATCAAAGTGAATGTATGTTTTTTCTTTCATATACTATATAAATAAAATTACTAATTATACCACTTGTTTTATATCCCCTGCTGTAGTTCTATACAATCTTCCAGGCAGTAATCCACCCGCTGAAGCTGCTGCATTATCTGCGTATACTGGAAGTGTTTTATCCATTATATTTGCTATATCAGTATTTGAATTTACTTGCGATAATCTATTTGTTGGAGGTGTTACTTTCCAAAGATCCAACAAAGATGTAAAGATTGAATCCCCGCTTATACCCCTTCTTAAGTTCTCCATTAATGTATAATCAGGAACTACATCTGCATCTTGTGTAAATAGAGTTCTAGGATTATTTATAAATAAAGTTCTTTTGTAAGAGTATTGGTTTGTATTTGCTCCGTGATATTGATCAGAAGCATATATCATAACAATCAAAGTCTTATCTGCTGGTACAGTAATATTAATGTTACCTGTAGCCTGGTTAGCTTGAGCTGTAGTTAATGTATATGCTGTTGATGTTGCGTAAGAGGTTATTGACGACTTTAAAGAGTTTGTATTGTCTGGAGTAAACAAAGCTACTAAAGATTGCCCATAAGTGGCATTTGCCGCAGATGTGTTAAAGTTCAACTGAATAGTTTTATTTGTTGATAAATTGTTATTCCTTAGTGCAAAAATAATAAAGGGGTGTGCTGGGTATGTTTGATAGTTTACGTCTGCCCACGTTGTTGGCATACCAGAATCTATTCCTCTAGGTTCAAATTTAAAACTATTTGTATTACATTCGTATTTTGGAACTTGATTAAACTCAGTTTGAGCGTCTGGAAATTGTGTAAGATAGTTTGATCCAGGTGTAAATTTTATTCCAGCAATTAAAGCTAAAAGATTTTCTAAGTGTACTTGAGTAGTTGGAAGACCCCACTGTGTAGTAAATGTTCTACCAGAAATTTGATAGTGAGTTTTTACGCCAGTTACAAATGGATATTGTCCAGTTTGAACTGCATTAGAACTTAATGTAGCTGCTGCATTTATATTTGCAATTTGTTGAGAAATAAATAAAGCTTCATTTCTCATATTAACTAATTGAGTATTCTTGCTGTCTATAGTTTGAACTATTTTTCCAGTTATAGAAGAAACTTGCCCTTGAGTCAAATCCATAGAACCAACATTAGTTATAATTCTATCTAACTCAGCTTGTAAAAATTCTTTTGATGTATTAGGCATATTATTTAATTAAATAAATTCTCTTTGATATTAAAGACATAAAAAATAAGTATTATACAAATGATGCATTCCATTGAACTATCTGATCATCAGATGCAATCCCATTAAATAGTATAAATTCAAAATGAGAAACGTCAGATGGCTCAGGCCCAAAATTCATTCCAGTTCCATTTAAAGTAAATTTATTAGGATTAGTGTACCCAGGATTTACGTATTTGTTATTTAGTAAAATACCATCTCTATACATTTTTACTAATGAACTGTTATGAGACACAGCATGATTAATTATAATCGAAGAAGCAGCCTCCCCTGCTCCTGTTTCATTTTGTGGATACACTCCACCAAGAGAATCAGTCCATTGATATTTATTCTTATTCCAAGTAATTACTCCGTCCGTAATAGACGATTGTCTTCCACCCCAAGTAAAATAATTTCCATTTATTTGATCAGCTGTAATAGTTCTAGCTTTGGTTGTACCTAATTGTTGTCTATTTAAAATAGTGTATCCCCATGTTTTTATATCTATTAAATTGGTTAATGAAAAAGACATCATTCCTGATTCTGTACTTAAAAAATTAACGCACGGTTTTAAATTCATAAATTGAACTACTCCACCTCTAATTATTCTAGGTTGTGCAAATGAACTATAAGCGATAAAGTTATTGTTATATCCACTTTGATCGTACCATATTGAAACCCAAACATCTGAAGATCCAGCAAAATCATACAAAGTCAGCAAATCAAAAGATCCGTCTTCTAGAAATCCAATATCTTTAATTGCATTATCAGATACTCTTTTAGCTTGTAAACATGGCCCAGTATAAACACTTCTAGTCCTTCTCATAGAATATATTACTACAGGCTCGTTTTCAATGAAGATGTTGTCGTATGAATATGTGTAATTTGGATTATACAAAGTATATCCTGAAGAATACTGTATAGCCTTTGGTGTAGGTTCTGCAACACTTTCGATACTTTCTATAGATTCTTGAACTTCGTATATAGATTCAACTGCAGAAGATGCTGGAAGATTCTTAGTTAAAGTAAATACTCTAAAAGCTCCTTTAATTTTTCCAGCTCCAGGAAAAATTCTTATTTTACTTATTTTTTGAGTATACTTAATTGTACCACCTAATTCCACAGTCATTCCGTATGCATTAGATGTATCTAAGTACTGACCAGATCCTTCAACATAATAATTTTTTCCAGTTCCATAATATTTGATATTCATATCAAATGAAAGTGGATATACCCCATTGTCAGAAATTCCTCTCCAAGATAAATACCCTTGAGCGACGTTTACTTGTTGATCTGATCCAGTTGTAGCATTATTATATCTATAAAAATGAGTCCAATCGTATATGGCTGAAGTTATAGGATTTCCTGAAGTATCTAAAAACCTATATTGTAAATTATTTCCGTTTGTGTTTAAATTAAAATCAGATGTAATTTTTACTCCAAGTACATTATCCCAATCAATAGAAGATAGATCTATGTCAACATAAGGCTGTAAAACTGTTTCATTTTGTTGTTTTACATAAGTAACTTCAGTGTATAAATTTTGAGGTAAAGAGTCTAATTTAGATTTATATGAATTAGTAAATGCGTTTGTGTCTAAATTAGATTCGTATCTTGATTTTATTATAGCAGGATTTAAATCAGCCGTAGGAACATTTGGAACCTTGACTCTAACTTTTCCATTTACAAATTCTAATTCGACGTTAGAACCAGCCTCTAATTTTGAATTTAATAAGTCTAAACCTTTTTGATCATTATACCACTTATTGTTTCCAGGGCCTTCTGGAATACTATCTGAATTTAAGGTAACATTTCCATTTGTATCTGGTAAAATACTATTTATAGATTTTAAAGGTCTTTTTTCTTTTATAGTAGCGATTTGATTTACATCATCAAAAGTAATATCAATTCCGTCTCCTAGTGTTAACGTGGATTTTAGCTTTGTATAGACGTCTGATTTTGAAACATTAGAATAATCAACAGTTCCAAGAGATTCTATTTTTAAATTGTATACAAAATGTTGAGCCCAGTTAGAATCAGTGTTTGCGCCAAGACCTATGTATCTACCAGAGTCTAAAGGTCTATTAGAATCTAAATACTGGTTTATTAAATTTATGCCATCATGAGTAACTGTCAAATTGTTTTCTTTGATAGTAATAATCACGCTATGAGTTGATCCATCATCAAGAGTTGAAACACTATAAAATGTTGAAAGAACTCCATCATAATATATTTCAATTCTATCTGTCGTTTCATTAAAATAAATCACATATCCACTTGTTGAAGTAGCAGATCCAGTTGTTGGAATATTTTTTGTTAAATAGAAAAAATAAATTCCAGCTCCCTTTACTGTTGAACCATTTCCAACTCTATATTGAAATGATGCTTTGTAATTTCTACGAGAAAAATCTACGTTTATTCTATTTTTTTGCTCTGAAAAATCCCAATAAATTTGGCCGTTATTACTTGGTATGCTATTTGGAGTTAGCATAACGGCATTAGATCCAGCGTCAAATGCCGCAGCTCCAGAATAATTTGCTATTGTACCATCAAGTATATTTGCAAATATTGCAGGATTTCCCCCATTCCAGTTTATTAAAGCTTGATTAGCTACGCCTCCAGAAGATCCGCTTTGATCAACGCCAGATACAATTTTCCAATTTGCAATATTGGCCGCAGGAGCTGAATCTAATCTATACAATGAATATGGAGTTGTATCAATTCTTATACAAATATCTCCTACACGAACTAAAGGAAGTTCAGTCATTCCAGATTCAGTACTAGCTGTCCAAAAATTTAATTTTTTGTCTAACTTTAATAAAGCGGCTAATAAATTATCTGTATTTGGGTCAATAACAGCTTGAACTCTAACATCAGTTGGTTTTATGTATCCAGTTAATAAAGCATTTCTAACAGAAGTATCGAAATCTTTAAATAATTTATCTCCAGCTAAATATTGAGCCACAGTTCCGCCATTGGGAATTCCATTATTTGCAACATAGGTTTCAACGTCTGTTTTTGAATAAAAAATCTTATTCCATGTAGTTGAATTAGAAATGTACCCACCAGTCTCATCAAACCAAAAATATCCGTTATTATCTATAGAAGCTGTTGGCCTATTTGTTGAAATTCCGTATTGAATTCTCTTATCAAGTTCAGTTAATAGATTAGCTGATTCAGGAAAATTTTGAAATATTTGTAAAATTTCATTATATTTATTTACAATATTGTCGGCATCTGCTCCAGTAGAAAGTAAGTTTTCCAATTGAATAATCCTATCTTCCAATTCTTTTAATGTATCTCCATTTGAAGATGGATTTCCTTTCAAAGCTAAAATTGCAGTTTGAATTTCAGTTAAAATCTTATTGCTTGTGTAACTCTTTGATAATGATATTATTGAATCGTCTATAGTTGAATTTCTAGCTGCAGTATCAAAATCAGAAATTGTAGAAGCTAATTGAGTTCCAGTATGAGTTGATCTATTTCTTAAATTAGCATCAGTATCATTCTGTGTTGCATTGTTTTGAATACCATCTATTTTTCCTTTATAAGCATTGTCAAAATCATTTGTTGATAATTGTTTGCCAGCAACTTTATCGACTTTATTTGAAAATAATAAATCTAAATCGTCTTTTGTATAGTCTACTTTAATCCAAGATGTTCCATTTGATTTGTATAGCCCAGTTTCGTCAAGAAAATAAAATCCATTATTTTGACTTGCGAATGGACGAGATGATGATAGCCCAAATTGAACTTTAGCATTGATCATTGCTAATAAGTTTATTCC
>Ga0172372_10010404_pt1 | contig 11916 bp, 11 predicted proteins | sample LakKiv5m_2_FD_114544 | JGI IMG/M metagenome (GOLD analysis project Ga0172372, IMG submission 114544) | Freshwater microbial communities from Kabuno Bay, South-Kivu, Congo - kab_092012_9.5m | ecosystem: Environmental > Aquatic > Freshwater > Lake | place: Democratic Republic of the Congo... | reverse complement strand
TTCATCGACACTGTACTACGGCGGTCAAAACGTAACGCGTATTTACGGTGCTCCGTATGGTCAGGCGCAACAGATCAGTCCTTCGCTTGTTGATCCGAACAGTCCGTGGCGTGTGCAATACATTACCAGCATTGATCAATCGCCATTGGACAGTACCAAACTTTACGCAGGAACTGCCGACGGAAAAGTATGGAACACTTTAAACAACGGAAATACGTGGAATGATATCACGCCGTTTCAATCATCGTCGTACTATGTGACTCGCGTTCTGAATTCGCCGAACAACAGTTCTACAGCTTATGTTACGCGCAGCGGATATCGTGCGAATGATAATACGCCATTGGTTTTCAAAACCATTAATAATGGCTCAACATGGTCCAATGTTTCCGGCGATTTACCAACGCTGGCGGTGAACGACATTCTTGTTTATCCCGGTGATGAGAACGTAATGTTCGTAGCGAACGATGCAGGAGTTTATTACACGCAGAATGCAGGAATGAACTGGACGCGTTTGGGTAACAACATGCCGTTTGTGGCTGTCCTTGACATTCATTTCAATTACAACAACACCAAGATCATTGCAGGAACTTTCGGCCGCAGCATTTACACTGCGGATGTTTCAACCATAACCGGAGTTGAATCCTACACTACAATTCGCCCCGCAATTTCGGTTTATCCGAATCCGGCAATTGATGTTCTGAATATTTCAGCTTCAGGGAATTTGAATTCCGTTATTTACAATATGAAGGGAGAAAGGGTTCTTTCCGCATCCGGAAGCGCGATCAATATTTCAGAATTATCCGCCGGTATGTATTTCGTCGAAATCGAATCGAACGGAGCCATTACACGTCAACGTTTTCTGAAGCACTGATAATTTGTAAACAAGGCACAATAAGCCGAAAAATTCCACGTTTTAAGCAGGTTGTAATCATTATCTTTAACCTCTGATGCTGCGATCAATATTCATTTCCGGTTTATTTCTTCTGTGTGCTGCTCAGCTGAGCGCTCAGATCGGTGGTACTACTGCATTCAACTCTCTAGATCTACCAATGTCAGCGCGTATGGCTTCGTTAGGAGGGAAATCCTGCGGTATAAACGACGGCGATTTGAATCTTGCGATCTGGAATCCTGCCTTGTTGCGTCAGGATATGAGCACGCAGCTCAGTTTTAGTTTTGTTGATTATTTCACGGATATCCGCTACGGTTATGCAGGAGCTGCTTATCATGTGGATAAGGCGGGAACTTTCTCTCTCTTTGCAACACGAATTGATTACGGTACGTTCCGTGAAACGGATGCATCCGGATTTGTGATCGGTGAATTCACTGCAGGCGAATACGGAATTAATGCAGGATATTCCAGACAGATTGACAGCAATCTTACTGTTGGCGCGAATCTGAAGTTCATTCAATCTAATTTGTATTTGTGGAAAGCCAGTGCTGTTGCGGCCGATCTTGCTTTGAATTATAATATTCCCGCAAAGAATTTCTCTGCAAGTTTCCTCATCAGAAACATTGGATTGGTAACACGCCAATACACGAGCGGCAACAATGAAAAACTTCCTTTCGAAATGGAAGCAGGTTTCTCTTACAAACCGGCACACATGCCTTTCCGTTTTTCTCTCGGGTTGCAACAGTTACAGCAATGGGATCTGACATATACGGACCCTGCCAATCCTCCGCAGTTGGTTGATCCGATCTCAGGAGACTCCATCAAGGTGAGCAAGTTCAAAACCTTTGGTGATAAACTCGCGCGTCATTGCGTTTTCGGAGGAGAAATTCTCATCGGTAAAGCGGTTTCCATTCGCATGGGTTACAACTATCAGCGACGCAAAGAACTTTTAGTTGATACACGTCGCGGAATGACCGGATTCTCTTTCGGATTCGGAGTGCGCATCAAGAAAATTCAATTGAATTATGCCCGCGCGAAATATCATCTCGCAGGAAGCACGAATACATTCACAGTAACAGCAACACTTTCTGAGTTCTACAGGAAGAAATAAATCCGTTTCGTATTTGATACGATAGTTTATTTGCCGGAGAATTCAGTGTCTGAATAACCCATGAAGAAGTCGCTGAAATTTATATTACCTGCTCTGATCTTCGTTCTCATTTGGGCAGGAACAGTTCCTCCACGACTTCAAACTGAAATCAATGCACTTAACAACGATGAGTCACTCAAACACGGCATCTGGGGTTTGTGTGTGATTGACATTGACAGTGGAAACATTGTTGCTTCAAATCTTCCTGATAAATGCGTTATTCCTGCAAGTACTTTGAAAGTGCTTACCACAGGTGCTGCAATGGGATTGCTTGGCAAAGATTATCGTTACACAACTTACATTGAGTATGACGGTGAGTTTGATAAAACCACCGGAGAGATCAGCGGTAACCTTTACATACGCGGTACCGGCGATCCGACTTTGGAGTCAGCCGCTTTTCCTGTGAAAGGAGATACGATCAGTGAATTCGCTAGTTTAGGAATACGATTGAAGCGGATTGGTGTGAAGAAGATCAACGGTATTATTATCGGAGATCAATCGTTGTTCAGCGATAATCCATTGCCCGACGGTTGGAGTTGGGGCGATCTCGGTCAGTATTACGGAGCTGGAACAAATGCGTTGGCGTATAAAGACAATAAAGTTGTTTTGCATTACAACACGACAAAAGGAGATACAGCCCAACTCACTTCAGTAGTGCCGCAACCACGCGATGCGCGATATCATTCCTTCGTAACCTGTGAAGGCGCAAAGGATGAAGCTTATGTTTACGGCGCACCATACGGAAGCGATTTCAGAATTTACGGGAGTATACCGAAAGGAAAAGCTGATTACGAAGTTGAGGCCGCACATCCACAACCGGCTTTACAATGCGCAGAGGATCTGAAGAAGATTCTTAGTTCCGTAGGTATTACTTCGGGTGAGGCTCGCGTGTATACTCAGGAAGATAAAGCGAAAGATAAAACCGTTCGCAAGCAACTGACAACGCTGACATCACCTAAACTTTCGGATATTATTGTGCATGTAAACAAGAAGAGCGACAATGTTTATGCAGAACAATTATTGCGAACACTTGGCGCAGTGAAGGGCAGCGGGGGAACAACTGAAAGCGGAACTGCTGTAGTGAAATCCTATTGGCAGTCGCAGGGAGTTGATGTAAGCGGAATGAATCTGGCAGACGGAAGCGGATTGTCGCGAAGCAATTTGGTAACCACGCGGCAAATGGCGACTGTTCTTTACAAGATCAGTAAGATGCCGTGGTTTAAACAATTTGATGCGTCGTTGCCCGTGGCCGGTAAAGAAGGTTCAATGACATCTTTGTGCAAAGGAACCTGTGCGGAAAATAATCTTCGTGCGAAAACCGGTTACATCAATCGAGCGAGAGGTTATGCAGGATACGTGAAGACGAAAAGCGGGAAGCTCGTTGCATTTTCATTGCTGGCGAACAATTATACGTGTACTCCTACAGAAATGAAGAAGAAGTTGGAGAAGGTGATGGTTGGGATTGCGGAGATGTGAGTTGGGGTTTGGGTATTCGGTATTGGGTATTGGGTATTGGGGATTCGGGATTGGGAAGTGTGAACGAAACAACTTTGAACGCTTCAACCATGAACTGTGAACGCTTTAACAGTGAACTAAATGCAGACAATATTACTTCTTTCGCTATTCTTCTGTCACTTTCTGGCGGATTTTCCTTTGTCGAATAAATGGATGCTGGATGCAAAGCAGAAGGGAAGTCCGTTTTTTCCGATACTCGTCCATGCCGGTGTTCATGCGGCGTTGATGGGAATTGTGCTGATTTTATTTCTTCACAGCGAACCGAACGGATGGTTTTACATTCTGAAGCTGATTCCGTTTCAATGGTTCACGCATTTCGGAATTGATGTGCTGAAAGGCAAAACAATGGTGTGGTATCCGGCGACGGCTGATCCGAAAAACAAAGTATACTGGCTGTTGTTTGGCTTCGATCAGTTTCTTCACGCAGCTGTGATTCTGCTGATGGTTACGTGGACGATCTGGTAATAGTGAAAGTCGCTCGAAATCCGGAATTCCGTCTGGTTACCATATTGATTTCAACTTAACCGCCTTAGATAATCGTGTCATAAACGGCAATATCGGTTGCGGCATCTTTAAAGTTAACGGTTTGTTCAGTTCCGGAATGAGAAGTTCATGCGACAAAAAAGAAGCGCTAAAGAGGTCGCTGATTGTGCAATGAATCTGAAACCTCTTATCAGACAATGCGATAGATTTCCATTATCGACGCCATGATTTTTGGAAAATCTATATTAAGATCGATGAGCTTTCCTGACTTCACATCGAACACCCATCCGTGCACAAGCAATCCGCGTTCTTTGTGCGCTTGTTGTACAGCAGCTGTTTTAATTAGATTAACACATTGTTCCTGAACATTCAACTCAATCAAACGATTGTAACGCGTGTCTTCATCTTCAATAGCGTTCAACTCTGCAGCGTGCAAACGATACACATCGCGAATGTTGCGCAACCACGGATTCAAAATTCCTAAATCAGCTGATTGCATTGCCGCTTTCACTCCGCCGCAATAGTAATGACCGCACACCACAACGTGCTGAACTTTCAGGTGACGAACTGCGTAGTTCAATACAGACATCACATTTAAGTCGACGTTGTTCACCAGATTGGCAATGTTTCTGTGCACGAAAACTTCACCCGGTTGAACGCCCATAATATCTTCAGCTGTTACGCGACTATCAGAACAACCGATGTACAGAAATTCCGGACTTTGTCCTTTAGAGAGGTTTTCGAAATAATGCGGATCGATGCTGAGCTTTTCTTTTACCCAGGCTTCATTGTTCTTGAATACGTTCTGAATTTTCATGATGGAGCGTTTCGTTAATACGGTTAGACAGTTGAATGGTTAAATCAGAATATTGTTTTCCGGTTTAATTGGAGCTGGAATGTTGTTGTCGTTGTACATTTCCCGAATATCAATTTCAATTGTACGACTCAATGCCGTTATCGGTACATCGTTCGCACTTCCTTCGAAGGGACTTTCAGTTGATTCGCCGATCTTTTCCATGGTTGTGAAAATCCATGTTGACAAAGCTGAAAACGGAACGGAGAGCCACACCATATTTTCACCAAGATTGTTGAATTCCTTCATCATTCCCATAGGAACAAGAATAACGAAGATTTTGATGAAATACATATTCAAAGTAGCATACTGTCGCGGATACGGAAAATTCTTGATTCGTTCGCACGCTCCTTGCTGATTCAGAAATTCAATCAAAGATTTTTCCAATTCCATATGACGGAAATCCTCAATAAGATGTTGCTCACGAAGTTTGCGCAATTCCCGTGATTGCAAACTGATGATGAAATTCGCTTTATTGGTGCGGCGCATCACTTCCTGTAACTCATCAGCGGAAAGATATCGGCGTAATTCATCTTCCATTTTGGAATTATGTTCCTTTACGCTGAACCATTTGTCTTTGTATTCCTGATTGTGCTTTTTGTAAATCGCTTCCCAAGCACGCGGTTCGCGTAATTGATGACGCAACGCAGTCAACCATGCAAAATGGCGATTCATCATTCGCATTTTTATCACGTGAAGTTGTTCGTCACTGAGTTTCTGCTGCGCATGATTGTTAGTTACATAATCGTTCACGGTCATTGCCCATGTGCGACTTGCATTCACAATGGCGCCCCAGGCTTTACGTGCTTCCCATGTTCTGTCGTATGAAGCATTATTACGAAAACCTACCGCAAACGCAACAGCGGTACCCAGTAATGCAATCGGAAGCCAGGGAATGGAAAGCCACTTACAGCCTAAATTGCTGTAACAGAAAACAGGAACGGCGGAAACGATCAACAGGAATAAAATGTCGCTGCGTGTCCATAAGAGTACTTCAGGAAGTGAATAGTTTTTACCGGTATGCATTTCGAAGGAGTCGTATTAGCTCTTTGTATATTTTATTACAAAATGGAAATTACAAACTTTTCCATTGCCGTATGGTCTGGCGACTGTCTGCAAAAAAAAAGCGCGTTGTGAATCAACGCGCTGAGTTAAGGTGGTGGAATTTATTTTCCTGTGCTGATCAATTGACCGTTTGACCATTTTTCTTTTTTTGTTACCTGACCTTTGCTATTATAGTGAACCCACTCACCGGTTTTCCGCGGCACAAAATATCCTGTAAAACCCGCAGGCCTTTCGGTATATTGTCCGTCAATAATAAGCTTACCACTTTCATTGTACTCTTTGTACTTTCCGGTGTAACCAGCCATGATAAAGGTTCCGTCGATCTTTACATTGCCGTTGCAGTGATATCTTTTCATTGGTATAGGGTCATCAGTGCTCGGATTGTATTCTACAATCACCTGACCGTTTTCGCAAACTTGTTTTCGGTAAATCCAGAAAGCTCGCTTGTCAAATTTTTTGATTTCCTGCAGTTTCTGACCGCCCTTGTAGTACGTGTATTCGTAAACAGTATCTGCTGTCTGTGTGCGCTCAGTTTTTAAACTTCCATCTGCATGGAAATCTTTTCCGGGAGGCAGATTCGGGAGGCGCAGTGCAGCATAGTTCCACTCCGAAGTCAACTTGCCTGTATTGGTGTACTCTCTCCAGATTCCGGTCTTTGAACCGTCGGCAAGAAAATGCCATTCCGAACGTTTCTTGGTAAGGGCAAAATCGTAGTATATGTTCCAGTCGCCTTTACGCAGAGCAGGGCGAACTTCATAGTAAGTTCCGCCTTCACGATCATGGAATGCCTGAATCAATGAACTGTCAAGGTAACAAACTTCATTGAGTTGTGCTTTAAGACTAATGACGCTTAAAACCATCGAAAAAATCAAAACAATGCGTTTCATAAATCCTGTTTATTGTAAAGTATGCACATCTTATGCCAGACTTGAAATCATGGCATTTCTGATGGAAAGAAAGTCGTTGGCATTGAGAGAAGCACCGCCGATCAGCGCGCCGTCAACATCCGCGCAAGCGAATAAGCTTGCAGCGTTTTTCGGGTTGCAGCTTCCTCCGTAAAGGATCGGAATGATTTCCGCACTTCCGTGACCGAAGCTTTTAGAAATGATGCTGCGGATCACCACGTGCATTTCCTGCGCCTGTTCGGGTGTTGCATTAAGACCTGTTCCGATGGCCCAAACCGGTTCATAAGCGATTACGATCCGACGCAGATGTGCATAATCGAGTTGACAAACGGTGTGTTGTAATTGCTCTTCAATAACCAGAACCTGACGGTGATTGTTGCGTTCTTCGAGTGTTTCTCCTACGCAGAAAACCGGAATGAGATTCTGTTCAATAGCTGCATTCAATTTCGCTTTGAGGATTTCATTGGTTTCGCCGAACAAGGTTCTGCGTTCCGAGTGACCGATGATCACGTGTGAAACACCCAGCGAAGCAATCATTGCAGCGGAAACTTCACCTGTAAATGCACCCGATTTTTCCTGATGACAATTCTGCGCTGCAACATGAAATCCGGAAATTTCACTTACAGAACGCACACAGGTCTGAAGAAATGGAAAAGGTGGCGCAATTAATGTTTCTACTCGGGAATGCGGATTCATTTTTACGTGTACCGCCAATTCCTGTGCAAGAGCCGCCGCTTCGTTGGCAGTCTTGTTCATTTTCCAGTTTCCGGCAATGATTTTTCTACGCATGACAACAGTTATTGAAGTCTGACGCGTGGATCAAGGATAGCGTACACGATATCCACAATCAGATTGATGATAACAAAACAAGTGGAGAACACCAATGTGCTTCCCATTACAACAGGCAAATCGTAGTTGAAGAGTGCATCCACAACTGCGTTACCGATTCCTTTCCAATCGAACACGGCTTCTACAAATGCAGCACCTGCCATCAATCCTGCAAACCATCCGGAGATGGCTGTGATAACAGGATTCAATGCATTCTTCAATGCATGCTTCGCAACAACTTTGAAAGATCCAAGTCCTTTTGCACGTGCTGTGCGGATGTAATCAAATGACAATACTTCCAGCATGGAACTTCTAGTCAATTGAATGATCAGTGCAAGCGGACGGATTCCCAACGTAAACGCAGGCAGAATCAGATTCTTCAAGTCGAGATACGTATCGCCGGTGTACACATCCATTGTGTAAAGACTTCCGATGTTTTTCAATCCGGTGTAATCGCGCCAGAGGTAACCGAAAAGCCATGCGATAATCAATGCGAAGAAGAATGACGGTCCGGCCATTCCCAAAGTTGACAACACACTGACGACTTTGTCGAACCATGAGTTTTTGTAAATGGCGGTGAGAATACCGAAGAAGATACCGACGATGGACGCGAATACAATCGCTGTAATTGCAAGTACAATCGTTTCCGGCAAAGTGCTGCTGATGATTTCCCAAGCCGGTCGTTGGTTGATGTAAGAACGACGCAGGTAAGGCGCTTTGAGTACAAAACTTTTGCCATTACCAACGCTGAACAATTGTGTTGGTTCACCGTATTTCTTGGGATCGAGGTAGAAGCGGTTTGTCGGATCCTGAACATCATGAATGGAAACGAAAGAAAGATCGTTCAGAAACATGAAGTATTGTTTGTGCAGCGGCAAATCCAGGTTAAGATCGGCTTTGATGATCTGAATGGATTTCTCATCGGTGCGCTGACCCATGCGCATACGAATCGGATCGCCCGGAAGAACGTTGAAGAGCAGGAACACGGTAGTGATTACTCCGAAGAGAACTAGGAATCCGTAGAAAATGCGTTTCAGTATGAACTTGCCCACCGGGAAATTTACTAATTAAGATGAATGAATTATTTGACGGTTGTCATGGCTTCTTCAAATGTCGGCCAATCGTTGTAATGCCACATACCTACAACAACTCCGTCTTTTACCATCATCAATCCCGGATTGGAACGAATCACCGTTTTCAAAGCCGTCTGATCCACCATGTGAATCCGATACTTCGCACCGGTTTCCGTTCTGAAACTTGTCATTTGATCTGCCGTTATCGCTGCCAACGCATGGAAAGGAACATCCGCTTTCGAAGCGGCATCGTAGAATAGATTTACGTTACCCATTGCAGAGCGTTCAGCTTTATCAATATCGTACATGATAGAGTAGAACTGCACGCCTTTCATTTTCAGCAATGAATCGTTAAGCACCATTCCGCTTTCCAGATCGGTAATGTTGAAATCAAGGATGGTTGCTGCGCAATTGCCTTGACGAACTTTCTTATCGAAACGGCAATAGTATGTCCATGTGCTGTCCGGCAGACTGTCCATATAGAACAATCTGACCTTTCCGATGTCATAGTCGCCTTGATTTTGCGCATAGTAGAATTCGTAAACGCTTGAATCGCTTACGCAACCTGTTACGGTTGGATCTTTGAATTGCGTTGCATCCCAAAGATTCGTTCCGATTTTGTACGGACGGAAGTCAATCACCGGCAAATGCAGATAGGTGTAAACCGGGAATGCGAATGAAGCGAATGTTCCGATTCCGATGAGGAATGCCATCACAATGCTGTTCTTCGAAATTGCTTTGATGTTGTCTTTTCCTGCGAAAAGCAACGCGATCAGAATAAGCAGAATGAGATCTTTCCAGAAGGATTCCCATGGTGTGAGTTTGATTGCATCACCGAAACAGCCGCAGCTGGTTACTTTGTTGCAGCACGCGCTGTAGAAGGTGAGGAAGCTGAAGAATACAATCATTCCCAGGAACAGCCACAATGAAAGTCGTACTTGCCAGCCGATGAGAAGGAAAATTCCCAATACGATTTCAACTCCGCAGATAAGTATTGCAAGCAGCAATGAATGTTCTGCGAAGAAATCCCACATCGGTTTAAATGAACTTTCCGGCGGTAATGGTTTCTGGTTGGCAGCATTCTGTGCTTTCTGATAAGCTTCCTGATATGCTTTGTCTTCGTATTGACTGTACACCGTTGCTGAATCATCCGCATTGATGACGCTGTCGCCGTTTACGTCAACATACGCTTCTGCAGGAACGATTACATCAAAAGCAGGAACAACAATCTCAGCAGGTTTCACTTCCGGAGCGCAGGGACATTTACCATCTCCTTTAGCTTCCACTTTCATGTCGCAGCTGAAACCGGCGCCGAATACTTCGAAGTATTCATTGAGCTTGTAGCTGAATCCTGCAGGATCATTTGCTTTGATGAAACCCGAGAAGATGAAAAGTCCGCCTACCGCAATGCGGGTAAGGTGGGTGAGAATTTTAACTTTTGAAATGTACTGATCGAGATTGATGATCACTATGAGAAGTAATAGAACTCCGAGCAATGTCATCTTATCGAAACAAGGCGGGCACAATGCGAAAAACAGTGCAGCCAATCCAAGTGATGCGATCAGGCGGAAAACGCGGCTTTTGAGAAAATTCATAAAGTTATTTGCCAGTGGTGCGTATTAAAGCAAAGATAGCGTAATTGATAATATCGAAGTAGTTGGCATCGATACCTTCAGACGCTATGGTTTGCCCTTGATTGTCTTCAATCTGTTTTATCCGCAATAACTTTACCAAAATCATGTCGGTGAGACTGGAAACACGCATGTCGCGCCATGCTTCTCCGTAGTCATGGTTCTTGTTTTCCATGAGTTCGAAGGCCGCTTTGGCGTATTTGTCATAGAGATTCATTGCTTTATCGGCAGGCAGTTCCATAGGATCGTTGTCCGTAAGTTCCAATTGAATCAAAGCGATGATCGAATAATTAACAATTCCCAGATACTCGCCGCGGATATCATCGCCCACTTTGCTTACGCCTTTGGATTCCAAAGTGCGAATGCGTTGTGCTTTGATGAAGATTTGGTCGGTGATGGACGAGATACGGAACATACGCCATGATGTACCGTAGTCGCGCAGCTTTTTCGCGAAGATATCCCTGCAGATAGCTATACTTGCAGCGTATTCGGAGGAAGTGTTACCCATAATTTTTTGACAGATAATCCGGAATACCGATTTCAGCATTCACATGGCACAAGATACGGACTTTACGCTGCAATGCGGCTATCTGGAACTCGATCTGAGTACTCCTGCGGTAATGGGTATTTTGAACCTGACACCGGATTCGTTTTACGATGGCGGTCAATATCAAAACACGGAGGCGGCCATCATGCGCGCGGAGCAAATGATTGAGGAAGGCGCAACAATTCTGGATATCGGTGCTGTGTCTTCACGTCCGGGTTCCGTAACACCGGAATTAGAGGAAGAATGGTCCCGTTTGAGACCGGCACTGGAGGAAATCCGCGGCGCATTTCCTTCGACGGTGATTTCCGTTGACACCTATCGCAGTGAAATTGCTGCGAGAGCCGTTGATTACGGTGCGAATATCATCAATGATATTTCCGGAGGAATGATGGATGAAAAGATGTTGTCGGTAGTTGCCCCGCGACAAGCAGCGTACGTGTGCATGCATATGCAGGGAACGCCTCAAACCATGCAGCAGCAACCGCAGTACGAAGATGTAGTTTCCGAAGTGAAATCGTTTTTCATGGAGCGTATTTCCGCAATGAGCAGGGCAGGAGTGACGAATATAATTCTTGATCCCGGGTTCGGCTTTGGGAAAGAGGTACATCACAATTATGCATTGATGAGAGAACTCCATCAGTTTGTGAATCTGAGTTTTCCTGTGTTGGTGGGCGTATCCCGCAAGTCAATGATTTCAAAGTTCCTCGATGTTCCGAAAGCCATGACGCTCAACGGTACAACAGCTGTGAATATGGCGGCATTGATGAAAGGCGCGAAGATTATCAGAGTGCACGATGTTAAGGAAGCGATGCAGGCGGTGCGGATTTTTATGGCGGTTAAATGAGTCAATGGTCAAATGAGTCAATGGTCAAATGAGTCAATTATCAAATGAGTCAATGACCTGGTCCGGAGTCTCTCATTGAATCATTTGAAGCATTGTATAATTATATCATTGCCCGAAGAGTCAATTATCAAAT
>Ga0172372_10010402_pt1 | contig 11918 bp, 6 predicted proteins | sample LakKiv5m_2_FD_114544 | JGI IMG/M metagenome (GOLD analysis project Ga0172372, IMG submission 114544) | Freshwater microbial communities from Kabuno Bay, South-Kivu, Congo - kab_092012_9.5m | ecosystem: Environmental > Aquatic > Freshwater > Lake | place: Democratic Republic of the Congo... | reverse complement strand
TTTTCCGATTCTTAAAAATCTATCCGAAGATGACGCTAAGCGAATTTTTGGTGAAATGTATGCCCCAAAGTTATTTAAAGTAAACGGGAATCCAAGGCATATTAAAGAATCAATTATAAGTGGTAATAAAATTACTACAATTCTTTTTAATTATGCTTCAATATGCGCCCCTAACAGACCTGGAAATATAGCAGATCTTGTTTGGAATGGTTTGGGATATGGTTTTGAATTTGGTCCACTCGCAGCAGCTGAGGTTGTGGATACTAATGGGAATACAATTCAAATAGTTTCTGATTCATTTATCCGAACATTTCAGGGTGATTACAGCCCTGATGGTACTTTGAAATGGGGATGGCTTCCAAAATCAGGTTATGTAGATACAACACAGAATGAAATTGCAAGATTGAATATCGGAGATGCAAACGGAGATGGCAAACCTGATTCATGGCCTGAATCATGGTATTCTGCTGGTGCCGGTAAATATATTTGGCCTGCTTTTTTAGGTGATCAAGCTACTGCTCCTGATGAAGAAGTATTCTTCGTCGTTGACGATTACTCGAATGCTGAATTCGGATATGTCCCATCACCTTCAAAACCAAATATGAAAGGTTTAGGACTTGATATGGCTGTGCGCCTAATCCAATTTAATAATCCTCTTGCCGAAGATATAATGTTTCTTGTTTATCAGATAACAAATGCAAGTGAAAAGAAAATTGAAAAAGCATATTTTGGAATGCACGGTGATCCACATATTGGTGGTGCATCAAATTATTCTGATGACCTTGCCGGATTTATTGATCCGTTTGGTAATTCGCTTCAATTGTCAAATGTTCCTCAACGTGCGAGAAATATGGTTTATTCTTGGGATAAAGATATGAGCGGTGATGGTGGAAGACCAGCCGGCTATTTTGGTTGGAAATTCCTTGAGTCGCCATCGAACCCTAATGATCTGTTCGATAATGATGATGATGGAATCATGGATGAAAACTTTACTAACTCGGCTGGTAATTTTATTGATGGTGTTAGTATTCCATTAATTACTCCAAATATTAGTGATGTCACTAAATATACATCGGTTTATGGCGACCCTAAACCAAGGTATGAAGGTGATGAAGATGGAGATTGGAATCCTGATAAAGATGATATTGGAATTGATGGTATTGGCCCCGATTCGCCTAATTATCCAGGTGCTGATTTTGGAGAAGGCGATGGTAAACCATCACAGGGATGGTTTATTGATCAGAATGAAAATGGTAAATATGAAGTTGGTGAACCATTCAGCGAAGATAGATTGGTGGGTTATTCATGGGCTGGAAGTGAACCAAACTTTGGGTTGAGAGATATTTCTGAATCTGATCAAATTGGTTTAAGTAGTTTCCATGCTGCGGCATACACAAATTCACTTCCTAATGTGCCAATGAATGATCCTTTAATGTGGGAATGGTTATCTGCTGATACTATTGACACAGCACAGGAATTATTATCTGAACCGGGCGACAATGTATTTAATTTTGGAACTGGCCCATTGAGCTTAGAATCCGGTGAATCACAAAGATTTTCAATGTGTATTCTTTTTGGAAATGATATCAACGATTTGATATTAAATGCTGAAACTTCAACAAAGATTCTTGAGGCAGATTATCGTTTTGCTCAACCTCCTGCAAAGCCTATTGTTTCTGCCGTTGCAGGTGATGGTCGGGTTACTCTTTATTGGGATACACGAGCCGAAGAATCAATTGATCCTTTGTCTGGACAGAAAGATTTTGAAGGTTATAAAATATATAGAAGTCAGGATTACACTTTTAAAGATGTATTTACAATTACAGACGGGAAAGGAATTCCATTTTTAGGTAAGCCACTTGCTCAGTATGACTTGGATAATGAATATAGCGGCTACCATCCGGTTGAATATCAAGGAAGAGCAGCAAAGTTTTATCTTGGTGATAATTCTGGTTTAGTTCATAACTTTGTTGATTCGACAGTAACAAATGGAATTACTTATTATTATGCCGTTGTTGCGTTCGATCATGGAACGTCCGAAATTCCTCCTACAGAAAATCAGCCTGTTGTATTGAAAGATGCAATCACTGGAGTATTTACTTACGAAGTTAATACAGCATCTGTAACACCAAACCCATTGGGTAGCGGAATTAAAGAAGCTGAATCCGGTATTGGTGGTTCACCATCGGCGGTTAAAGGGAATTCAACAGGTAAAATTCAGATTAAAGTGCTTGATAATTTGCAGGTTGAAAATAAATTATATTCAATAAAATTCGATGAAGCAACTAAGTTTAGTGTTCTTGATTCAACAGGAATTGAAGAAGTAATTACTTCAAAAGATACAGTCTTCGTCGATTTGAAAAATAAAAATATTGATTTGTCAAGTGTTCAGGTTTTTGATGCTGGGAATAATATTGTTTCGCCAGCTAATTATTTTGTCAATGATATGTTTGGTAAAATAAGAGGTGCAAACAATAATTCATTTCCTAAAAACGAAAAGTTTACCGTTAAGTATCGATATTATCCTGTTTATCAAAGTTCAAAAATCAGCAATGAGGATTCAAATCCTTCATTTAAAGGTATGAAGATTTTTGTAAATAATGATCCTCTGGATTTAGATGAGGAAAGAAGTACATGGGCTTCAGATGTTAATACAAATATTGTTGATTCAGTTCTTTGGAGTTTATCAAACTCTGCTTATGTTGGTAATCCTCATGAACAGTATCGTGCTGACTGGGAAATTCGATGGAATAATACAGATAGGAATACAGATAATACATGGATTTATCCCGGTGATACTGCAAAAACTACCGGTGGTAAAACAGTTGTTACTCCATTCAAGATTTTCAATATGTCCGAGGTTGGTTTAGATGGGAAACCATTGAAAGCTAATTATCTTATTCAGGAACCTTTCAATGCAACAAAGAATAATAATATCTGGGATTGGGGTGAATATATATTATTACGCCCGCAGACTGCTACTGGAGCAAAAGTTTCGTACTATGTTAATTTCTTGCTCAGACCTGATACTACTAAAATTGATACAACTTGGATTAATGATTCGACTTATACTGTTGATACAACTGTTATTCCATTTAATGCAAAGTTGCCAAAAGCCGGAGATATTTATCACGTAAGAACTTTAAAACCATTCATGAAGGGGGATAAATACATCTTTGAGACGAAGGCTGCTAAGTATTTAGCTTCAGCTGCAAAATCGAATCTAGATAATATTTACGTCGTTCCAAATCCTTATGTGGCTTATTCACCGGCGGAAACTCCGGGAAGGACAGGTGAAAAGCGTGGCGACAGGCAATTGCAATTCAGAAATCTTCCGCCAACCTGTACAATCCGTATTTATACAATGACGGGCGAATTAGTACAGAAAATTGAAAAGAGTGATAATTCAAGCCTTGCATTCTGGGATCTTCTTTCATTCGAAGGTCAAAGAGTTGCTTATGGCGTTTATATTTATCACATCGATGTTCCGAATGTTGGTGAAAAAATTGGCAGAATTGCCTTAATTAAATAAGAACTGAGGAGTTTACAATGAAAATAAAAATATATTTCATGATGTTAATCTTGGCGATTTTTTCGTCAAGCTCCTTTGCCCAACTTTTTAGAAGTACTTCAAAAGTCGGAACTACTGCTGCACAGTTTTTAAAGATTGGTGCAGGGGCTCGGGCTATTGGAATGGGCGGTGCTTACACTGCCTTGGGTAAAGATGTGTATTCCGTTTATTGGAATCCTGCGGGAATTTCTCAATCGAATTCTTCAAATGAAGTTACATTTAATCATGCTAACTGGATTGCAGAAATTACATACGATTTTGCTGCTGGCACTATTAATCTTGGTGATTTCGGAGTGATTTCAGCAAGTTTTACTTCTTTGAAAGTTCCAGAAGATAAAGTTCGTACTTTCGACAAACCTGAAGGTGACGGACGAACGTGGGACGCTGGTTCAGTTGCTTTTGGTGTTGGGTATGCAAAAAATCTTACCGATAGGTTTTCAATTGGTTTGCAGGCAAAATATATCAGAGAAACAATCTGGAATTCTGGAGCGCAAGGATTTGCATTTGATATTGGTACACTTTACCGCACACCATTTAATGATTTGATGATCGGTGCTTCTATTTCAAACTTTGGGACTAAGATGCAGCTCGATGGAAGAGATATTCGATATAATGATGATCCGAATGATAATCTTGATACAGGTCCGAATAATGTTCCTGCATTATATAAAATGGATGAATTTGATTTGCCTTTGACATTCAGAATTGGTTTAGCTATGGATGTAATTGACACACGCTATTTCAAATTTTCCGCAGCAGTTGATGCTGTTCATCCAAATGACAATTCAGAATATATGAATATCGGCGGTGAATTTTCTTATGATGATTTACTGTTTGTTCGGGTGGGATATAAATCTTTATTCAAAGATAATAGAGAAGAAGGATTAACCTACGGTGGAGGAATTAAATATCCTCTAATGTCAAACATGAGTATTTATATTAATTACAGTTTTGCTGATTTCGGAAGACTTGAGAATGTTCAGTTCTTCGATATCGGATTGATTTTTTAATAATTAAATTTATATGAGGCTGCCCCCAAAAGGCAGCCTTTTTAATTATGAACAGAATATCGTTAAACAAAAAAATCATTAAAGTTAATCAAGCATTGCTCGATTATTTCGGCAAACCAACACGTCATGGGAAACGCACTGAGCCAATAGATATGCTTATCGCAACTATACTTTCGCAGAACACAAATGATAAAAATTCTTACCGCGCATATAAAAATCTACGACAAAAATTTCCAAATTGGTTTGAAGTTGCAAATGCATCACAAAGCGAAATTGAAAATGAAATTAAAATAGCCGGGCTTGCAAAGCAGAAAGCAAAGGCAATTAAAAATGTTCTGATTGAAATAAGAGAGAAACATAATGTCATTTCGCTTGATTTTCTTCACGGGAAAAATAATTCTGAAATAATTGAAGCACTGACAAAATTCAAAGGTGTTGGTGTTAAAACTGCAAGCTGCGTTTTGCTTTTCTCGATGGATAGAAATATTTGCCCTGTCGATACGCATGTTCATCGCACGACAAACAGAATTGGATTAGTTAAAACAACTTCAGCGGACAAAACTTTTCGGAAAATCAATGAAAATTTTCCGAAGAAAATTGCTCATTCATTTCACACTAATTTAATTAGGTTAGGCAGGGAAATATGCCTTTCTCAAAATCCCAAATGCACAATTTGTCCCGTCAATAAACTTTGTAAATATCCTCAAAAGAACAAATCACAGCCAACCCAATTGAAGCAGAATAAATTCATGTTGCTTGATAATGTGTGATTTATCGATTCAACATTGCTCAATGGAATTGAAAAATTAGCGGCAAAATAAATATTACAAATAAAGTCCAAAACATATAAATTGTTAAATATTTCGCTACAATTTCTTCAACCAAATCTACACTTTCATTTTTAAAATAAGCTAAAAATAAACTTTTGGCAATAAAAATTAAATTAACAAAAATCAAAAGATTTGAACCGAAAACAACCGTCCTGTTTGGTGTAAATCCCAATGCTAATCGTGAGATAATTGCTGTCAAAGCAAAAATATCTATTATGATAGCAATCAAAGCGAGGAGAAATAACATAAGTACAGCGTAATTTTTTGAAACAGATTTGTCAAGTTCAGAAATTGAAAAAACAATCAGTGCAAGTACTGCCACGAGCATAACATTGAAGATTATTAAAATTTCTCTGTCCTCAATTATTTTCCCTGCAGAAAATGCAAACGTTACAAGATAAATGAAAAGTGTGACAACGACAATTGGAGTAAATATTTTTGCAATTACAGGTGTTATTTTTCGGGTTATATCAGGATAAATTTTAATCAAATAAAATGAAACCATCGGGATTGCCGAAATACCTAAGATTAGAATGTTTTTAGTGTAGAATTCTCTGATATCTATATCAATTGCTTTGAATAGTTGCATTGTAATAGCAGTAAATAATCCTCCGGCAATCATAATTAATCCGGTCATTATAATAAATTCACCGTTGAAACGAATGTATTCAATTCGTTTTGAAATGTTTTTGTTATTCAATGAAATAAAAGCGAGCCCGAAAACACACCACAGAAAAAGCGGCGAATGAGCTAGAGCCAGATTAATCGAATCCGTATTGGTCTTTGGAAGTAGATTAACAAACACTGCAAGTATTGCTACAACAATTGAGTAAATGATAAATTTATTTTTATCAAAAAATTTATTGTACCAAAAGGTGAAAAGTATCAAGCCATTAAAAAGAACCAATGCAATATTTCTCGCATAAAAATCATCTTTTGTAATTGTCGGGAAAAAATCGGGGATTTTCAGAATCAACCATGATATCACAGTCAGAATAAAAATAATTCTCAAATCCATGATACTAAAAGTTACTTTGGATGTTTTTGGTGCAAGCCTGATCTTCCAGAAATTAACTAGCTCACTGTCATATTTATCAGCAATAAATAGAAATGATTTTTTGAATTCCTGTTTATTCTCCCGATATAGTTTTTCGAGGTTTTCAGCATTGTTGATATTGGTTGCAATTTTTTCTTGCATATAAACTCCGCGCTGAAAGAATGAAAAATATTTTATTAATAATAGTTAATTGATAAAAACTTAACAAGGAAAAAAATACCGAACTGAAATTCTTAATTTGGATATTTAGTCTTTGCAGCTGATTCGACAAAATTAATTTTTCAAACAAGACTACTAGTTTTATTTTGATTTTTAGTTTAGTATTTTCATAAATAAAAATGAGAAATTATGTCAAAAAAGTTTGAAATTGTAATTCTCGGTGGTGGTCCAGGTGGTTATGTTACGGCAATTCGTGCTGCTCAACTTGGATTTAATACCGCATTAATTGAAAAAGATAATCTTGGCGGCATTTGCCTCAACTGGGGTTGCATTCCGACAAAATCTTTATTGAAAAATGCCGAAGTTTATGATATGATGAAAAATCACGTTGCGGATTTTGGTATTAAGGTAGAAGGTTTATCATTTGATTTTTCGAAGATTATCAAACGAAGCCGTGATGTATCAACAAAAATTACTCGTGGTGTTGATTTTCTGATGAAGAAAAATAAAGTTAATGTGATAAAAGGATTTGGGAAAATAATCACAAAAAATTCAATTCAGGTTGTTGATAAATCAGGTGAACAGATTGAAGAAATTCAATTTGATAAATTGATTATTTCAACCGGTGCTCATCCGAAAATTCTTCCCAATATTCCTGTTGATCATAAAAATATTATCACCAGCACTGAAGCTATGAATTTACCCGCACAACCAAAAGATATTATCATAATTGGAGCGGGCGCAATAGGAATTGAATTTGCATATTTTTACAGCACATTTGGAACGAAAGTCACAATTGTCGAAATGCTTGATTCAATTCTTCCGGTTGAAGATAAGGAAGTTTCGAAATTGCTTGAAACAATTTTCAAAAAAAGAGGGATTGAGATTTTTACTTCTTCAGTTGTTAAAACTGCAGTCCTCGAAGGAAACAGTGTGAAAGTTCAGATTCAGAAAGGCGGAAAAGATTTTAATCTTGAAGCGGAAAAAGTATTATCGGCAATTGGTGTCGCGGGAAACATCGATGGATTCGGACTTGAAGAACTTGGAATTAAAATTGAAAGAAATCATATTGCTGTTGATAAATCAACATATCAGACGAATATCCCAAACATTTATGCGATTGGTGATGTAATTGGACCGCCTTGGCTTGCTCATGTTGCATCGGCGGAGGGAATTTATTGTATCGAAAAAATCAAAGGTTTAAATCCCTCTGCAATGGATTATGATTCGATTCCGGGTTGTACTTATTGTCAGCCGCAGGTTGCAAGTATTGGCTTAACTGAAGAAAAAGCTAAAGAAAAAGGAATTGACTACAGAGTTGGTAAATTTCCTTTCTCCGCAAGTGGTAAATCATCAGCCATTGGTGAACGTGAGGGTTTTGTCAAAATTTTGTTCGATAAAAAATATGGTGAGTTATTAGGCGCTCATATAATAGGTTCTGAAGCGACAGAACTTATTGCGGAATTAAGTATTGCAAAATCGCATGAAGCAACTTTTGAATCAATAATTAAAACTATTCACGCACATCCGACTTTATCAGAAGCTGTGATGGAAGCTGCTGCAAATGCTTATGATGAATCAATCCACATTTAGAATATTAGATTATTTTAATCTGGGTTTAATTGATTTTCAGCAAGCATGGGATTTGCAAAAAAAATTATTCACTCAACGTATTGAAAATAAAATTAATGATACATTGATTCTGCTTGAGCATCCACATACTTTTACCCTTGGGAAAGTAGCAGATAAGAAAAATTTAATCTGGAATGAAAATCAGCTTCAGGAAAATGAAGTAAAAGTTTTTGAAATTGACAGAGGTGGTGATATTACTTATCATGGTCCGGGTCAGATTGTTGGTTATGCAATTTTAGATTTAAAAAGCTGGTACCAAGATACTCATAAATATTTGCGCGCACTTGAGGAAGTAATTATTAACGTATTAAAAGATTTTAGTATTGTATCAGCCCGGAAAGAAGGTTTAACAGGCGTGTGGATTGATGATAGAAAAGTTTGTGCTATTGGAATTAAAATAAGCAGATGGATAACGATGCATGGATTTGCATTCAATGTTAATACTGATTTGAATTTGTTCAATGGGATTATTCCTTGCGGAATTTCTGATAAAGATGTAACCTCACTTGAAAAGGAACTCGGGGGTAAGCAAAACTTGAACGAAGTTAAAGAAAGAATCGTTAGAAGTTTTATGGAAGTATTTAATTACAACGAAGTAAATAAAAAATCAATGAGGAATTGATGATAGGGAATGTAAAAAATCCTCAGATAAATCTTGAGAATAAATTTGATTTGAAAGCTCCTACCGGTAAGAAAGATTCTTTTGGCGGATTGACCAAAGATGAGCTTATGAACGCATTAAGGATAATGTCCCTCTCACGCGAAATTGATTTGAAGATTCAAAGGCTGCAGAAACAGGGGAAAACTTTTTTCTATCTTTCCCCCGGTGGTCATGAAGCTGTTCAACTTGCTTTTGGTTTGCAGATGAATCGTGGGATTGATTGGGGTTTCCCTTATTATCGTGATATGGCTTTTATGATTTCATTAGGAGTAAAACCTCAGGATATTTTTCTGCACATGCTTGCAAAAGCTGATGATCCGATGACCGGCGGCAGACAAATGCCAAATCACTGGGGTGCAAAAGAATTTAATATCCCGACTCAATCAAGTCCGACCGGCACACAGTTTCTTCAAGCTGTTGGTGCTGCTTTGGCTAATCGTAAGCGTGGAATAAATGCAGTTGCTTATGTGAGCAGCGGCGAAGGAACAACAAGCGAAGGTGAATTTTATGAAGCAATCAATTGGGCTTCACGCGAAAAAATTCCCGTTGTGTTTCTTATTCAAAATAATAAATATGCTATTTCAGTTCATGTAAGTGAGCAGACTTCTGGTAAAAATTCTTCAATTGCTGAAACAATGAAAGGGCACGAAAATTTACTTCGCCTGAATTTTGACGGGACTGATTTTCTTTCAGCAAATGCAATGGCAGAGACTGCATTCAAGTATGCGAGACTTGGAAAAGGTCCGGTTCTTGCTGAAGCTGATGTGATTAGATTATTTTCTCATTCATCTTCAGATGACCAAAAAAAATATCGTGATAAAGATGAGCTTGAATATGAATCGCAACACGACCCGATGATTAAATTTTCTCGTTATCTAATTGATAAGGGAATATTGACTCAACTTGCTTACGATGAATTTCATAAAGAAATAATAAGTCATGTTAATGAAGCTGCAGATTGGGCTTTGAGTCAGAGTGATCCGGATAAAACTACTGCTGAAAAATTTGTTCTCGATGAAAGTGGGACAAAAGAAAATCTTGAATATGAAAAAAATCAAAACTTCAGTAAGCCAATTGTAATGGTTGACGCAATTAATCACGCATTGCACGAAGAACTTGAGCGGGATAATTCGATTGTTGTTTTTGGGGAAGATGTTGCGGATAGAAAAGGTGGTGTGTTTACGGCTACAAAAAATCTATCTATAAAATTTGGAAGAGAAAGAGTATTTAACTCACCTCTCGCTGAGGCTTCAATTGTTGGTGTTGGTATTGGAATGGCACTTGCAGGTTTGAAACCTTGTGTCGAGATTCAGTTTGGCGATTATATTTATCCGGCATTTATGCAGATTCGAGATGAACTTGTAATGTATCGTTATCGCTCAAATAATTTGTTCGAAGTGCCAATGGTGCTTCGAGTTGCAGTTGGAGGTTTTATACATGGCGGATTGTATCATTCGCAGAATATTGAAGCTTTCTTCGCACACATGCCCGGAATGTATATTGCTTATCCGTCCAACGCTGCTGATGCAAAAGGATTGCTTAAAACAGCATTACGACTAAATGACCCTGTTTTGTTTCTTGAACATAAAGGTCTGTATCGTCAAAGTTATGCTATGTCACCTGAACCTGATAAGGATTTTCTGATTCCATTTGGTAAAGCGAAAGTGGTAAACGAAGGTAATGATATAACGGTGATTACTTATGGCGCAATGGTTCATGAAACAAATTTTGCAGTGAAGAAATTATCTGAGGCAGGAGCATCAGTTGAAGTAATTGATTTGAGAACAATTTCACCACTTGATGAAGAAACAATTTATAAATCAGTTAGAAAAACAAACAAAGCTATTGTAATTCATGAAGATACTTTGACAGGCGGATTCGGTGCTGAAATTGCCGCTCGTATTGGTGAATTTTGTTTTGAATTTCTTGATGCGCCCGTCAGACGACTTGCTGCTAAAGATACTCCGATTCCATATCATCCAAATCTTGAAAATGAAATAATTCCTACTCGGGAAAAAGTTTTTGCTGCAATTAAAAATCTTTTGGATTATTAAACCGGAGTTTAAATGAAAGTTAATGTTTTAATGCCGAAAATGGGAGAAAGTATTACTGAAGGGACTGTAATTAAATGGCATAAAACCAAAGGTGATATTGTCGAAAAAGATGAAATTATTTTCGAAATCAGTACCGATAAAGTTGATACCGAAATTCCATCTCCTGCAGCGGGAATTCTTGCCGAAATATTAGTCTATGAAAATGAAACTGCACTGGTTGATGCTGTTGTTGCTGTTATAGAAACTCAAACAGAAAATTATGAAAAGACTTCTGATAAAATTACTGTTCGCCCGAATCAGGAAATTTCCACAACGCGAATCGGCGGAGAATTGATTGATGTTGTTATGCCAAAGATGGGTGAATCCATTGTTGAAGGTACTATTATCAAATGGCATAAAAAAGTTGGGGAACATGTTGAAAAGGATGAAATTCTTTTTGAAATAAGTACTGATAAAGTTGATACCGAAGTTCCGTCACCGGCAGAAGGAATCTTGAAAGAAGTTCTTTTTAAGGAAAATGAGACTGCTGAAGTAGGAAAGACTGTTGCGATAATACTTTCAACAACTGGTGTTTCAAAAACAAAATCTGATGACATTCAAGCTGAAGTCCATCATGAGGAAAAGCAAATCAAAGTAGTTGAGAAAATTGATAAACCTGTTAAAATTTTTTCTGAAAGATTTTACTCTCCGCTTGTTTTGAATATTGCTAAGACTGAAGGAATTGGTTTAGATATACTTGACACTATACCCGGAACAGGATTAAATGGAAGGCTTACGAAGAAAGATTTATTAAGTTTTATTTCTGAGCAAAAAAAATCAGAGTCAGTACTTGCGGATTCTTCTGAAAATAAAACAAAAGAATATTCTTCCCGTGATATTGAAATAATTCCTATGGATAGAATCAGGCAAAAAGTTGCTGAGCACATGGTTAAAAGCCGTGATAC
>Ga0172372_10010401_pt1 | contig 11918 bp, 9 predicted proteins | sample LakKiv5m_2_FD_114544 | JGI IMG/M metagenome (GOLD analysis project Ga0172372, IMG submission 114544) | Freshwater microbial communities from Kabuno Bay, South-Kivu, Congo - kab_092012_9.5m | ecosystem: Environmental > Aquatic > Freshwater > Lake | place: Democratic Republic of the Congo... | reverse complement strand
TGCCCGTCCATTGAATACACTTCCCAGCCAAAGGCTTTCCATTTTTCTTCGAGTGGCATTACGCCCATCACCTGGCTCACGTCTCCATCGATTTGTCGGTTGTTAAAATCAATGATTCCCACCAAATTATCCACCCCTCGATTACCGGCATACATGGCCGCCTCCCACACTTGGCCTTCTTGAATTTCACCATCTCCCATTAAACAATAAACCCAACAAGGGTCTTGATTCATCTTTTTAACTAATGCTGTTCCAATAGCCACGGAAAGTCCTTGCCCTAAAGAACCTGAAGCTACTCGAATTCCAGGAAGCTTTTTATCAACGGAAGGATGCCCTTGAAGGCGGCTTGAAATTTTTCGAAACGTCGATAATTCAGCTACTTCGAAAAACCCTCTTCTTGCTAGAACACTGTACCAAACCGGTGAAATATGACCGTTCGATAAATAAAAAACGTCTTCCTGATTTCCATCCATTGAGAATTCATTCGGATTGCAAACCATGCGCTCAAAGTACATGAACACGAAAAAATCGGCACATCCTAAAGAACCGCCAGGGTGACCGGAACTAACAGCGTGCACCATTCGAACAATATCCCTTCGAACTTGAGACGCGAATTGAACTAAATTCTCCATGAAAATCTTTTTACAAAGCTAACCTTTAATTGTGTTACATTTGAAAAAAAAATAAGGATACTGCAACCAATAAGTTGGAAAACAAGTCCTTGACAAAGCGTAACTAAATCGTTGATGAAAATATGAAAACCTCCTTGTTATTTTCCGTTGTTCTTTTTTTCACTTCCCCCATGTGGGGTCAAAAAAGCCTTCGTGCCTTGAAACAAGTATATACCAAAAGAGAATTAAACACCTTCAAAGAACAATACGGTAATTTAGATTTGCTCGAATTTGCCTACGATAATGCTATTTCCTTTATACCCAACAACGGCAATAAAAACATAGATGAATACCCGCTAGCAAATAAAACCCAACACTTTACCGATTTAAAGGTTCAAATATTGCCTTACACACAGTATTTTCGAACCGAAACTCCCGGAGAGTTATTGGTTGTCAAATCCCTATATCAATTGCAATTAGCCTACAAGGGCACTAAAAAATAACCTCTCTCATGAAAAGACTCTATTTCTTCCTTTTAGCTGCTGTATTTACTTCAACTTCGCTAATGGGGCAAATTTTGGTCACCGGGCCTGATTATCCTCAAGCAAGTCCTTTGAATTGCTCTGCGATTATTCCTCCGGCTGGCGGGACCAATTTCAGCGATGGTCCAACCAACTACGCTCCTAACATGAACGAGGTCATTACCTTTTGTCCAGATCTTGCGCAAGGGTCCAAAGTTTCCATCGCTTTTGCCACCAACATTGGCTTCACCTTTAACATTGACCCCTCTGACACGCTCTACGTGTTCGACGGGCCTAGCACGGCTTCACCATTGCTAGGTGCTTACAATTCTGGAACGAACCCTAACGGCTTTTTTGTTCAAGCTTCTTTTCAAAACAATCCGACGGGCTGTCTTACCTTACGATTTAAAACCAACGGAAGTGCAGAAGGCACAGGTTGGGATGCCAACGTGGCATGTGGAAATCCACAGCAACCCTTTGCCCCTCACATGCATGCCTACATCAATGGGACTGGACCCGATGCTTTAAATCCTGCTGACACAGGATATGTGGATATTTGTTTCGGTGACAGCATCCTCTTTGTTGCAGATCCGACATTCCCCTATGCGTTAGAGATTACCAATACCGGTTATTCTCAAAATGCCAACAACTGTTCTTATCAATGGACCATTGGCGGTGTAGGTCAATTCAACAACGACTCGGTTTGGTTTACGCCTCCGGCAAGAGCGGGATATTTCATCGACTTAAGAATTACCGATATTTTTCCTCAAATTAAACGAATCACTTCTAAAGTTCGTGTTTCTCAATTGCCGAGTTTTGCTGGAACAGGACCTTTAGAAGACACCGTATGTTTGGGACAAAACACGACCCTTGTTGGTGGGGTTACTCCTCAAGACACCGTGGGCGTAGACATCCCTTATGGAACCTTTGAAATCGGGGGGGTTTTCGCAGGTCTTACCTTCTTGCCGGACGGTAGCGGTGTTCAATACGCAACGAATATTGGAATTACTGGATTCGACAGCAGCACGGTCATAACAGGAGCAGGTGACTTTGACCAATTGTGCATCGATATTGAACATTCCTACATCGGAGATTTAGAAATCGCTTTAACGTGTCCCAACGGCACAACGGTGTCACTTATGAATGCTTATAATCAAACCCCTTGGGGATGGAACGAACTTGTTCCCGGCGGTTGCGGAAATGGCATTGGTACCTTTTTGGGCAATGATACGAATTTAGACGGCGGGGCTCCTGGTTCTCCTGTTTGGTCGTACTGTTTCTCTCCAACCCAAGCAACTTTGGGCACCATTTGCAGCGAAAATTTTGCGGGAAACACTATTGTTAATGATTATGGGTTCCCATCCATGAATCCCAATGGAGTCTATTTGCCGGATGGAGATTTTAATAATTTCATTGGTTGTCCTGTTAATGGAAATTGGACGATTACAGTTCAAGACAATCAAGGAATAGATGATGGGTATATTTTTCAATGGGGAATTTATTTCAATCAAAGTTTATATCCTGACCAAGAAGGTTATCAGAATACTGTGGTGAGTGATTTTTGGAGTAATGACCCCACTATTGTTTCCGGTCAAAACGACACCGCTTTAGTGGTACAACCGAATACCCCTGGGACAAGTTACTACACCTACAATGTTACGGATGATTTTGGATGCAATTATGATACAACGGTTATCCTCGAAGTCTTGCCGGTTCCGGTAATTTTCACCGATACCGTTGCATGTAACTTATTTCTGCAAGTAGCCAATACTCAATCGTACGCAGGTGGAGTATGGACAGCAGCCGACACCGCGGTTCATTTCTCGAATCCGGCCGTAGAAAACCCCATCGTTTCCACTTCAACCCCGGGGATATATTCCGTCGTTTACACGGACAACGCTTGCGGAACGGTCATCAATTCACAAATTGAATTTCCTCCTTACGTTTACGTGGATATTCTAGATAGTGCTATTTGCAGTGGAACTTCCATTGATTTAATTGCTGCCTCGATTAATTCAGGTGTACAACAAACAGGTTACAATTCGCCGATTCAATTGCAATGGAACACCGGTTCAACCGATAATTTCATAGTAGTTTCGAACGCAGGACAATACTATATAACCGCGTCGAATATTTGTCATACAGCGAGTGACACCGCCATAATCACGATAAAACAATGTGATTTTGAAGTTCCCAATATTATTTCTTTAAATTCCATGACGGGTAATGGTTTATTCAGTATTAGCGACCCGGAAGGAATTGCCGTTTTTGAATGCAATATTTTAAACCGTTGGGGGAATGTAATTTACACCTTCACCAATCCTGCAGGCACCTGGGATGGAAAAACCTCCGATGGAAAATTGGTAGAAGAAGGTAATTATTTCTACCGCATCAATGCCACATTCGACGGTGGAGTTGAGGTTGAAAAACACGGTTTTGTGTTTGTTATTCACTAATCGCACAAAATAATTAAAGTCGAATTGTACTTTTGTACAAAAAAAAATATGGCAACTATTGGCATAAATGGTTTTGGTAGAATAGGCAGGTGTTTCACGCGGTTGGCGCTCGAAAAGAATGAGCTTAACGTTGCGGTGGTTAATGATTTAGCCAATATTCAAGTATTAGCCCACTTATTGAAATACGATTCAAGCCAAGGAACGCTCTCTTTGACTTTCGAAATCATTGATAATCAATTGGTGTTTTCCAATGGAAAGAAAATCATTTTTACGCAACATGCTCATCCGAAAGATATTCCTTGGTCAAGCTACGGGGTTCATGATGTTTTAGAATCCTCTGGAAAGTTCCTATCAAAAGATTTAGCCGGGTTACACCTAACTTCGGGAGCTAAAAGAGTATTGATATCTGCGCCAGGTGAAGAGGATGTGCCTACCATCGTTCTTGGGGTTAGCCAGCAAAATGTTCGTGATTTAGGACCCGTTGTATCTAACGCATCCTGTACTACGAACAATGCTGCTCCGATGATTAAAGTGATCGAATCTTTGAGTAAAATAGAATTAGGTCACCTGTCAACGGTTCATAGTTATACCTCCGACCAACGGCTTCAGGATGCTCCACATAAAGACTTACGAAGGGCAAGGGCTGCTACTAACTCTATCATTCCAACAAGTACGGGTGCTGCAAAGGCCTTAGTAAAAATTTTTCCTCATCTTGAGGGAAAGTTGTCAGGCTCAAGTGTTAGAGTCCCTGTAATCAATGGATCCATGACTGAATTAACCCTCATCACGGAGAGAGAACTCAGCGTTCCGGAAATCAATGATGCGATGAAAAGAGCTTCGGAAGGCTCCATGAAAGGAATTCTTGGCATTACCCATGACCCCATCGTTTCATGCGATGTGATTGGATCTACGTACAGCTGTTTATTTGACCCTCAATTGACGGTGGTTTCAGGAAAACTCATCCGATTAGTAGGATGGTATGACAACGAAATGGGGTACTCCGCCCGATTGGTGGATTTCTTTTCAAATCATTAACCAAGCGCCTTAATCCCAGGAAGCTCCTTGCCTTCAAAAAGCTCAAGAAGTGCCCCTCCTCCCGTACTCACGTAACTAACCCTGTCCACTAACTCAAATTGAGCAATAGCAGATGCGCTGTCGCCTCCACCTATCAGTGAGTAGGCTCCCAAAGCGGTGGCTTCAGCAACAGCTAAGGCAATGTTACGTGTTCCATGGGAAAAAGGCTCCCACTCGAAAACGCCCATTGGACCGTTCCATAATACCGTTTTACTGGACAAAATGACTTTCTTGAAATCATCGATCGAATCGGGTCCAATATCTAAGCCCATCCATCCCTCGGGTATATGATGGCTTGAAGTTATTTGAGTTAAGGCATGCGCCGAAAAACTATCGGCAATTACGCTGTCCTGAGGCAAGTGTAATTTCACCCCCAATTGCTTGGCCTTTGAAAGGATCGTTTTAACATTATCCAATCGATCTTCTTCTACCAATGAATTACCAATTTGACCACCCAAGGCTTTAGCAAAAGTATACGCCATGCCCCCTCCAATGATAATGTCCGATGCAATACTCAAGAGGTTTTCAATAATCAACATCTTGTCCGATACTTTTGCTCCGCCAATAATTGCCGTAAAGGGCCTTGATGGGTTGGATAAGACCCGTTGGGCATTGTTCAATTCCTCTTCCATTAAAAACCCCATCATGCGGTCGTTTGGAAAAAACGAAGCAATGCCGGCTGTAGTGGAATGAGCCCGGTGGGCCGATCCAAACGCATCGTTGATAAAGCAATCGCCCAGTTTTGCGAATTCTGCCGATAAAGTGGGGGAATTGTCCGTCTCACCTTCAAAGAATCGCACATTTTCCAGTAAAATGACCTCTCCAGGAATTAATTCCTTTGACCTAAGAATTCCCTCTTCCAAAGTAGCGGAAAACCCAATAGGGACCCCGAGAAGATCTTGAAGTCTTTCATAAACATGACGGAGGGAAAAACGATCTTCAGGACCGTTTTTAGGACGGCCAAAATGTGATAACAACACGACACTTCCCCCGTGATTTAACACCCAATTAATGGTGGGTAGGGCCGCTTTAATGCGTTTGTCGTCTTGAACTTCCAACGTTTCCTTGTGCAACGGCACATTAAAATCAACCCGTATTATGGCTCGTTTACCTTGAAAAGAATAGGACTTCATTTGGCTCATTGGATAAGGAATTTAGGAAAATGTCAAAATAATTCTGAAAATCGAGGCAAAACTACATCTTAGTACAAAATATTTAAGCAGTTTTGTGAAAAATAATGCGGTTATGAAATATTCTTTAATTATCCTCGGCTTAATCTTGGTTGTTTCGTCCTGTGGATCATCTAAAAACGAAACGGAGAGTGAGGCCATTGAAATCGTCATGGATGAGGGCTCTGAAGACGAAGGGTATTATGACGGTGAGGATTTCGAGGACTGGGGTTCATACGAAGATTATGACAGTTATGACCCGCCTTACAATGCCTCTCGCAGGAAGTACATGGACTTAGTTCATACAAAGATTGAGGCAAGTTTCAACTGGGAGGAGTCTCAAATGATAGGAAAAGCTACCATCACCATGAAGCCGCATTTTTATGCGACGGATAGTGTCGTGTTAGATGCCAAAGGAATGGAAATAACGGCGGTATCCATGAACGGTAATGAACTGCAATACGAATATCCTGATGGCGAAAAGTTAACCGTTCACTTCGGTCAAAACTTCAAGAAAGATGAAAGAATTACCATAGTCGTTGAGTATATCGCCAAACCGGAGGAACGAGAAGCTGGTGGAGGCGCCGCAATTACCTCGGACAAGGGATTGTTTTTTATTAATCCAACGGGAGAAAAAGAACATGTAATGCCTCAAATTTGGACGCAGGGAGAAACAGAGGCAAATTCCGTTTGGTTTCCAACCTTGGATGCGCCGAATTCAAAATCTACACAAGAAATCTTGATGACCGTGGATGACAAATACGTTACCCTTTCCAATGGCCGCCTTGTGAGCTCAAAAAAAGACAACGAAGGGATGCGAACAGACCACTGGAAACAAGATTTGCCTCATGCGCCGTACTTGTTTATGATGGCTGTGGGGGAATTCAAAGTGGTGAAAGACGTCTATACCCGTAAGGATGGTAAAAAGATGGAAGTCAATTATTATGTGGAGCCGGAATATGAAAATGATGCAAGAGCTATTTTTGGTAAGACCCCAAAAATGATCAAATTTTTCTCGGAAAAACTAGGGGTTGAATACCCATGGGACAAATATTCTCAAATCGTAGTAAGGGAATACGTTTCGGGGGCCATGGAAAATTCTGGGGCTGTCGTATTTGGAGATTTTGTGTACAAAACAAAAAAAGAGCTCATTGACGGAAACGATGAATCAACGATTGCTCATGAATTATTTCACCATTGGTTTGGAGACTTAGTAACGTGTGAATCTTGGTCGAATTTACCGTTGAACGAATCCTTTGCGAACTATTCGCAATACCTGTGGGATGAATACGAATACGGTGTCGATGAAGCCGATTACAATGCCGAAGAAGAAGCGGATGGTTACTACGTTGGTCAGGAGTATAAGAACTTAATTCGTTTTGAATACAATGACAAAGAAGACATGTTTGACAACCATTCTTATAACAAGGGTGGAAGAATTCTTCACATGTTGCGAAATTATTTGGGGGACGAGGCTTTCTTTGCTGGGTTGAACCGTTATTTGATGTTAAACGCCTACAAATCTGCTGAAATTCATGACCTTAGGTTAGCCATGGAGGAGGTTTCCGGAGAGGATTTAAATTGGTTTTTTAACCAATGGTTTTTGTCAAAAGGCCACCCCGTTCTTTTCACCGAGCAAGTTATTGACTTAGAAAATAGTATGGTTACGATTAAAGTAAATCAAGCTCAAAACTTTGGAAACTTTAAAATACCCATAAACATTGCCCTATGGGATGCCGATGGAAAACACGTTTATCCAATTACTATCGAAGATGCATCCGAAGAGTACAGCTTTCCATTTGTTGGTAAGTTAGAAAATGTTCACTTGGACGATGATCAAATGCTCCTTGCGAAGGTATATGAGGACAAACCCATTGAACAGTTAATTCATCAATATCATTACGCGAGTCGTTATCGTTCAAAAGCAACAGCGCTTAAACGAATTGCAAAATCATCGCATCCAAACAAATTGAACATCATTTTAGAGGCTACAAATGCTCCGTTTTGGGGGATTCGGGCATCCGCTTTGGATTACCTCAGTAGAATGGAGGAAATAAATGACAAAAAAAGCCTCAAGACTTCCTTATTAAAAATCTTAGAAAAAGAAAAAAAATCACTAGTACGTCGAGAGGCCGTTGCACTTTTGTCTAAAATCGATAAACCGGACGCTCTAAAAACAGTACGTGGCGTATTATTGCGCGATAGCTCCATAGCGGTATTGGGCGCAGCCATGAATGTTTTGAAAGAAATCGATTCGGCGCAAGCGCTCAGCATAGCACGGGAGTTAAGCGCCTCCAAAGAGGCTGAAATTAAAGTTGGTGCCGCAGAAATCATGGGCGAGTTTGGAAATAATCAAGACCTCCCATTCATTGAGCAACTTATTCTTAACGGGGAAATGAAGGATTACAACCGTTTACGAGCCTTATTGTCGTATGCTTACCACGTTATTCGTAATGGAAGCGAGTCGATGTCGAATGCCGTTGAAATCATGACGTATAGTAAAGAAAACGGTAATCAATACACAGGCTGGTATTTTGACATGATTATGGAACGTTTCATGGAAATCCTGCAATCCGAACAGGCAGATGTAGAGATCGAGGAACTTCAACAACTTGGCAACAACAGCGATAATAACAAAATACAATCCCTGAAAAATAAAAAAGCCAACCTGGAAAAACTGTATAATGGTTTATCGGTGATGATGGATGGAGAAGATTCCGGCTATTAATTTTAGTTAAAAAAGTTCGCTGTAATTTTAATCGTTATATTTGTTTAATATTTAAACAAATCGTTATGCTAAACTTAGGCGATAAATTACCGGGATTACGTGTTAAAAATCAAGAAAATCAGGACGTTAACCTGACAGAATTTATAGGTAAAAAACTAGCTCTATATTTTTACCCCAAAGACGATACCCCAGGATGTACTGCTCAAGCTTGCAGTATTCAAAACGGCGAACAACGGTTAATGGAAAATGGGGTGACGGTGGTTGGAGTGAGTGCCGATACCGTTTCGTCGCATAGTAAATTTGCTACGAAGCATCGCTTAACTTTTCCTCTGCTTGCAGACAGCGACAAAACCATTATTCAAGCCTTTGGCGTTTGGGGACCCAAAAAATTCATGGGTAAAACGTATGACGGAATCCATCGCAAAACCTATTTATTCAATGAAGCGGGAGAACTAATACACGTTGTAGATAAACCCGACACGAAAAACCACGCTGAAGAAATTTTAAAAATTTTCGGGCAATTTTAATAAACGTAAATCGATTACGTTCTTGAAGTCAAACCTTTGTAAAAAACAAAAACTATGTCAACAAAAGATGTTCAAAATGAAAAATTAAAAGCGCTTCAATTAACCATGGAGAAGCTGGATAAAACCTTTGGTAAAGGAGCCGTAATGAAATTGGGGGATAGTCCCGTTGAAAAAGTAGACGTGATACCAAGCGGTTCATTAACCCTTGATTTAGCGCTAGGGATCAACGGCTATCCAAAAGGTAGAATAGTCGAAATTTATGGCCCTGAATCATCCGGTAAAACAACCTTGGCTATTCATGCTATTGCTGAAATACAAAAACAAGGAGGTATCGCTGCATTCATTGACGCAGAACATGCCTTTGATCAATTTTATGCTGAAAAATTAGGTGTAGATGTAGCGAATCTCCTTATATCACAACCGGACAACGGCGAACAAGCTTTGGAAATTGCCGACAACCTTATTCGATCTGGAGCCATCGATTTAATTATCATCGATTCGGTCGCTGCGCTTACACCAAAAGCAGAAATCGAGGGTGAAATGGGGGATTCTCAAATGGGATTACAAGCACGTCTTATGTCAAAAGCATTACGCAAACTGACTTCCTCCATCAATAAAGCTGGTTGTTGCTGTATTTTCATTAATCAATTAAGGGATAAAATAGGCGTAATGTTTGGAAACCCTGAAACAACTACGGGTGGAAATGCACTTAAATTCTATGCCTCGTTACGTTTAGATATTCGTAAAGCGACCCAACTAAAAGACGGTGAAGAAATTATTGGAAACCGTGTTAAGGTTAAAGTGGTAAAAAACAAAGTTGCACCACCATTTCGAAAGGCAGAATTCGACATTCTTTACGGAGAAGGCATTTCCAAAATTGGTGAAATTATCGACTTGGGAGTAGAGCTTAACGTGCTGAAAAAGAGCGGATCTTGGTTCTCTTACGGGGAAACACGTTTAGGACAAGGAAGAGATTCCATTAAATCTATTCTCGCAGATAATCCAGAACTGTGCGACGAACTCGAACAACGCATTAGAACCGAATTAAGCAGTAATAAAGTTGTTAAAATGGAAGGGTAAATGCAAAGATTTGTCTAAATTTGAAAAAACTAAAACTTAATTGTTATGAAACAAACTTTGCTATTGTTATTCGTTGGGGTTGGAATTATGACCTTCACCGCATGTAAAAAGAAAGGCTGCACCGATAATGGTGCCGTGAATTTTAATTCTAAAGCTAAAAAAGATGATGGTTCTTGCTTGTATAAGCCCACTATTAAATTAAACGGGGCTGCGAGCGTAACCATAAATGTTGGCACATCTTATACTGACGCTGGAGCAACTGCCACCAACAAAGACGGATCTTCCGTTGCTGTAACCACTGACAACCAAGTAGACAGCTCTACGGTTGGGACGTATTATGTTAATTACTCGGCGACCAACGCTAACGGAACTACAACCGCGAAAAGAACCGTGAACGTGGTCATTGGCGCAGAGAACTGGACGGGACCCACTTGGGCCGTAACCTCTACGTGCAGCGGTACCCAATTCCCCGTGTCTGGAAGTCCTGCCATTACTGCAGGTGCTACGGCTGCTGACATCAACATTGAGAACTTTTTCAACCTTGCTGGTGGAACCGCTACAGGGACTATTAATGGCGCAGCGGTTACCATACCGCAGCAAACCATTAATACTCAGTTAGGAGATATTAATTTCTCTGGAAATGGGGCAATGAATGCAAGTGGAACACAAATTCAAATTACCTATACCTACGATAACACGATTCCCATCATCGGAGGATCAGGAACCTGCATGGCCGTTTACGACAAGCAGTGATTTATTGTTGAGTCATTGAAAAGACGGCTTAGGCCGTCTTTTTTTATGCTGTTAACTGAATAATTACGATAGAATTATTCCCTTTTTATTAAATCTTGGCAAAACGGCTAAATCTTCAATTTTTATCGAATCAGGTAAGAAGAGAAACTTCTTATCGTAAAGCACTTCATCAATCCAAAAACTGACCCAGTACTCGTTATACAAACCGAAAACTTCGGGAATAATTAATTCAATCTTCGCATATTCCTCCGGCAACAACACCTCCAGCGAATGCCTTAAAGTAGCCGTTTTCAAAGCCTCACCTGACTGCATATTCTCCCCAAAACCAACACTGGTTACAATAATTCCTTCCATGATGTCTTTTCGATCATTGACCAAATAGACCGCATACTCTTCATTACTTTTCTCTTCCAATAAAGCCAAAAAAACACCTTCTACCTTGGGTATTAAATCTTTTGCTTTCATCTGCTTAAATTAACTCAAAACCGAACAAATTTATCATAGAGGCTACTAATAGCTTTTTCACTTGCGCTAAATCAACAGGTTCCGTCAACTCGTTGGCTAACGAAGTTACCTCCTTGTCGGAAATACCGCACGGAACTATTTGATTAAAATATCTCAAATCCGTGTTGACATTAAAACCTATTCCATGCATGGTAACCCATCGTGAACATTTAACCCCAAATGCAGCAATTTTTCGGGAAGGATTGCCTAGAATCCAAACACCGGTCAATCCTTCGATTCGCTGAGCATTTACACCAAAATACAATACGGTTTGTATCACTGATTCTTCCAAAAATCGCATATACTTATGGATATCCGTGAAAAACTGGTCTAAATCGAAAATAGGATATATTACTAATTGCCCAGGCCCATGATACGTAATATCACCGCCTCGATTGATTTTATAGAAACGAGCATCGATATCCTCCAACCTTCTTTCATCCGCCAATAGATTATCGACAACACCACTTTTTCCTAAAGTATACACATGTGGAT
>Ga0172372_10010399_pt1 | contig 11918 bp, 14 predicted proteins | sample LakKiv5m_2_FD_114544 | JGI IMG/M metagenome (GOLD analysis project Ga0172372, IMG submission 114544) | Freshwater microbial communities from Kabuno Bay, South-Kivu, Congo - kab_092012_9.5m | ecosystem: Environmental > Aquatic > Freshwater > Lake | place: Democratic Republic of the Congo... | reverse complement strand
TGTCACAAGGCATTAGGTACCTCCATCACCTCATCAGCGAGATACTTCACGAGTCACTTCTGAATGAGGTTGATTACGAAGAACTGCAGGGCGTCTGTATGACCCGTGGCTCGACACACGTGATGAACACTTGCTACATTGGAAGTGACAAGTTCTATCTCAAGTTCTCGGATACAGAACTCTACGATCCTGGCATTGACCCATCGCTCCAGATCCTCGTTGAGTGGCTGGCATACAAGATTTACTCGCTCTATCCCGATGTTGATCTGCCAGGAAAGATTGAGCTTGTCTATGACAAGGCCAAGAAGAGAGTTGGACTAGCCACCCTGGGAGTTGATGGAGAAAAATCTTACACGATACAGCCCACCGTGCTGGCCCAGAGGATGTCTGCTGGTGTTTATGCAGATATTTTCCTCGCCAACTGGGATGTCGTTGGACCCGGAAATGTCATCATCAATCCATCTGGTCGGCCCGTGAGGATCGATCCCGGTGGTGCCCTGACTTTCCGTGCCCAGGGAGGTCGCAAGGGATCACGATTCTCCGATGCCCCAGGTGAGATGGAGACGATGCTATCATCGGGGACCGATGCGGGTCGTGTCTTTAGGCACTCCGACCTTCGTGCAGCAGCTAAGAACTTTATGAGTGTTCCCTGGACGAGGATTGAGTCGCTCATCAATGCGTGTGACGATGAGGTGTCTGGTGAGCTGGATGACTACAGAATGGGTAAGCTCCTAAATCAATGGACGGTGGAGCTAGAGCTAATAACAGGGAGGCTTCGCAAGAGGCACGAGTCCATTGTCAGCAATGTCGAATTTATGAAAAATCTTTCCTGAGATGGCACAATGAGAATCACAGAGTCTAGTTTGAGGTCTCTTGTTCGTCGTGAGATCCTTCGTGAGTCCGCCTGGACACCTGAGATGGCTGATGAGAAGGGTGTCCAGTTTATTGTTAACAATAAAGAAGCGGGACAAATCGCTATACGAGTTATGTCCATCAGCGATGATATGCCACCAGAGGTAGCCGGTGAATTTTCAGCAAGAAGAGACACTGCGAGTGATGGTCCGTGCTCAGCCGCTTGGTCGGTGACGTGGGCAAATATCAGACCCAGTCTGAAGGGGCTGGGGCCACTTGTGTATGATTTGATGATGGACCTTGTGTCACCAGATCCGCTGACGTGTGACAGGTTTGATGTCAAGCCCGACGCCCTGCGCATCTGGGACTTCTACCTGAGGTCTCGTCCGGATATCACGTCTGTGCTGCTTGACAATATGGCAAATGAAAAGACACCTGCAGACGATGATAATTGCGGACAAGAGTCATCCTTGGATTGGAATGGAGAAAACTGGTGGGGAAGCTCACTGTCTCGAGCTTATCGCAGGAAGGGAGGAGGCACACCTACGCTCGATAAGCTAGAAAGCTTTGGACTGGTTCGCTATGCCAAGTTTAGAATAAGCTCATACACGTTTGGTGACTTTGACCCGTTTTAGACTGAATTTGGTCTTTAAGATCGAAAGGAGCGAGTTATGAAAGTAATAAGAAACTTGATCAGAGAAATTCTCATTGAAAATGTGACAGAATCGACTCATGAGCTGTATCACGCGACTTGCTCTCCGCCAGGGTCTTTTGTCAACGGTATCGATCCGTCTCTCGCGAAGGGATTCGGTCAAGGAGCAGGCTTCTATCTTTTCAAAAGCTACATAACGGCCAAGACACATGCCGTCGGTCTGATGCATAATGGGAAATTTGATAAGCAGGTTCCGTGCCCAGTCGATAAAGACGGAAACAAAGTCGCCTACATCGTAGTGGTGGACGTGCCGATCACGCCTCTCAATTTCGACATCGACTATGAGGTCTTCGGCGCATCTTTCGTTGAATTTCTCTTGAAGAACAAAAACCGTATTCCGGAAGAAAGTCTCGGGAGCATCTCAATCAGAAGAATTTTCAAAGAGATGGGCACTATTACGATAATCACCCCCCGCGGGTCTATCAAGAGTATCAACATTATTAATGCGGATTCATTTGACCTAGGTCAGGCGGAAGCCCTGGGCATCGTCGCTCAGAAGATGGCAGAGAAATTTCCTGACCTCTACGAAGAGTTCGAGAAGACAATACTCCCGAGCGCGAAAGCTCTCAAGTACAACGGCAAGGAAAAAATCATTCCGCTTCGCATAGAAGACACGGAAGGGAAAGTCGTCTGGTCACGCGAGTAGTGAAAGACAGGCGACTGACACATTCGCTGAGATCGAAAGGAAGTGAGTTATGAAAATCGCTGAGTCCCACCTTCGCCGTCTCATTAGGGAAACCGTCGCTGACATCTCGTACAGGGGAGAACACGCGGCTCCTGACAGTCGTGATGCGTCCCTGCATGATCTCACGATGAATGGTGTCTATCCTGCCGATGTCTACACTCACTGGCGCATGTACGTGTCAGAACCATCAGAGATGTCGTCCTGGAGTGTGGTCATCTTGTGTCAAGGGAAACCAAACGCGCGAGTGAAAATATACCGCGCGATCCCGAAGCTGCTGTCAGCCCAGGAAGAATTGGACGTCGTCAGGAGCGAGAAGAGGTACATACTCAAACACGGTCGAATTCCACCTGGTGTTAACACCTCGAAATCACGGTCGCAGTATTACTCTGAACTTACAGAGAAGGAAGAACAATTGGAGTCGATCCCACCCGCTCCGTCGACGCATCCGGCGACGATAAATCCTGGTGACTGGGTGACTGTCGATCGCGCCTACGCTGTCGAACACGGTGATTCGAACCTGGGTGGTAAGGGAAAATATCGGATCATCTCTAAGACTGTCCCTGCAAAACACCTCTTCACTGATGGGAACTCGATAAAAGAGTGGGGGTATTCACCGTGAAAATCGCTGAGTCCCACCTTCGCCGTCTCATCAGGGAAGAGATCCTTCTTGAGCTCCGCAATGTCGCTAGCGAGGGTCCTCCTGCTGCCACAAAGTACTTTGCACGTCCCATTGGGGATGGCTATGTCCTCTATTATGATGTCGGCCCAGCGGGCAACCCACAGGCTATTCCTGGCACAGTGGGAGAGTTCTATGATAGCACATACAGCAGAGGCAGTCAAAGCGTGTCAGGTCCTGACTACAAGCTTACCCCGGGCCAGATAGCGAAAGCTGAGGAACTTGTTAGTCTCGGACTCTTCAAGAAGAAAAAGGTGACCAGCGATAATCCGGATATCATCTTCAAGTATCGGGGAAACGCCCCGGGATCGATTGGATCACAGTGGAAGAGTGAGGCCGATGTTCCACCGACTCACGAGCAATACATTCCGAAGAGCACAAAATTCGAATTCCTTCTCGTGGATACGGACCGGAAGCTGGTGAGCCTCGATGGCTCGTGGAAGGAGCACAACACACGCAGGGGTGGTGCAAGCCCCGGCAAGAGTTCAAATAAGTCCTACGTCATGCCGTCCGGTGATGTGGCATTTGTCAATCAAACTCTCGGCCTACAGAAGCTCTTCGATCACCTCATTGCCGCCGACCCCAGGGTGACTGCTGACTATGGGATCATTTCCCCTGATGACAAGTTCAAGGGAAAGACGATCGGCTCGGTGACTGACGAAACGAGGGCCACAGACATTGTCGTGGGTGGCACTCCAGGCAAGCTCATTGTTTATCACGGCACCTCCACCAAGCGTTGGCCAGAGATCCAGAAGAAGGGAATGCTTCCCGGTAAGTTCGAGGAGGCTTATTCTGACCAGATCGCAGGATACTCCGAGAAGAACCTCTACTTCACGATGGACCCGCACACTGCCGAGAACTATGCCACACGGGCGGCAGTGTGGGACAAGGCGTCTGCACTCATCGTTCAAGTGGAGATACCAGACATCTCGAGGATCGTGCCAGATGAGGATGCAATGGGCTGGTTCACGCTCAGCAGGGAGTACAATCTAAGGCTGACACCTGGTGAGAAGACGGATTACAGTGGCAAGTGGGACACGGCAACATACTCTTATCCAAGCGTTTCATATGACAGAGAGGGCATAACGATCAAGGGCGAGCAGCACGTAAAGAACATATTCGCGTTTCTTAGGGCTGCCAACCAGACGAAGGCATACGGAAAATTAGAGTCGGAGGCACCAGAGGCTGGACCTGAGTATGTCAAGGACGATGAGTACTATGCCCTGCTGAGGGAAATCGAACAGAAGATGGCTGGATTTCTCACCAAGAGCCTCAGGGGCGAGACTTTCGCCTACAGGGGTCGAATTCCGCCCAAGTTCGTGAAAAAGTGGAAGGAGTACCCTAGGGTCGCCTACCCCAGTGCAGTCGACAAGGGTGGTGGAACGGGCCGTGAGTACGATGAGACTCGGCAGAAGGTGCTGAGCAAGGTAAAACGTTTCGACAAGAACGAGTCCGTCCTACGCAGCATCATCAGGAAGCTGCTCTGATATCAGCCGGCTCGAGAAGCACTACTTCTTCTTCTTTTTCCTGTGCTTCTGGACCTGCTTCCACTGGGTCGCATCCACCTTTCTTGCTGGACCACCGGCAAGAAAGCTATTCACACGAGCCATTGCCCAGGCGTGCTGGCTAGCCCCTGGCCTGTGACCCGTCCTCCAGGCTGCAAGTCCCTTGTTATAGACAGTTGTCAAGGCACCCATTGGAGCCCTTGCCTTCTCAGCCTTGTTCTTTAGGGCCTTTCTCGTCTTTGCCGACAGTGCCTCTTCGAGTGCCTCATCCTCAGCCAGCATCTCAGAGACCAGGGCGATGGCCTCACGCAGCTCATCGAGCTCACCCAGAATTTCCTTCGCCCTTCCTACGGACATCTTGACAGGATGTTCCTCACCGCCAAATGTAAATGTTTTCTTTCCAGCCACTGCGGCATTTGCAGCAGCCCAAGTGAAGTCAGACTCTTCGAATTCCGCCTCTGACATTCCGCACTCGTAGCAGTCATCTTCTCTCATTTCACTCTCTCCTGTAAAATTTCCACCTGGGGGATTTCCGAGCATCTCGTCAATGTTATCCGACTCACCATACATCTTCTTGAACTTCTCGTTCCACTTTGAGGGCTTGGTCTTTTTAGAGTCACCCGGTGCCTTCTTGTAAGCTGATGGATCATCCCAGTGCTTCTTTGTCTGCTTGTTGAATTGACGCTGACGCTTGTCCTGTGTCGATTTTGAGAGTCCCTTGTGATATGCAGGATTTCTTTTTGCCGTCAATTTACACCTCGCTTGTAAATAGGCACTCACCTGTGGTATAATCTTTTAGGAGGTTCAAATGATTCGATTCGGCTACGCCTGTCTCAACCTCACCCTGGGTCGTCAGGGCGGTTTCAGGCATATGATCAAGCGAACCTGGGAACGCGAAGGCATCTCCTGGGCCTCACGCCTCGGGGTGGAGAATACCGAGAACCTCTGCAAGATCATTGACTGGAACAATCGAAATGGTATCAAGCTCTATCGAATGAGCTCTGAGATCCTTCCCTGGGCTTCTGAGTACGAGCTCGAGAGCCTTCCTGACTGGCGAACGATCCGTTCCAACCTGGAGCGGGCATCGGCTATTGCGAAGCGTGGAGGCCAGCGTCTCACCTTTCATCCGGGACAGTTCAACTGTCTCACCTCACCCCGTGAGAAAGTTGTCCTCAACTGTGTGCGTGACCTTCGCATTCACGGTGAGATTATGGATGCAATGGGACTTCCTCGGTCTCGTGAATCCAAGATCAACATTCATATGGGCGGCTCGTTCGGTGACAAGGCCTCAGCCATCGATCGGTGGTGCAAGAACTGGGACCTCTTGCCGGAATCCGTGAAGGCACGAATCACCCTGGAAAACGATGACAAGGGCTCCCTCTACAGTGTCAATGACCTCGCCATTGTCCATCAGCGCCTTGGGGTTCCTATCGTCTTCGACTCTCATCACTTTGAGGTGGCCAAAAATCACGGTGACACCTCCTATGAGGAGGCGTTTCGGTTGGCAATGAGCACCTGGCCCAGCGGTATCCGGCCTGTCTTTCACCTCTCCAACTCCGCCCGAAACACTGAGGGGAAGTCAGTTGCACCCTCAGCGCACAGTGACTACATTCACAGTCCCTATCATCATCTCAACGCCGACATCGATGTTGTTATCGAGGCGAAGGCAAAGGAGCTTGCCGTGATGGACTACATCAAGAAGTTTGTTCCTGCCACTTGATAGATTGCTTGAGAAGTTTTCTAATCTTGAAAAGAATATAGTAAGATTGACTCTAGAATCCATATGTATGCGTATGGAGGAGTTATGAAAAAGTGCCAAATTTGTGAGAGATCATTTAAATCAATGAACTCGGTCATGAAACATGTAAATTCTTCACATGTTGAGTATAACACAAAGAAATACTATGACGAGTTCATTCGTGAACAGAATGAAGGTATATGTTTTTGTGGATTGCAAACGACTTTTAGAGGATCAGTAACTGGCTATCTAAGATATTGTTCACCTGCTTGTCGAAGTGCCGATCCTAATGTTAAAGACAAGCTGTCAAAGGCGCATAAAGGCAAAAAACAAACGCAAGAACAGATTAGAAAAAGGATTGATCATACCGATCAAGCTCTTAAAGAGGAAAGAAGAAAAAAGACATGTATTGAAAAATTTGGTGTGGATAATCCAACTAAAAATCCTGATACACGTCAAAAAGTTTCCCAAGCGCTTCGTGGCAAACCTCGCCCCCATCAACCAGGACAGGCAATGAAAATTGCCATGAGCAGGAAAAAGAACGGGACCAATTTTCATACTCAGGAAACCAAGAGCCTAATATCAAAAGGACTTAGAAGCTCTGAAAGTTTCTTGGCGGCTAAATCAAGAGGTGATTTTATAAAGGGTGGTGCAAGGTCATCAGGCAGATCTCTTGGTGGTTACTTCAAAGGTTTGCACTTTCGAAGCTCCTTTGAACTTGCTTTTTTGATTGAAATGCATATTCTCGGCATTGAGGTTCTCAATGCCGAATGCAAAGAGTTCAGGTCACAATATTTCGATCTCTCCGGAAAGGAGAGATGGTATTATCCTGACTTCTACGTTCCTTCCAGCAATATTGTTGTTGAAATTAAGCCAAGTAAGAAACTTCTTGAAGCTGAAGTGCAGCTGAAAATTGCAGCAGCAAGAGCTAATACTAACTATGAAATAGAGATTAAAACCGAGAATGACCTTCTTGATATCACGAAATTAATCAAAGAACCAGAAATTAAACAATACATGGAGATTTTAAGAAATGAACATCTTTGTGACAGACCTGGATCCCGTCTTGGCGGCACAAAATCTTTGTGACAAGCACTGCGTTCGCATGATAACCGAAACTGCACAGCTCCTTTGCACCTCTCATTGGATTGGCTGGTCCAAGCAGCTCAGCGCTCCTTCTGATCTTCGTGGCAAAAAACTAAAGCTATGGCTGCAGCCTCGCATTCCATTGCCAGAACTTCAGCCTCCATATAGTCTTACACACTTTAATCATCCTTGTGCCATTTGGGCTCGCAAATGTTTAGGAAATTACAGTTGGCTAGTGAGGCATGGCATGGCTCTTTGTGCTGAATACACCCATCGTTATGGCAGGATTCATAAAACCGAAGCTGTCATACGTTGGGCTGAGAGCTTTCTGCCTCCTGTTTTCGATGCAACAAATCCGGAAGATACACATGGCATCACCCCATTTGCCCTAGCAATGCCCGATGAGTACAAAGTGCCTGGCGATCCCGTCCAGAGCTATCGCAACTACTATCTAGGATCTAAGGTGAGATTCGCGAAGTGGCGGCACGGACCTGAACCGTCTTGGTGGAAGTCAGGCTCTTTGTAAGCTGCGATGTTTCCAATATTTGCAGTTCATTTCTAAAATCTTGTATTGAAAATTTACAATTTCTAAACTACAATAGCTCATATAGCGTGAGTACGAATAAATGAGCCAGAATATTCACAACGAATCTCTTGACGATCTGTCTGTTTTCTCCGAGTCAAATCCTCTTGTTGAGGTTATTTCAATCGAAGATGTATACAAGCATCCAAATGCTGATGCCCTGGATTTGGTGTCACCTGATGGTTCAAACGTTAATTTTGCCATCGTAAAGAGTGGTTCCTTCAAAAAGGGTGATGTGGCCCTTTGGTTTGATTCTGTCAATGAGCCGATGGTGCCTGTTTCGAATCCTCTCTTTGCGTTTTTGGCAAAGAATGTAAAGTCAGATGGGTATGCAAAAATTAAGGCAATGAAGCTTCGCGGAATTATGAGCAGGGGTCTTATTGTTCCGTTTGATCCTGCATATCTTGGTAAGACGAACAAAGAAATCGCTGATATGCTTCAAATCAAGAAATATGAGCTAAATGCCGGCATTGGTAGGGCAGGTGGCAAATTTAGGCCCGGGCTGGCTGTCTCTGGTCCAACCGGCCTATTGCCTTGTGAAAAATATGATGTTGATTCTCTTAACAAAAATTGGAAGGACATTCCGAACGGAACTCATTTGTGGGTAACCGAAAAGATTCATGGCGCAAACTCATCATACGGCTGGCTTACGCATCACGGTGAGCTAAAGTTCTGGGTAAGGTCTCGAAGCCTCTTTAAGAAAGAACCCGAAGAAGGAAGTTCTGGTGGTTTGTGGTGGGATGTAGCAGAGAAGTTTAATCTTAAGGAAAAGCTTAAGTCAAGGCCAGGTTATCTTCTGTACGGTGAAGTCTTTGGTCAGGTACAAGATCTTAAGTACGGCATTGAAGAGGGTGCTGAATTTAGAGCATTTGACTGCTGGGATTCTACCACTAAAGCATGGCTAACATTCACAGAACTTGTCAAGTTCTGCAACGAACTTGATATTCCTATGGTGCCAATTTTGGCTGAAACTATATGGAATACTGTGAAGGGAATTCCACCTGAAATTGTTGCCCTTAGTGAGGGCTCTACACAGATGCCAGGTGCAGATCACGTGAGGGAAGGGATTGTAATCCGCGGTGATTATTCCGTTGAGATTTCGTCAGGTATTCATCTAAATAAAAGGATTATCTACAAACTTGTTGGGAACGGTTATCTAACAAGATAATGATTCCTCACTGTGGGCTCACTGTGAGAATCTGAATCCGGATCCCAGCAGGAAGCTTAGTCGTCGTAGCCCAGTTTCATCTTGAGGTCTGTGTTCTCTTTCCGAAGAAACTCAACCTCCACCGAGAGCATCGCAATCTTCTCTACAAGCTTGATGACTTCTTTCTGGAGGTTCTGTTTCTCCTTGTCTGACTTCTCAAGCTTCGCCTCCAGGGCCGCGACCCTTTCACGAAGATCGTCCCTAAAGAGGTTGTCGTCCTTTCGATCCATCTCAGCCTGTTTTGCCTTCTCACCGGCTCTCTTCTCCCAGAACTTCCAGGCAGCCGAGCTTCCAAGAACTGTTCCTGCGGTAGTTAGCGCGCCAACAATGACTTCGGTGTAGTCCAACATGACAAAACTCCTATAAGTCTATGTATCATTTGTGTGAGCTTAAGCTAAACATTGCGCAAAATCGCTATATCCTATTGAATAACAAAAGTAAAATATTGTTTAGGAGAAGAAAAATGGTAAAGATCAATGATAGGGTTCATCCAGTTTTCAATATGAACCAAGTTGGGACAGTCGTGGAGCTCACATTTCGTCAGACAGATATGCACCTCGTCGGTGGTGCAGCCCAGCAGAGGATGTGGGCGACCATTCGACTTGACAGGGATGGATCCCTAATCCAAGTCCCGGCAGATGAGACCATGCGATGTGAGTGAATACTTATTGCAATGAGTGATGCCGGCAATGAAAACTGCACATATCTTTGATTTTGATGATACCCTATCGCACTCGGATGCGATGATCTATGCGCACCCCTACTTCCAGGGAGATCCCGTAGAGATCCATCGCATCCCAGGCCTTGAGAAGACTCGTCACTCTCGGCTGGAGTACTTGCCAGGTGCTCTTCGATACTCACTCACTAGTCGAGAGTTTGCAGACCTCTCGCAGGCAATGGACTCGCATGGCATCAAGTCAATCCAACATGGCGGTGATCTCATCGATGGGCACGTCATTGCCTTGGACTTCAGTGACATCGTGCACGTGGATCACGCGTCTGCAAAGCCCATTGCTAGCGGTATTCGACACTTGCAGGATGCCAGTCAAGCCGGTAGTGACATCTGGGTCCTCACTGGAAGGAAGTCGGGGGACGAGAGTGGAATCGCCAGCTTTATCCTCCAGCATACCGGTGTCAAGGTTCCGGTTGCCAGGATCATCTGCGTCGGAGGATGGGGAGACTCGACACATCGAAGCAAGGGAAATGCCTTTGTCAATGGTGAAATCCCGGCTCACGTGTATGACGAGATTTACTTCTACGATGATGACACCAGAAACCTTGATGAGGTGAAACGAGCAGTGACACCCATCACAAAGATCACTGTGATCAATAGCATCACCGGGGACGAGTCATCTGATGCAAAGGACAGGGTGAGCAGAGCTCGGGAGATCCGGAAGCAAGGACAGCCCCTGCGCAGGATTAGAAAGCTTACAGGAAACAAGTAGCAGCCGCAGTGAGCATCCTATGCCAAAGTTTTCAAAGGGTGATCTTGCCGTGTTTATGGATCCGGAGCTTTCCTGGCTAAACGGGAACGGTGTCACGTTGCACAATCCGACCATGGTGATGGTGATGAATGTCAGGCCTGACCATTGCGGTGGATCGCACATCTACACAACGAGAGGAATTTCTGCACCCAGCCTCTTCATCAAGAAGTACCAGCGCTGTGACGAGTACCTTGTCTATGGAATTCTAGACCAGACATTCACCTGGGCTTCAGAGGCACATTTGAGACTGTTTCCTCACGAGGGTGATACATAACCTCGAGGATACAATGAAAATTGAAGACATTAAAACGGCAGTGCAACTGCTTGACTGGGTAAAGTCAAAGGGGTATGTCACCTTCGAGGCTAAGAATTGGGACTTGAACATTGTCGGTGTCCGAAGAAAATCCGGCACTGTCAATAAGTTCGATGATCGCATCTTTGTCGCTTGCAAGGACGATACCGGCACAATGAGACTCTGGAGCTGGGCAGCGACCACCGATCCAGGCCTCTACTGGATGAAGACAACCATGAACTCAAAGGGATGCGCCGCCCTGGTGCCTGGTCAGTATCGTGGAGGCTGGGAGCTCGGCCTTCACAGTGGAAAGGAAGCTCTCAGGCAGGTGAAGCCGGTAAGGACTTATCGTGACAATAACAAGGATGATGTCCTCGATCTAGACCCCAGGACTATCACTGAGGGACTCTATGGCATTAACTTGCACCGAGCAGGTCGGAGTTCTACCAGCGTAGATAAGTGGAGCGCCGGCTGCCAAGTCTGGGCAATGGATAAGGACTTTGAAGAGTTTATGAAACTTTGCAAGCGACAAGTTGCAGCAAACGGCTTCAGGACATTCACCTACACGCTTCTCGAGGAGGAGTAGCCCATAATTTCGTGCCAAAATTGCACGAAACAAATACAAGTGCCTATTTAGCTTGAACAGCAAGGGTATTTGCACGAATGACGACCATTCATAGGCTCATCCGCGAGATCTTGGCCGAAGACCGGGTAGGGTTCAAGTCCAGGACACGGGGTATCAGCTACAACAGAGTCTATGGCGATTCTGCGATGGACTCTGCAAATATTTCTTTTTCCGAAGATCCATTTTTTGACACAAGCCCACCTGCGAAAAAAGGTGCCAGGGACGTCAAGAGAGCCTGGGGGGTTGAGGCAGATCACGAGTTTATGAAGTCTCTCGTTAAGGTTCATTGGATCAAGCCCGCCGATATGAGAAAGTTTCTCTCTATGAGCAGGAAGAACGAGATATCTGCCATGGCTTACCTTCCTGGGAGTAAGGTTCTTACCCGTATGAGCGGATGGGGGCCCATCGGCGTTGTCATCCAGGGAAGGACAACGCTTGCTGCAAATGATATGGACGCAATAGTCTCTGGCTAC
>Ga0172372_10010396_pt1 | contig 11923 bp, 12 predicted proteins | sample LakKiv5m_2_FD_114544 | JGI IMG/M metagenome (GOLD analysis project Ga0172372, IMG submission 114544) | Freshwater microbial communities from Kabuno Bay, South-Kivu, Congo - kab_092012_9.5m | ecosystem: Environmental > Aquatic > Freshwater > Lake | place: Democratic Republic of the Congo... | reverse complement strand
CGCCTGTGATGACACTGATGGGTTGTGAGGAGGTCTCCGCCATAGGAAAAAGATTAGTTCGAGTAGGAGGCTTGGGTGCCTTTGAGATTGCGTTTTTTGATCCAGGGCATGAGACCGCGTAGGCGCTCGCCGGTCTTTTCGATGCCATGTTTCTCACCCTCTTTGAGGAGCGCGTTGTAGCGTTTGTAGCCACCCTCGTATTCCTTGATCCAATCCTTGGCGAATTTTCCGGTTTGGATGTCTTTGAGAGCGGCTTTCATGCGCTTCTTCACCGAGGCGTCGATGATTTTCGGTCCGACGGAAACATCGCCCCACTTGGCGGTTTCGCTGATCGAAAACCGCATGCCGGCGATGCCGGATTCGTTCATCAGATCGACAATGAGCTTTAGCTCGTGGAGGCACTCGAAATAAGCCATCTCGGGCGAATAACCCGCCTCGACCAGTGTTTCGAATCCTGCCTGAACCAGCGCGGATGCGCCACCGCAAAGCACGGTCTGCTCACCGAAGAGATCGGTCTCGGTCTCCTCTTTGAACGAGGTTTCAATCACGCCACCGCGCGTGCCGCCGATGCCCTTGGCCCAGGTGAGGGCAATCTTTTTCGCATCCTTGCCGGGGTTTTGGTAAACGGCGATGAGCGTCGGCACGCCCTTGCCCTCGGTGTATTGGCGGCGGACGATGTGGCCAGGTCCTTTGGGAGCGACCATAATCACATTCACATTCTCCGGCGGAACGATCGTCTTGTAATGAATGCTGAAACCATGGCTGAAGACGAGCGTCTTGCCGGGAGTGAGGTTCGGCTCGATGTCCGCCTTGTAAGCGGCGGGTTGCTTGGTGTCGGGAATCGCAACCATGATCACATCCGCGCGGCGAACGGCCTCGGCGGTGTCGAAAACTTCAAAACCCTGCTCTGCTGCGACAGCGCGGCTCTTGGACTTTGGATAGAGGCCGATGATGACATGGCATCCGCTCTCTTTGAGATTCAAAGCATGGGCGTGGCCTTGGGAGCCGAAGCCTAGAACCGCGAGGGTTTTCCCTTTGAAAAATTTGAGGTCGGCATCTTTGTCGGTGAGGATTTTGGCTGGCATGGTGGATTGGTTTTTTTCTGATTTGGGTTGAGTGTCGTGCGGGGTTAGTTGGTGCGGGCGAGGGCGATTTTTCCCGTGCGGGTGAGATCGCTGATGCCGAAAGTTTCCATGAGGCTGAGAAATTTGCTGATCTTGTTCTCGGTGCCGGTGACCTCGATCGCGAGCTTCTCGGCTTGAACATCGATAATCTTCGCGCGGAAGATATCGCAGATTTGCATCACCTCCGCGCGGGTCTTGGAAGTGGCATTGACGCGGAGCAGCACGAGCTCGCGGTCCACATACTCCTCATCGCGGAAATCCTGGACATCGATCACATCGACGAGTTTCTCAAGTTGCTTCGTGACCTGCTCAAGAACCTTGTCGTCGCCGCGCACCACAATCGTCATGCGGGAGGCTGAGGCATCCAATGTGGGACCGACATTCAAAGTGTCGATGTTGAACCCGCGGCCGCTGAACATCCCCGCCACGCGGGTCAGCACTCCGAATTTGTTCTCAACGAGAATCGATATGGTATGACGCATGAAATGTGAAAAGAGCCGAGATAGTGGGCGAGCGAGGCGGATGCGTCAATCCTTTCCGCGAATCCGGATGGCTCCGATGATCAAAAGAAATCAACAGCTTTTGTGGGATCGAATTTATGCCCAATGATGTCGATTGGAAAACCATCCCCTCCCTGTTTAAAATCACATTCATGGAGTGAAAGTCGGCGATTTCGATACCCAGATCGGCATTTGCCCAAACCTCGTATTTTTATGAATGGCCTTCGCATGGAAAAAACCCGACCGGCTCCAGAAATTTGATGGTTTGCTCCGGCGCTCCGTGGAATGCACCTGCCGGATTCTGTGCGATGAAGTCCAGCGCCTGATCAATCCCGAGCACCCGTTTTCGTTTTCGAATTTTCCGGCGATTTTTGCGGAATCATGGAACGCCTCGTTGCAAGCAGCAATGCGTCGAAGGTATTCGAGCGGGGTTGCTGTCCCCAGCCCTTTGTCAATGCAGTGTCCAGAACGACCATAGGCTGTGGCTTTGGAAAACCACGCCGTCCCGGAACCAGAGGAGATGTCCAGAGGTCCTGACTTCCCAAGATTCCTCCAAGGCAAGCTTTTTTCACTTCGGAGTGCTTGCTTTTCGGCGCTCCAGCCGGGGGTGCCGGGTTGTGCCGCTTGAATTGCGCGACAGCTTGCTCCCACAACGCGGGCGACTTTTTGCCGCTCTGCGATAGCGGTTCCCCCATTTCTTTAAAACTCATCCACGACCTGCCCCCACCCTCGGGCAACCGGCACCCATGCCTCCTGTTCTCATAGGGAGCGAATGTGCTTCGACAAAAAATTTGGACGATCGTCCAAATTTTTTGTTCTTTTTGGAAGCGCATGGGGAGAAGGTTTCAGGGCTTCGGACGATTTTTTGAGTGGAGAGGTTGGGGGGCGAGGAGCGTAAAACAAAAAAGCGGATGCCTCCTTTCGGTGGCATCCGCTTCTGTGGATTTGATCAACTCAAGCGCGGCGGCGGCGGATTTGCCAGAGCGTGAAGGCCGCGCCTATGCCCAGCAGGGCCCATGTCTGCGGTTCGGGGACGACATTCATGGCGGTGCCGGGCGAGCCGGTGTTGCCACTGGAAGTGTAGGTATTTTGCCCGTTTGTCGAAGAGACCGTGCTCAAGATGGCGTTGGAGTTTGGGCTTGTGGTCGGGTTTCCCGAAGAGTCGTAGTTGTAATAGAATGAACTTCCCGTCGTTGCTGTCCCTAAAGTTATGCGCGGAGTCATTTCCATTCCGGCGGAATCAAATAGGACCACTCCGTCGCTCGTTGAACTCAGTCCAACGCCAGATCCCGTGTAGGATCCGATGATTACGGAAGTGACATTGGAACCCCAAATCGTCCGGAATGTGGCGATATCGGCGGTTGGATTAGCGGATTCCAAGAAGATGACTGACTGGCCCGTGCTGATGGAAGTCACCCCGTTTAAGGATACGGAAACTCCGGAGGAGAAACTGCTGTCGTCCATTTTCCAGCCCGATATGGACACATCGGAGGCACCGAAGTTGGTAACTTCAAACCAATCCACAGTTCCATTGCCGCTTGACATGGCTTCGGTGATGCGTAGCGAGCTGAGTTGGGCTTGAGCGGAGGTGAAGGTCGCAAGGGCGACTGCGAGTGTTGCTAGGATGCGTAGTGTGCGGATTTTCATGTTTTTTTTAGATTTTTAACTCAAGCGCGGCGGCGGCGGATTTGCCAGAGCGTGAAGGCCGCACCAATGCCCAGCAGGACCCATGTCTGCGGCTCGGGCACGACGGAAAACACAGCGATGCGCTCGCTGGATGCCGTGCCGTCTCCTTCGAAACCAACTATCAGCAGGTTTTGACCATTCGGGCTGTCTGCGGCGGAAACAAAGCTCATGCCTTCCGGGCGGAGCGGAATCGTGCCGGTGGAAATCCGGTTGTAGGCCAGGAATGACGGTGCTGTAGGGTCGGTAATGTCAAACATGAAGACGCCGTTATTTCGCTCCATACCAATGAATGCAAATGTTTTGCCATCTATCTCGCCGAGCACAAGCCCCTCGGGTTCCGGCCCCTTGTCATCGCTGCGGCTGTCCACCCATCCCGTGGGATCGTTATCACGGATGTATGTTTCAAAGTAACTGCCCGAGTCCCAAGTCTGTTGCAGACCGGACCCAGTGACCTCCCAGATGGTGAAACTGCGGGTTCCGAACATTCGGATGTCGTCAATCTTGCCGTTGCCATCGGTGTCGCCATCAATTCGGGAGACATTAAGGCGCCCTAGTTGGGCATCTGCTCGGGTGCCATTATTGGTGGTAGGGTAGTTGCTATCCAAAATCGTGTTCATGCTATCGCTTCCGGCAATGTCCCCGAAGCGGCTCATGTCGCGATCATCGGTGCGGGCGTCGCCTTCGTTGGCTGTCACGACATAGGTTTTTCCGTTTTTCGAGTAGGTCGCCACGGTATCCGGCATGGGCATGCCTTTAACAGTTTGGGTGATGGAAATCGTGTTAGCAGGACTGTCCGAGGCGTCGATTGTTTGAGTGATCGTTCCGAGATTTGTGACCTTGGTCCAAAGATTCTGTGTGAGGTCGTATTCGCCGATGGCGTTGTTGTCCTGCAGCGAGACATAAACCTTGTCTCCGATGGCGGAGGCGTATTCGGGTTCGATGGCGTTGGGGTCTTGGTTGGCGGATTGAGTGAAGTCGGGAACCGTGGAAATGAAGTTTCCGCTGGTGCCAACGGCAGCCACATTCGAGTTGCGAATTCCGCTCAAGGAAACACCCGATGCCAAGTTGGAAGAGGTGAAGTCCCTGGTCACCGGTGTGAGGGAGGTTAGGTTTGCCAGATTGCCTGTGTTGATGCCCGAGATATCAATTACGGAAATCGATCCTGGAGCATTGGTGGCACTCGATGCGTTGAACTCGCCCTCGTTCACGACGATGAGTTTTGAGCCATCGGGAGAGAAGGTCACACTATCCGGATGGTATCCCACATCGAGTGTTCCAATGGAAATGCCCGTCGAGAGGTTGAAGAAGCCGACCTTGCCAAGCGTCGTCGTGTTTGCTGTGGGAATCAATGATGCCACGCCGAAGCCCTTGGTGGAATTGATCGCGACGCTGCTCAACCCGCTCATGTTGGTCTTGTTTCCTCCAAAGGATGTCGAAAAATCAATCGCTCCTACCCCGGACGGGGAAGATGGGTTAGAAAGATCGAAGATGTTGATCTGGTAGGCCGCCGTGCTGGAGCTGGTGACGAAGAGCCTTTGGGAATTTTTGTCGTAGCCTGCAATTTCTCCGGCGCTTGTTCCATTGCCGTAGTTGGCGCTGAAGTTGCTCAAGAGTGTGAGTTGGGCCTCCGCATCGGGCGAGGCAAAAAGACCTGCAGCTGCAACGAATTTAAGAATAGTTTTTTTCATGGTTTGGAGTTCGACAAAATGTGTCCAGTTTTGTCTTTCGGTTTCTTCTGAATCGCAAAAAGAGTGCCCGTAGAAAACGAAATGATCGTTACAATTTCGTAACATTCCACAGTCGCAAGAGGAGCGTCGTAGCTGCACAGGGAAATAGACTCTCCAATATGCGCGGAGAATATATGGCACTCCGCCAGCATTCAGGTGGTGTGTTTTTCGCCGTCAGTTTATTCCGCAAACCATTAATAAAAAACTATTAAATCCGGTTCAGAAGCTTAAGCCGATCACTCAAAGCCGTGTGGCCATCAGTCTCAACGCGCCTCGCCAATGGGATGATTCCCTGATGGCCCAATTTTTCCCGTCCAAGCCGAGGGCGGCGGTGAGTTCGCCTTTGCGAAAGCCTGCGCGGATGCTTGCGGGCATGTCGTGGCGGGTCACTTCGCCCATGAAAGCGCTGGACAGCTTCGAGAGAAATAGAGGCAGGCGCGCCCGAAGGGGCTCGCAGAAGACGAGGGTGCGAAAAGATTGCAGGCGCTTGCCGAGAGCGCGCAATGCCTCATCGGAAAAGTGGTGGAGGATAAGGCTGCCGATGCAGGCATCCGCTTCGAGGGTGTGGAGGGTTTGAAAAAAATCCCCGGCAATCCATTGGATGTCGTTTGGCAGATTGGCCGGGCGTTCGATGAGATCGAGGCCAGTGATGGTGGCGGAGGGGATCGAGGATCGGATTTTGCAGCACATGTCGCCTTCGCCGGAGCCGATTTCAACAATACGGCCGAGGAAAGGCTTTTGGATTTTAAGCTGTCGCACGATCCATCGCGAGTTTCCGAGGTAAAGATCGATAAGCTTCAGGTCCCGGCGGCTCCGAACGGCTCTCGGGTCCGCTGGATTCAGGGAATCCAGAATCTCAGGAGTGATGACACGCTGCAGTTCACGCATGGGTTGCAATAGAACAGCGTAAAAGATACTTCAAAATCATCAAACATGAGTTCAGTGATCTATCTTGATAACAATGCCACGACGCAAGTGGCCCCCGAGGTTTTTGATGCCATGGAACCCTGGCTGCGCGGCGGGTATGGGAATCCCTCCAGCGCCTACCGTCTTGGCCGTGAAGCGGCACAGGCTCTCGCAGAGGCGAGGGATCGCGTGGCGGCGCTCGCAGGCTGCCAGAGTGGCGAGATTCTTTTCACGAGCTGCGGCACGGAATCGATCAATACGGCCATCCAATCGGCTTTGGCGCTCGATCCCGACAAACGCCACATCGTCACCAGCGCGGTCGAGCACAGCGCAACGATCAAGCTTTGCGAATACCTCGCCCGGCGTGGTTATGAGATCACTTGGCTGCCGGTGAATGCCTCCGGCCATCTCGACATGGCGGAGTTGGAGGCTGCGATCCGGCCCGACACGGCGATTGTTTCCCTGCTCTGGGCAAACAACGAAACCGGCGTGCTTTTCCCCGTGGAGGAAATCGCGGCTCTTACGCAAAAAAAGAAAACCCTCCTCCACATCGATGCCGTGCAGGCATTCGGTAAGCTGCCTCTCGTGCTGGAAGGCATGGGCGCACAATTCGTGAGTTTTTCAGGACACAAAATTTATGCGCCGAAAGGCGTGGGCGGCCTCTATGTGAGCCGCCGCGTCAAATTCACTCCGCTCCTGCGGGGCAGCCAAGAGGAGGGAAGACGGGGCGGGACGCAAAATGTCGCCTCCATTGTCGGCTTCGGCAAGGCGGCCGCTCTGGCTGCATCGCATCTCGCGAAGGGCGTGGACTCCACACTCCGCGACCGCCTGGAGTCGTGTCTTCTGGCATCCATCCCCGGAGCATCCGTGAATGGCGATCCCGTGCGCCGCCTTCCTAATACGACAAACATCTCATTTGATGGCGTCGAGAGCGAGGGCGCGTTGATTCTCCTTGATGAGAAGGGCCTCTGCTGCTCGGCGGGTTCCGCATGCACCAGCGGATCGGTGAATCCTTCGCATGTCCTCAAGGCTATGGGCCTCTCGAACGATCGCGCACGCGCCAGCCTTCGATTCTCCGTCGGACGCTTCACGACGCCCTCTGAAATCGACTGCGCCTGCGAGATCATTCCCGCCGTGGTGGCGAAACTCCGCGCCCTCTCGCCCGCAGGCCAATCTGTTCTGGCCGCCTGATCCAGGCCGCTTCCGCCTTCCCGAATTCATGATCGAAAAACATCTCGTCCAAATCGTGCAGGAACTTTCCCTGCAAGCCCGTCAAGTCGCCGCCACCGCCGTTCTCCTCGAGGAAGGGGCCACGGTTCCCTTCATCGCCCGCTACCGCAAGGAGCGCACTGGCGAGCTTGATGAAGTCCAAATCACAAAAATCCGCGACCGCATGCAGGAGCTCGAGGAACTCGACAAACGCCGCGAGTCGATCCTTTCCTCCCTCGACGAACGCAAGCTTCTTACCGAGGAGTTGAAGGTCAAAATCGACACCGCGCCGAATCTCTCCACCCTCGAGGATCTTTACCTTCCCTTCCGTCCGAAGAAGCGCACACGCGCCACCATCGCGAAGGAACGCGGACTCGAGCCGCTTGCCGACTTGCTCTGGGAGCAGAACACAGCGACCGATCCCGAGGCTGAGGCTGTCGCTTTTATTTCCGCCGAAAAGGAAGTGCCCGATGCCGCCGCCGCGTTGGCAGGGGCGAGGGACATCATGGCCGAGCGCATCAACGACTCCGCCGAGGCCCGCTCCGCATTGCGCGAGATTTATCTCAACAAGGGTGTTTTGAAATCGAAGGTCGTCTTCGACAGGGAATCCGAGGCCGCCAAATTCAAAGACTACTTCGACTGGAGCGAGCCCGTCGCCCAGTGCCCCTCGCACCGCTTCCTAGCGATCCGCCGTGGCGAAACCGAAGGCATGCTCTTCTCCCGCATCACACCGCCCGAGGAAGAGGCGCTCGCCGCTTTGGACTACCTTTTTGTGAAGGGTGCTTACCCCTCCGCCGCGCAGGTTCGCCTTGCGGCGCAGGATTGTTTCAAGCGCCTTCTCGGGTTCGCGATGGAGGGCGAGGCGCGTTTGTTTTACAAAAAGAAAGCCGACGAGGAGGCAATCCGTGTATTTGCAGAAAACCTTCGCGAGCTCCTGCTGGCCTCGCCGCTCGGGCAAAAAATCGTCCTCGCGCTCGATCCCGGTTTCCGCACCGGCTGCAAGCTCGCCGTGCTCGACGCCCAAGGAAAACTTCTCACCCACGAGGTGGTCTACCCCGAGAAAGGGGCACGCGACCGCGCCGAGGCGGCGGAGGTCATCAAATCCCTCGTGAACCGCTTCAAAATCGAAGCCATCGCCATCGGCAATGGCACCGCCTCGAGGGAAACCGAAACTTTCATCCGCGCGCTCGGTCTGCCGGTGTCGATTGTTGTTGTCGTCGTCAGCGAATCCGGCGCGTCCATTTACTCGGCCTCGGAGGTCGCCCGCGAGGAATTCCCCAATCTCGACCTCACGGTGCGCGGAGCCATTTCCATCGGACGCCGTCTCATGGACCCGCTTGCCGAATTGGTAAAAATCGATCCGAAATCCATCGGCGTTGGCCAATACCAGCACGATGTCGATCAAAGCGCCCTCAAGCGATCCCTCGATGACACGGTCGTCTCCTGCGTGAACCATGTGGGCGTCGAACTCAACACCGCCAGCGCGAATCTGCTCGGCTATGTCTCGGGCTTGAACTCCCGCACCGCGACGAATCTCGTCCAGTTCCGCAATGAAAACGGAGCTTTCCAGTCGCGCGAGGACCTCCTGAAAGTTCCCGGTCTCGGACCCAAGGCCTTCGAGCAGGCGGCGGGCTTCCTCCGCATTCGCAACGGGCGGCATCCGCTCGACGCCAGCGCCGTGCACCCCGAGCGCTATGCCCTCGTGGACAACATGGCCGCCGATATCGGTTGCTCCGTCTCCGAGTTGATGCAAAACCCCGCCCGGCGTGCTGCCATCAAGCTCGATAAATACATCACACCCGAAGTCGGCCTGCCAACGCTCCAGGACATCCTGAAGGAACTCGCCAAGCCCGGCCGCGACCCGCGCAAACAATTCGAGGTTTTTTCTTTCTCCGACGAGGCCATGAAAATCGAGGACCTCAAACCCGGAATGAAACTCCCCGGCATTGTCACGAATGTCGCCGCCTTCGGCGCGTTCATCGATGTGGGCGTGCACCAGGACGGCCTCGCGCACATCAGCCAACTCAGTGACCAGTTTGTGAAAAATCCCTCGGATGTCTTGAAGGTGGGACAAAAAGTCATGGCCACAGTTTTGGAAGTCGATCTCGGCCGCAAACGAATCAGCCTCTCACTGAAAACCAACCCCGAGATCGGTGCCCAATCCCGTGGTCCGCGAGATGACCGCAGCGGCGGCGCACGCAGTTTCCAAAGCAAACCCGGCGTCAAAGCCGCTCCTCAGGTGGATTGGTTCACCGCCGCGATGAACCGCAAAAATTAACCCTTGAGGCGGAGTGAAGCTTGCGGAGTGGACCGGCCCTCCAACTATGCCCTAGAGGCCTCGGTTTCCAGGCGGCGGAGGTATTTATAGGAGTAAAGCCCGGTTGAGTGTCCGTCGGCCCAGCGTGGTTGGATGGCGTAGCCGCCGACTGATTGCCACGAGGTGAGGTCGAAGCTGCGGTCGTTGTAGGTCACCGCCGGCAGGGCGATCTGGCCAAGCACATCGGGCTCGCCACCGCACGCGGCGCAGGGGCAGTGGCGGCGCAGGAATTCCAGCGCGAGGTAGGACTCGCTGCCGTCATTCCAGGCGATCGCGAGTTCGTTGCCGATTTTTTGAATGGCTGTGGGCTGGAGTGGAGGCGTCATGGTTTTTCAGCAGGCGGGTTTGGTGATGTGCGGCGGCTTGAGGTAGATGGGTTCAGGCGTTCCAGCTTGGGAGGCGCGTTGCGCGAGGTCAATGGCATCGGGCGCCAAGCAGCAGGCTTCATGAAGAAGCGGCGATGTCGAAAAGACCGGCACTCCCGGAGTGAAGTGGGCGGTCGCTTCCTGTGGCGTGAGGAGCGAGGGGCTTGAAACCAGATGCCCACTTCGGATTTGAGCGAAAAACCATTGGTTGGCGCGGGCGTCGCCGATCACATCGTAGTCTTGCGGTTTGTAACCAAGTAGCGAACAAAGGCCCATCAATCGTGCGCCCCGTGCCCGGGCCAGTCCCCATGCGGTTGCGAGGGAGGAGCGAAGCGAATTGTAGCTCCCGGGGCCTGTGCCCACAAGGACGAGGTCGAGGGGCCCTGTGGAGTTCGAAATTTCCTGCAAAGCTCGAATGAATGCATTGCCGCGTCCTCTGGGATTTTCAAATGTCGTGTGCCGCAAAATTTCTCCATCCCTGGTGAGCGCGATACTCCCTGTGGAGCTGGAACACTCGATGGTAAGAATCGTCATGGCTGAATCCGGATGCGGCGGGCATTTCCTTCGATGGAAAAAACCAGACGCAGGGTGTGTGGCGGCAGCATTTCCGCAAACTTGCCGCCCCACTCGATGGCCACGATTCCCGCACCCGCGAGGCAGTCGTCAAATCCCAGCGGAGCGAGCTCCGATGCGGATTCCAGGCGGTAGAGATCCATGTGCACGAGTGGCAGTCTGCCGCCGTGGTATTCGTGGATGAGTGTGAATGTGGGGCTCGAGACTTCTGCGGGATTGATTCCAAGTGCTTCTGCGAGACCTTTGACAAAGCAGGTTTTGCCCGCGCCCATGGGGCCTTCCAGACTCAAGGCGGCTCCCTCTCCGAGACAGGCGGCGAGGTCTCGGGCCGTAAGGCGGGTCTCCTCCTCCGTTGCGCACAGGCGTTCCCCGCTGGGGAAGGATTTTTCGATTTGCGGGTTTGCCATGAGGCGGCGAATTTAGTTCGCTCGCTCCCGAGATGACAACATCTTCCCTTCCCGTCAGGTTCTGCGCGGTTTTGATCGCTGGCATGGCCCTTTTCTTTATGGTCGGCTGCGATTCCCCCGGAGGGACGATTCATGACATCCGCAAAAACCTCGATGCCTTCAAAGCTAAGCCCAGCGAGGCGCTGCTGGAGCGGATGGAAAAATCCTTCGTGAATATCGACGCCGACATCAAGGATTTCGAGGATCGCGGAGACCTTGCGCAGGCGGATCTTTATCGCAGGCAGGCCATGATGTTGCGCCAAGAGTATCGGGCCCTGCGCGGGGCCTACAACGCATGGAAGGCAGGTCAGGTGGTCCCGGCTGGGTCAGGCAAATGAGGGCAGCGAACCCATCGACGGGCCTTTGAGCCTTGTCTCGAGGGCGCGGAGGTTTTTATCCAAGTGTTCCAAGCTGAACCCCTCCACGGCCTTCCGGGCGGCCTCGCCCATGGCCTGCAAGCGCTCCGGGTCGTCAAGGAGGGTTTGCAAGCGCTCGGCGAGTGCGGCGGCATTCCTCGCAGGCACGACAAAACCATCCAGGCCATCGGTGACAACTCGGCCGCAATGCGGGGTGGTGATGACCGGCAGACCATGCGCCATGGCTTCGAGCTGTGTGAGTGCGAAGCCATCCGAGATGGTTGGAAGGACAAAAACATCGGCCCGGCTGTAGAATTCCCGCACCCGGTTGCGCGTCACAGCGCCGTGAAAACGCACATTCGGCGGGGCTTTCACCACAAACTGGTCGGCAATGGCAATCGGGCCGGCGATGTCGAACTGGATGTTCTGGTTTTTCAGCCGTTGCGCGGCTTCGAGAAGGTGCGGCACGCCTTTGCGGAGGTTCACCTGGCCGAGAAAAAGCACGCGGAGCGGCTCGGAGTCGGGTTTGAGCGGGCGGGGGGCGGCATCCACCGCTGAATCCTCCGCCTCGTAGGCGAGGGGAATGATGTGAATTTTGTCGGCAGGCACGCCCTGCTTGACGAGGGCGTCGAGTGTCCATTGCGAATTGACCATCACGGCATCCGCAACCGCCCACTCGGCCTCGCGCCTTGCAAAGTATTCCTCGGGGACCAT
>Ga0172372_10010395_pt1 | contig 11923 bp, 7 predicted proteins | sample LakKiv5m_2_FD_114544 | JGI IMG/M metagenome (GOLD analysis project Ga0172372, IMG submission 114544) | Freshwater microbial communities from Kabuno Bay, South-Kivu, Congo - kab_092012_9.5m | ecosystem: Environmental > Aquatic > Freshwater > Lake | place: Democratic Republic of the Congo... | reverse complement strand
GTGGCGTTCGCGCCGCGCCGGGTCCTGCAGCAGCGCGGGGATGAAGTAGAGGCCCGGCTCGACATTCCGCGGCCGCGCCCGCACCGGGCGATGGCCCGTTCCTGGGCTTGCGCACCGCGGCGCTCAGGGCTCGCTGGAAATTCCTCCCGGATTCGATCCCCCTGAAAATCCAGTTTACTTTCATTGGGAAGAGGGCCGGCTCCAGCAACTGCTCGGCATCGCTGACGTCTCTACTTCACTAGTGCGGTTCCCTGAAATGGGAGCGGACCGGATATACGCTGCGACCTTGTTTTGACCGACCGTGAATTAGGTGATGCTCTGACGAGGCATGATATCCCAATCCCTCCTCCCCGCAGCCTCCCTCCTGCTCGGTCTCCTGGTGACCTCAAATTGCCAGGCCGCTGACCCCGCACGAGCCCCCGAGGCCGCGCGTAAGAGCCCCACCGGCATCCCCAAAGGCAAGGCCCTTGAGGGACTTACCGCCGGTAATAAACGCTATCTGAGCGGCGGTGTGACGACGCACTCCTCGCTGCAGGAGCGCATCGAGGTCACAGGAGAGATTGGCCAGTCTCCGTCAGTCGGCGTCCTGAGCTGTGCCGATTCCCGGGTCCCGGTGGAGATGCTCTTCGATCAGAGTGTCGGTGATCTCTTCGTCGTCCGCGTCGCCGGAAACTATCAGAGCCCGGACGCCGCCGGGACCTTTGAGTTCGGCGTCGAGGCCTTGGGGGTCCACACCCTGCTCGTCCTGGGCCACACCAAATGCGGTGCCGTGAACGCCGCCCTCGATGGTGCTAATCCCCCGGGCAACATGCCGGTATTCATCCGTGCGATCCGCCCGGCGCTGGAGGCCCACCAAGGAGGGGTTCCAGCGATCAAGAGCCAGACCGAGGCGGTGGAGATCAACGTGCGCTGGCAGCTCCAGCAGCTCTTGGCCCGCAGCGAGATCCTCCGAAAGGCCAAGGAGGAAGGGCGCCTCCAAATTCTGCTGGGCGTCTACGACGTCACGACCGGAGCGGTGCGCTTCCTCAAGTGAGGAGAGGGGCCTCGGATAAAGCCCTCCCGTTCCGATTCCCCAGAACATCCAGTTTTTTAGGAAGTCCCGGGACCGCGCCCACCGCGCGCCTTATGCCAACGCCTTCGGAATCCCCGCGGTGAGGACCTCGGGGCCCCCGGCGCGAACGAGCACGTCATCCTCGATGCGAACGCCGCCGATCGTGAGGTGCGCGTCGACGAGGCCCCAGTTCACGGTGTCGCGGTGGCGTTCGCGCCGCGCCGGGTCCTGCAGCAGCGCGGGGATGAAGTAGAGGCCCGGCTCGACCGTCACCACGAAGCCCTCGGCAAGGGGCAGATCCATCCGCAGGGAGCGCAGGCTCGGCCGCGGATCGCGCGTCCGGCCGCGCGCCAGCCCGCTCGCGTCGCGCACCCCGAGCCCGACCAGATGCCCGAGACCGTGGGGGAAGAAGAGCGCGTGGACCTCCTGGTCGACCAGAGACTCCGGCTGTCCGCGGAGAATGCCCATCCCGACCAGCCCGGCGGTCAGGTCGATCGCGGCGGCGAGATGGACCTGTCTCCATTCCGCGCCCGGCACGCACCGGGCGATGGCCCGTTCCTGGGCCTGCCGCACCGCGTCGTGCAGGTCCCGCTGGAAGCCGGTGGGCTTGCCCGCGACGTAGGTGCGGGTCACGTCCGCGACGTAGCGGCGCACCTCGGCGCCCGCGTCCACGAGCACGAAGTCCCCGGGGGCCACGGCGCGTTCGGAGGGCTCGAAGTGAAGGACGGCCGCGTTCGGGCCGGCGCCGACGATCGTACCGTAGCCCGTCCGGTCCGCGCCCGCGTGCTGGAAGGCGGCCTCGAGCTCGATCTGCAGCCCGCGCTCGGTGACGCCCGGGCGGATGAGGTCCGGCAGCCGCGCGTAACCGGCGAGGGTGGCGTGGACCGCCCGCCCCATCAGCTCAAGTTCGTGGGCGTCCTTTGGCCGGCGCACCTCGGCGCAGGCCAGCCGGGCTGCGTCGCTCGCGGCGCGGTCGGCGTTGACGCCCGCGACCGGGGCGCCGAGTGCGGCGACCCTGCGCCCGGCGCGCGCGTTCAGCCACGCCGTGAAGCCGGCGATGTCCTCGCCCTCCCGCGGGCGGGCCCCGCACCAGACCCGCTCCGCCTCGGTCACGGGCGGCACGAAGCTGCGCCAGCCGGCCGCACCCTCGCGCGGGTCGTACGCGATCACGCCGCCGGCGCCCTCGCCGCCCGCGGTGAAGACATGCTCAGCGTGCGCGCGGTAGGGGTAGGTCTGGTCGCTGCCTTCAGGCAGCGGGACCGGTTCCCCGGCGCCGATCACGAGCAGGGCGTCGGTGGGGGATAGGGCGGCGGCCAGCCGTTCGCGTCGGGCCAAGAGGTACGCGGGGGTCATCGCGCGAGCTTGCGTCCCGCCTGGTCGAGGGCAAGCGGGCGCCGGCACTTGCGGCTCGACTGGCGGCCCGGCCCGGCCTGACTGGAAGCCGGATGCCCGTTCCCCGCCTCGCCGTCCTCCTCGCCCTCGCGGTGAGCGCGGTGGCCGCCCCCGGCCCCGCGCGCCCCAACGTCTTGCTGCTGCTGGCCGACGACCTGCGGCCCGAGCTTGCCGGCTACGGTTCCCCCGCGCTGACCCCGAACCTCGAGCGGCTGGCACGGCGCGGGGTCCGCTTCGAGCGCGCCTACTGCCAGCAGGCGGTCTGCAACCCTTCCCGCTCGTCCTTCCTCACCGGCCTCCGGCCCGACACGCTCGGGCTGTGGAACAACGGCACCCACTTCCGCGAGCTGCGGCCCGACGTGACCACGCTGCCGCAGCATTTCCGCAACCACGGGTACGTCACGCGCAACGTCGGGAAGGTCTTCCACAACTGGCACACGCGCGAGAAGGGGGACGCGCGCTCGTGGAGCGCCCCGGAGTTCCTGCATTACGCCACCCACGGCGCGGACGCCCCGCAGGTCGAGGGTCCGCTGCCGCCGAACCTCGCCTCGGGCGGCGGCCGCCAGTACACGAACGTCCCGCTGACCGAGTGCCGTGACGTGCCCGACGAGGCCTACTACGACGGGCGGGTCGCCGCCGAGGCCGTGCGGGTGCTGCGCGAGATCCGCGACCGGCCGTTTTTCCTCGCGGTGGGTTTCTGGAAGCCGCACGCCCCGTTCAACGCCCCCAAGCGCTACTGGGACCTCTACGACCGCGCCCGCCTGCCGCCCGTCGACCTGCGCGCGCCGGCGGGCGCCCCGGAACTGGCCCTCCACGACGGCCGCGAGATCCTCGGTCTGCCGGGGCCGGGCCGGATCTCGCCCGATGCGGCGCTCGTGGCCGAGATGCGCCACGGGTATTTCGCGAACATCTCCTACCTCGACGCGCAGCTGGGCAAAGTCCTCGACGCGCTGGACGCGAGCGGCGTCGCCAGCCGCACCGTGGTGGTCTTCGCGGGCGACCACGGTTTCCACCTCGGCGAGCACGGGCTGTGGGGCAAGACCTCGAACTTCGAGCTCGATGCGCGCGTGCCGCTGCTGATCTCCCTGCCCGGGAGCGGACCCCGCGGCGTGGCGACGAGGGCCTTCGCCGAACTCGTCGACCTGTTCCCCACGCTGAACGCCGCCTGCGGGCTGCCCGCGGTGCCCGGCCTCGACGGGCTGAGCCTCCTGCCCGTCCTCCGCGACCCCGCCGCCGCGGTCAAACCGGCCGCCTTCTCCCAGCATCCGCGCCCCGCCTACTACGACCGCGAGCCGGCCAAGGTGCCGCGGGCGATGGGGTATTCCGTGCGGACGGACGTCGTGCGTTACACCGAATGGCGCGAATGGGCGAGCGGGTCGGTGATCGCGCGTGAGCTTTACGAGGCCGTCGCGGACGGGGGCGAGACGCGCAACCGGGCGGGCGATCCCGCGCTGGCCGCCGCCGAAGCCGACGCCGCGGCGCGCCTGCGGGCGCAGTTCCCCCCGCGCGCGCGCTGAGCCCCCCGGTCCGCCACGCCGCGATTTTCCCCTCCACCGACTTCCCCGATGCTCCCGCTCCTCCGCCATCTCTTGCTTGCGGCGCTGCTCCCGCTGGCCGCCGCGGCCGCGACGCCCGCGGCCCGTCCCAATATCCTGTTCGTGATCTACGATGACTGGGGCTGGCGCGATGCCGGCGCCTATGGCGCGACCTGGCTGCGCACGCCGGGCTTCGACCGCGTGGCCCGCGAGGGCGTGCTTTTCCGGAACGCGTTCACCTCGAACCCGAAGTGCAGTCCCTGCCGCGCCAGCATCCTCACCGGGCGCAACACGTGGCAGCTCCGCGAGGCGGTCTCGCACAACGGGATGTTCCCCGCCGGTTTCGCCGTCTATCCTGACCTGCTCGAGCAGGCTGGCTACCACGTGGGCCTCACCGGCAAGGGCTGGGGGCCGGGCGACTTCAAGACCCTCGCCGGCCGCGAGCGGAACCCCGCCGGACCGGTGATCGAGGAGCACACGATGACCGTCCCGGCCACGGGCATCAACCGGAAGGACTACGCGAAAAACTTCGAGACGTTCCTCGCCCGGCGGCCGCGCGGCACGCCGTTCTGCTTCTGGCTGGGCTTCCACGAACCTCACCGCGCCTATGAGCCCGGTTCGGGGCGGCGTCTCGGCAAGGATCTCGCCGCCGTGCCCGTGCCACCTTACTTCCCGGACGTGACGCCGGTGCGGGACGATCTCGCGGATTACGCGGTCGAGGTCGAGTGGGCCGACGCGCACCTCGGCCGGGTGCTCGCCGCGCTGGAGGCGGCGGGCGAGCTGGAGAACACCCTCGTCGTAGTCACCTCGGACCACGGGATGCCCTTCCCGTACGTCAAGGGCCAGATCCACGAGGACGGTTTCCACCTGCCGCTGGCGATGCGCTGGGGCGCGGCGATCCGCCCGGGCCGGGTGGTCGAGGATTTCATCAACGTCCGCGACTTCGCCCCGACGTTCCTCGAGCTCGCGGGGCTGCCCGCGCACCCGCAAATGACGGGACGCAGCCTGGCCGCGCTGCTCCGCGCGCCCGGTTCGGGCTGGGTGGAAGGCCGTGACGAGATGCTCGTGGGCAAGGAACGCCACGATCTCGGCCGGCCCGGCAACGCGGGCTACCCGGTGCGCGCCCTGCGCACGCGCGACTTCCTCTACGTGCGGAACTTCCACCCGGAGCGCTGGCCCGCCGGGAACCCCGAGACCGATTTCGGCAACTGCGACCCCGGCCCGACCAAGGAGGTGATCAAGGCCCTCGGCGGCCATTTCTACGATCTCTCCTTCGGCAAGCGCCCGGCCGAGGAGTTGTATGACCTGCGTCGCGACCCGCACGGGGTGAACAACCTCGCCCACGACCTGACGCACGCCGCGACGGTGGCGGAGCTCCGCCAGCGCCTCGTCACCCTGCTGCGGCAGGACGAGGACCCGCGGATCCTCGGCCGCGCGGCGGAGCTGGAGGCCTACGCCTACGTCGGGGGTGGAGGGAACAAGGCTTACGACACCTGGCTCAAGGCGCAGGAGGCGAAGCTCATTGCCGCGACCGTCGCGCCGGCGCCCGCGCGCAAGGGCGGTCGGAAGACCCCGGAATGATCCCGATGGACCGCTCCGCCCTTTCCCGTCGTCGCTTCCTGGGCGCCTCCCTTGCCGCGGGAACTTCGGCCGCCGTTTTGCCCGGAACCCTCGGCGCGGCCGCCCCGGAGGAGTTCGATTACATCGTCGTCGGCGCCGGCTCGAGCGGCTGCGTCGTCGCCAACCGCCTTTCCGCCGATCCGGCGGTGCGGGTGCTGCTTCTCGAGGCGGGCGGCCGGGGGGATGATCCCCTGATCGCCGACATCGGGCGCTGGACCTCCCTGCTCGGGACGGCGGCGGATTGGAACTACGCCACCGAGCCGGAGCCTGCGCTGGGCGGCCGCTCGGTGAAGTGGCCCCGCGGGCGCGGCTTCGGCGGGTCGAGCGCGATCAGCGCCGCGGCCTACGTGCGCGGGCACCCCCTCGACTTCGCGTCGTGGGCACGTGAGGCCGGCCCGGACTGGTCCTACGCCGCGGTCCAGCCGATCTTCCGCGCCCTCGAGGACAACAGCCGCGGCGCCTCCGCCCTGCGGGGCGTGGGTGGGCCGGTCGCGGTGAGTGACACGGACGATCCGCACGCCGGCCATCTCGCGTTCCTCGAGGCGTGCCGCGGGCTCGGGTTCGCGGCGGATCCCCGCTGGGACTTCAACTCCGAGCGGCCCGAGAACGGGGCCGGTTTCTACCAGAAACATCTCCGCGCCGGCCGGCGGCAGTCCGCGGCCGCGGCCTTCCTCACCCCGGTGCTCGGCCGGTCGAATCTCGCCGCGCGCCCGCACGCCCACGTGCGCCGCTTGCTCCTCGAGGGCAGCCGCGTCGTCGGCCTGGAGTACCTCGATGGCGGCCCCGGGGCCGCTGCGGCGGTCCGCACGGTCCGCGCCGCCCGCGAGGTGGTGCTGTGCGCGGGGGCGATCGATTCGCCGCGGCTCCTGCTGCTCTCCGGCATCGGTCCCGCGGCGGCGCTCCGCGCGGCCGGCGTCACGGTCCGCCACGATTTGCCGGGCGTCGGCGCCAACCTGCAGGACCATCCCCGCATCGGCCTGCGCTGGGCCGGCCGCGCCCCGCTCCCGGGTTCCTCGGTCTCGGCGGGGCTGCTGGCCTTTTCCGGCGTGGGTCCTGCCGGCGGCCCGCCCGACATCCAGTTCGCCGTCGGCCGCGGCCTGAGCGCCCCGGATTCGTCCCTGGCCTATTCCGTCATCGTCACCCGCGTCCAGAGCCGCGGCTCCATCAGCCTGCGGTCGGCGGACCCGCTCGCGCCGCCGGTGATCCGCGCGAATTACTTCACGGAGGAGCGCGATCTCGCCGTCGCGGTCGAGGGGGTCCGGCTGGGGCTGGCGATCGGGCGGGCGCGGGCGTTCGACGCCTTGCGGGGCGCCGCAGCCGAGCCCGCGGAAGGGGAGGACTCGCCGGAGCGGCTGCGCGAGTTCATCCGCCGGACCTCCGGCACGATCTACCATCCCGCCGGCACCTGCCGGATGGGCCGCGGGGCGGACGCGGTCGTGGACCCGGCGCTCCGGGTGCGCGGGCTGGAAGGCCTGCGGGTGGCGGACGCCTCGATAATGCCAACCCTGCTCAGCGTGCAGACGCACGCGACCTGCCTGGTGATCGGCGAACTCGCGGCGCGTTTCCTGCGCGCCTGAGTCAGGCTTAGCGCCGGGGCTCAGCGAAAGGAGTGCGCCGTCTGGGCGGGGAGCTCCGGCAGCGTCAGCGGCTCGATTTGCTCCGCCCGGACGTGGATGACGCCGGCGCGGTGCTCGAGCCGGCCGGTGATGCGCAGGGCGGGTTCCTGCGTGATCACCAGCCGCCGGGCCGCGAACAGGTCCGGGTGAACCACCGCGTTGGCGATCCCGGTCTCGTCCTCCAGGCTCAGGAACAGGAACCCTTTGGCCGTGCCGGGGCGCTGCCGGCAGATGACGGGCCCGGCGATGCGGACCGTCTCGCCGTCGCGGCCCAGCGGGAGATCCGCCGCGCGCCAGACGTCGGGCAACCGCTCGCGGAGCCGGGCGAGCGGGTGGGGGCCGCCGGTCAGGCCGAGCCCGGTGAAGTCGGCCGCGAGGCGTTCCCCCGGCGTCATCGGGCGCAGCGCGTCGGGCGTGTCGGGTTCCTCGTCGCCGTCCCGCAGCAGCGGCTCGTCCGCGGACCACGCGGCCTCCACCTGCCAGAGCGCGGCGCGGCGGTGGGGCCCCAGCGCGTGGAAGGCGCCGGTGGCGGCGAGGGCGCGGCGCTCGTCCGCGTGGAGGGGGGTGCGGCGGAGGCAGTCGCCGAGCGAGGCGAAGGGCCCGCGTTCCCTTTCCCGCTCGAGCGCGCGCGCGGCCTCCTCGCGCAGCCCGCGGACGTGGCGCAGTCCGATCCGGACGGCGTCGGCCGCCTCTGCCGTGCATTCCCAGCGGGAGGAGGCCACGCACACCGGCAGGATCCGCAGCCCGTGGCGGCGGGCGTCCTGCACCAGGGTCGCCGGGCCGTAGAAGCCCATCGGCTGGTGGTTGAGCAGGCTGGCGGTGAACTGGGCGGGGCGGTGCACCTTCAGCCAGGTGCTGGCGTAGGCGAGCAGCGCGAAGCTCAACGCGTGCGACTCGGGGAACCCGTAGGCGGCGAACGAGAGCGCGGCCTCGCCCATCCGGCGCACGACGGTCTCGCTGCGCCCGTGCGCGCGGAGCGCTTCGCCCAGGCGGCCGAGCGCCCGGCGCAGCCGGCCGGTGTCGTGGGTGCAGCCCATCGCCCGCCGGAGTTCCTCGGCCTCCCCGCCGGCGAGGCCCGCCAGCCGCATCGCCAGCTCCAGCATCTGCTCTTGGAACAGGATCACCCCCAGGGTGCGGGCGAGGATCGGCCGCGCGATGTCGTCGACGCTGGGATCGAGGTAGTTCACGGGCTCCAGCCCGTTGCGGCGGCGGATCAGCGGGTGCGTGAGCTGGCCGACGATCGGGCCCGGCCGCACGATCGCCACCTGCATCGCGACGTCGTAGAGGCAGGCCGGGCGCAGCCGCGGCAGGGTGGCCATCTGCGCCCGGCTTTCGATCTGGAAGACCCCGATGGTGTCCGCCCGCTGCATCGCCGCGTAGGTTGGCGCGTCGTCCGGCGGCAGGGTGTGCAGCGCGATCGGGTCGCCCCGCTCCGCGCACCGCGCGAAGGTTTCCTGCAGCACGGCCATCATCCCCAGCCCGAGCAGGTCGATCTTCACGATGCCGAGGTCCTCGCACGAGGCCTTGTCCCATTGCACGATCACGCGGCCCGGCATCGTGGCCGGCTCCAGCGGCACGACCTCGTCGAGCCGCCCGCCGCACACGACCATCCCGCCGCTGTGCTGGCCGAGGTGCCGCGGGAGCCCCCGCAGCTGGCCGAGGAGCGACGCGAGCGCCGCGCCGCGGGGGTGGTCCGGGGCCAGGCCGGCCAGCGCGAGCCGCTGCCGCAGTTCCAGCGGGTCGGGGAAGTCCCCGGGCGACTGGAGCGCCGAGAACCGGTCGAGCAGGTCCTCGCCGAAGCCGAGCACCTTGCCGAGTTCCCGCATCGCCCCGCGGCCGCGGTAGGTGATGAAGTTCGCGGTCATCGCCGCCCCGCGCGGCGCGTGATCCGCGTAGACCTTGCGGATCAGACGCTCGCGCGGTTCCCCGCTGGGCAGGTCGAGGTCGATGTCCGGCCACGAGGGATGGCCGTCGTGGCCGACGCGCCCCTCGCTCAGGAAACGCTCGAAGAGCAGCCCGTGCCGGATGGGATCCACGGCGGTGATGCCGAGCACGTAGCAGACCGCGCTGTTGGCGGCGCTGCCGCGGCCCTGGACCAGAATGCCCTCGGCGCGCGCGTGCCGGCACAGGTCCCACACGATGAGGAAGTAGCCGCAGAAGCCCAGGCGCTCGATCAGCGCGAGCTCGCGGTCGAGCTGGGCGCGCACGCGTGGGCTGGGTTCGCCGTACCGCTCGCGGGCGCCGGCGTAGGTCCGGGCGCGGAGCACGCCGGGCATCGTCTCCCCCGGCGGCACCGGGAAATCGGGGAAACGGTAACCGAGGTCGCGCAGGGTGAAGTCCAGCGTGGCCTCGAGCCGGCCCGCCGCCTCCACCGCCCCGGGTAGATCGGCGAACCGCGCCGCCATCGCCGCTCCGTCCCGCAGGTGACGTTCGGCGTTGGGCGCGAGCCGGCGGCCCGCGGCGTCCAGCGTGGTGTGGTGCCGCAGGCAGGTGAAGACGTCCGCGACCGGCCGCCCTTCCGGGGTCGCGTAGTCCACGCCGCCGGTCGCGAGGACAGGGAGGCCGCGCGCGGCGGCGAGGTCGCGGAGGCCGGCGAGTTCGCGGTCCTCCCCGCGCCGGCGTTCCCGCTGCAGTTCCACGTGCAGGCGGTCCTTCCCGTAGGTGGCCTCGAGCCGCGCCAGGGTGGCGGCCGCGGCCACCGGACCCTCCCGCCGCCACGCGCGCCGCACCGGTCCCTCCGCGTCGCCGGTCAGCGCCACCAGTCCCTCGGCGTGGCGCGCGAGCTCCTCCCAGGTGGCGAGGCAGGGGCGCTTGGGCGCCCCGGGATCCACGGTGTCCTCCGGGTCGGGCGCCCCGGGTGCGGCCGCCTCCACGGCCACATCCGCCGGCCGGGGGGTGAGCTTGGCCTCGGAGATGAGGCGGCAGAGGTTGCGGTAGCCGGTGCGGTTGGCCACCAGCAGGGGCAGCACGCTGCCGTCCGCGAGCGTCACCTCAGCGCCCACCCGCGCGCGGAGGCCGGCCTCCCGTGCTGCCCCGTAGACCCGGGGGGCGGCGCAGAGGTTGTCGCGGTCGAGCACCGCCAGCGCCGGCAGGTTCCGGCGGGCGGCCTCCGCCACGAGCGCCTCCGGTGTCGAGGCGCCCCGCAGGAAGCTGAAGGCGCTGCGGCTGTGCAGCTCGCAATAAGCGGCCATCGCGGGGTTCAGTCGTATTCGCCCTCGACGAACCAGGCCTCGCGCTCGCCGAGGAGCCGGTAGAGGCCGCCGCCCGCGAGCGCGACGTCCCACTCGACCCGGGCCCAGGCGCGGGCCGGTTCCCACCAGTCGCCGCTCGCGCACCACGGGCCGCGCGCCTCGGCGACCGGGCCGGAGAAGCGTTCCGTCCACACGTGCGCGGGCCGCCCGGAGGCCGGCGCGAAGGCCAGCCTTGCCGGCAGGGGCGGGCGGAACCGGCGCAGCGGCAGGCCGATGACGCCGCCGGGCTCCGCCGGCGCCTCCGCCAGCAGTCCCGGGGGCGGGCCGAGCGCCGCCGCATCCGGCCGGTGGGTGTCGGTGGGGACGGGAGTCCCGACTCGCTCGGCGCCGACGAGGGCGGCCACCCGGGCGAGGGTCTCGGTGAAGGCGTGCGGGTCGCGCAGCCCGCCGGAGAGGAAATCCTGCTGCCGGACCGGCGCGCGCACCGCCTCCACGCGCAGGCTCCAGCCCCGCACGGGCGCCGCGGTGCGGAGCCCGGTGAGATGGGTCTCGAGGGCGCGCTGGAGCGGCGCGGCGGAGGCCGTCGGCGCCGGCAGGCGGAGGTGCGCGCGATGGGGCGGGCCATCCTCCAGCCGCAGCTCCAGTTCCAGTCCACCCGCGGCGAGGCCGGCCGCCTGCAGCTCGAGGGCCAGCCGTTCCACGTGGCGCTGCAGTGGCGGCAGCAACGCCGGCAGGGTCTCGACGCCCGCCTCGTGGTCCGCGGTCGCGTGGAAGCCCGCGGGTGGCTCGTGGCGGCGCAGCGGTCTGGGTTCGCCGCCCCGCGCCCGGTCCCAAAGTTCGCGACCCTCGCGGCCGAGCCGGCGGGTCAGGCCGGCGGCCGTCAGCGCGGTCAGCTCGCCGATGGTGTGGATGCCCCAGCCGGCGAGCCGGGCGGCCTGCGCCGGCGTCGGCTCCGCGTAGTCGACCGGCAGCTTGGCGAGAAAAGCTGACTCCTCCTCCACTGCGAGGAATCCGCCCGGGAGCGCGTTTTGCCCCGCCCAGCGGGCCGCGTAGGCCGCCAACCGGGGCGTGCGGGCGGCGCCCGCGCTGGCCTCGAGATCCGTCGCCGCGAGCGCGCGCACCGCCGCCTCCGCCGCGCCCCGGCGTCCGGCCGGGTCGGTGCCCCGGAGGTCGATCGTGCAGCAGCCGGCCGCCGTGTCCTCCACCGCCGGCGACAGCGTGAGCGCCGTCGCGAGCAGCACCGCCCGGGCCTCCGCCTCGCCCGCGGGATCGGGGGGGCGGAGGAGCAGGGCGGGACAACGCGCGAGGGCCTGCGCGACGGACATCCCCGCGGAGAGGCCCGCCGCGCGGGCGGCGCGGTTGCATTCGCCCAGGCCGGTCTGGCGGCCCAGGCCCGTGATCAGGCCCGCCGGGCGGTTCCCGGCCACGGGCGGACCGGCCCGCAGGGCCGCCTGCAGGGCGAACGCTTCCATATGGAGCACGGCGAACACGGCGGGCCTCGGGGGTTCAGACGGCGGC
>Ga0172372_10010394_pt1 | contig 11923 bp, 8 predicted proteins | sample LakKiv5m_2_FD_114544 | JGI IMG/M metagenome (GOLD analysis project Ga0172372, IMG submission 114544) | Freshwater microbial communities from Kabuno Bay, South-Kivu, Congo - kab_092012_9.5m | ecosystem: Environmental > Aquatic > Freshwater > Lake | place: Democratic Republic of the Congo... | reverse complement strand
TATGGATATACAGCTTCATTTTTTAAAGATTTTTATCTCAAAAATATCTTGCTTAATTTATCATTTATTAAGTGGAAATGGTATAAAGTAGCTTTTTTATGTAATAGCTTTAATGCATTTTCTTCATCATCAATCGCGTCCCAAATATAAGAAATAACCGCCAAATAATCTGCTTTGGCTTTAACTAAATTTTCACAGTTAATATTGTTGATACCTCCAATTGCAACATTTGGTATATTAAGATTTTCTTTAGCCCATCTAATCAAATCAAGATCTGGTCTTCCCTTAGATTTTTTAGTTTTTGTTGCATAAAAAGCTCCAAATGATACATAGCTTGCATGATTTTCTTGAGCCTGCAACGCTAGCTGTTTAGAGTCATAACAACTAACTCCAACAATAAAATTTTTATCAAAATATTTAGCAATATTCTTTAAACTATTATCTTCTAGGCCAATATGAACTCCATTTGCTTGAACATCGCGAGCAATATCGTAATAATCATTAACTATAAAACTACAATTATTGTCATCGCAAATTTTTTTAACTTCTTTAGCAATTATTTTAATTTCAGAATAAGGATGATCTTTGATTCGTAACTGAAAAATTGGCACCAAAGAGGTTTTTAACACTCTGGCTAATCTAGGCAAAAAGTCATTTTTATTAATCTTAGGAGGCGAGATTAAATATATTTTCGACACTATTTTTTTCTTCTAAAAAAGGCAGGAACATTGAGAATATCATCATCAAATTTTCCGGCTTGATTATCTTCTAAATCGTCAAAAATAGTTTCTTCATTGCTCTTTGTTTTTTTCTTAATTTCTGAATTAACGGGGCTTTTTGCTTTTAAATTATGAGAGTGTGATTTGTGATTTCTTGATTTTTTAATTTCTTCATAATCTGCCTCTAAATTTTCTTCGTCAAAATTTTCTAATTTTTCTTGATTTTTTTTGAAGTCTGAAGTTTTTGATTTTGCATTACCATTCATAAATCCAAAAAGATTAAATCCACTATTTTCTTTTTTATCATTTTTTTTATCAGAATCTACCTGCTCTTTTGTTTTATCTTGTTGATTACGATTTATTTTTTTGGTAAGTATTTTATTATCTTGATCATTTTTTTCTTGATCATTATAAAAATTAAATTTGCTAAGATCTTTTTGTTTTAAATTAACATGATTATCTTCATCTTCTACTTCTTGTTGTAAATCATTGATATGATTAGATTCTTGCTCATTATTAGCGAGAGCTTTTTCAACTTCATTTATATCGCTTTCTTCATATTTAAGCGATACTCCCGGATCAAAAAAAGATTTTTGTTCACTATTATCAATAAATTTATCGTCAAATTTTACTTTGAATCTAGTTGGTTCGTTTTGAATAACATTTTTGTTAAATTCTTTTTTAATATCTTCAGATTCAATGCCAGTGGCAACCACTGATATTCTAATTTTACCTTTCATATCTTCGCTAAAAGCTGATCCAAAAATAATATTAGCATTTTGATCAACTTCTTTTTTGATTGTATTTACAGCTATGTCAGCTTCAAATAAAGTCATATCTGGACCTCCAGTCATATTAACTAAAACCCCTTTTGCTCCCTTAATTGAAATATCATCCAATAAAGGATTTGATATTGCGGCGTGACATGCTTCAACCGCTCTATTTTCCCCAGCGGCTTCACCAGTGCCCATCATTGCTTTGCCCATTTTAGTCATAATTGTTCTGATATCAGCAAAGTCAAGATTTACTAGTCCTGGCATAGTAATAAGATCAGTGACCCCTCTAACTCCAGCATGCAAAACATCATCAGCCATTTTAAAAGCAGATTCAAATGTAGTTTGTTCATTAGCGATGCGAAATAAATTTTGATTTGGAATAACAATCAAAGTATCAACATATTTTTTTAATTCTTCTATGCCAGATTCCGCTGTTTCCATTCTATATTTTCCTTCAAAATGAAAAGGCTTAGTTACTACACCAACCGTTAAAATATCTTGCTCTCTAGCAAGTTTAGCAATCACTGGTGCTGCTCCAGTTCCAGTACCGCCACCCATTCCAGCAGCAATAAAAACCATATTACAACCTTGTAAAAAATTATTTATTTCATCAATATTTTCTTCGGCAGCCATTCTACCTCTATCTGGAAAAGAACCAGCTCCAAGACCTTTTGTTATTTTTAATCCTAGTTGAATTTTATTAGTGGCTAAAGAATTTGTTAGAGATTGAGAATCAGTATTGGCCGCAACAAATTCAACACCTTCAAGATTAGATCTTATCATATTATTTATGGCATTTCCTCCGGCTCCGCCAACTCCAAATATTGTGATTTTTGGTTTTAATAAATCAGATTGAGGTAGGTCTATTTTTAATGACATATCGTTAATAAATTAATTAATTTTTAAATCTTCTTTTAAAATTTTATTTTGATGAACTATTAAAGTCGATTTAATAATTTCATCTTGATAGTTTATAACAATTGATTTTTTTTGTTTGTCAATAATTTGTTCTATAAAATTAAAAATATTTTTTGCAAATAGTTTACTGGCATCATTGGCAACTCTGCTGGGATAATTTTCATAACCAATAATTTTAACTCCATTATAATCAATTTTTTCTCCTATTTTAGTAAGCTCACAATTGCCACCATTTACTGCTGAAATATCAATTATAACTGAACCCTTTTTCATTGATGCTACCATTTCTTTTGTAATTAAGATTGGCGCTTTTTTATTGGGAATTAACGCGGTTGATATAACAACATCTTGATTTTTAATTGTATCAGATAGTAGTTTTTCTTGTTGCTTTTTATATTCATCACCCATCTCTTTTGCATAAACCCCATCATAAGATTCTGAATTTTGCACCTCAATAAACTTAGCACCCAAGCTATTAACTTGCTCTTTAGCAGAACTTCTTACATCAAAAGCGCAAACAATTGCTCCTAATCTTTTTGCAGTTGCAATTGCTTGCAATCCAGCAACTCCAGCACCGATAATCATAAACTTTGCTGCTGATATTGTTCCAGCAGCGGTGATCATCATTGGTAAACATTTTTGAATTTCATAGGCTCCATCAATAACGGCCCTGTAGCCAGCAATATTACTTTGCGAAGATAATACATCAATATATTGAGCTCTTGAAATTCTTGGCAATAATTCCAAAGCAAATAGTGAAATATTTTTTTCAGAAATATTTTTGATTTTTTCTTTTTGAAAATAAGGGTTAGCAAGGCATATCAAGACTGCCTCATTCTTAAAATTAAGATTTTCAATATCAATTCTTTGAACCGATAAAATTACATCTATTTGATTGATTATAGCGGAAATATTATCGCAGATTTTTGCTCCATTCTTTTCAAATTCATCATTATCAATATTAGATTTTAGGCCGGCATCTTTTTCTATAAAAATTTCAAAACCCAATTTCTGATATTTTTGAACTAATTCTAAAGATATTGCAACTCTATTTTCTGACTTATTATTTTCTTTTAAAACAAGTAATTTCATGACTTTATAAACTTTTTTATGGTGCGTTCGAGAAGATTTGAACTTCCACGGGTTTTACCCCACAACGACCTCAACGTTGCGCGTATACCAATTCCGCCACGAACGCTAGTTAATTAAAGGCTTTAAACGATTAAGACTTACTATAAACATTGATAAATCAGGGTTAGAGGTATCTTTCAATTCATGAATAAAATTATCAAACCTCTCAATTAAGAAAGGTGATTTTTTAATCCAAATTTCAACCGATTTTTCATGACATAACTCTTTTTGATTAGAGCTTAATTCTACTACATTTTTAGCAATTCTCATTTGATATAAATAAAGGTCTTCGAGAATTGTTTTTGCTGATAGTTTTTGCCAATAATTATCAAAATTAATTTTTGAAATTTTACTTCTTAACCATTTCAAAGAAAATCTTGTGCCAACTGCAAAATAAACTTTAGCAATTGATTTTAAATCATGATTAGTAACTGCAGATATTTCTGCAATATCAAATGCTGATGCAATTGGATCCATGGCGGCAATTTTTTTGGATAATGATTTTTCAACATTATTGATACAATAATAATCTATTTTTCTTTCAAATGATTCTTTAGAAGCCTTAGCCATAACTTCGGATAACATTGATGATAATTGATCAACTATTTTACGATATTTTAAAACAATATCGTTGATATTATCCTTATTTTGATTTCTCAATAACCACAATATTGATCTTTCTAGTAATTTATTTGCACTTAAAAACATTTGCATCTGAATTTCATAAGGTATTTTTCCATCTAATTTTTCTACCTCTTGCCAAACCTCTTCAACTCTAAATGCCTCACAAGTTATTAAGAAACTTTTTACTACATCAACAATTGAAAAACCACTTTCTTGACATATTTGATTAATAAAGGTAATTCCAACTCTATTAACGATAAAATTTGTTATTTGCGTTGCAATAATTTCGTTTCTTAATTGATGGTTGAGAATTTCATCTTTAAAATCTTGTTGCATTAATTTAGGAAAATAAGCTAACAGATCTTTTTCAAAATACTTATCTTTTATTAAATCTGAAACAAGAATTTGATTGTATATTTCCATTTTCGAGTAGGCCAACATTACACAAAGCTCGCAACGGGTTAAGCCAATTTTGTCGCTTTGTTTTTTTTCAATTTCTTTTCGATTTGGTAAAAATTCAATAGCGCGATTTAATAAACCCAAAGATTCTTGACGATCTAAAAAACTAGATTGATCACCCAATAAATAATGGCCTTGATAATTAGCAATCGAAATAGCTTGTGTTTGTAACCTATTATCTGACAATACCAAAGAAGCAACTTCTTGAGTCATTGATTCAAGAATTTTATTTCTTTTTTCTAAAGAAATTTTATTGGAACGCATTGCAGATGTAAGCGCAATCTTGATATTTACCTCGTGATCAGAGCAGTCAACTCCTGCGGAGTTATCCATTGCATCGGTATTTATTTTACCACCTGAATTCGCATATTCTATACGACCTTTTTGAGTAAAACCAAGATTTCCGCCCTCTCCTACCACTTTACATTTTAATTCAGAACCATTAACACGAACAAAATCATTAGTTTTATCGCCAACATCTTGGTGGGATTCTTCACTTGATTTAACATAAGTTCCAATTCCACCGTTCCATAATAAATCTACCGGTGCTTTTAAAATTAAATTTATTAATTCATTTGGAGTTAATTCATCTTTTTCAATTTTTAAACTTTCTTTAACTTCTGGTGAAATATTGATAGTTTTAGCTGATCTTTCAAAAATGCCACCTCCCTTAGATATTAGAGATTTATCATAATCTTGCCAAGTTGAACGAGGTAGATTAAAGATTCTTTGACGCTCTTCAAAAGATTTTTGTGAATTAGGATTTGGATCTAAGAAAATATGTAAATGATTAAAAGCAGCAATAAGTTTGATATGCTTAGAAAGTAACATACCATTACCAAAAACATCTCCAGATAAATCACCTATTCCGGCTACAGTAAAATCTTGTTTTTCAATATTGATTCCAATTTCATGGAAATGCCTCATTACTGATATCCAAGCTCCTTTGGCAGTAATACCCATTTTTTTATGATCATATCCAACAGAACCACCAGAAGCAAAGGCATCACCAAGCCAAAAATTATAATCTAAAGATACTGAGTTTGCTATGTCAGAAAAAGTGGCAGTTCCTTTATCGGCGGCAACAACAAGATAAGGATCTACTGAATCATGAATTACTACATTAGTTGGATGAATAATTTTATTGTTAATAACATTATCAGTGATATCTAGCAAACCTCGTAAGAATATTTTATAACATTCTATTCCTTCTTTTTGTATTTCATCTCTGTTCATCTTACTTAAATCATTCTTTAAAACAAATCCACCTTTAGATCCAACTGGAACTATTACAGCATTTTTCGTCATTTGCGCTTTCATTAAACCAAGAACTTCAGTTCTAAAATCTTCTTGACGATCAGACCATCTTAAGCCACCTCTTGCAACCTTTCCACCTCTTAAATGAATTGCTTCAACTCGAGGAGAATAGACAAATATTTCAGCATATGGAACTGGTAAAGGCAAACCTAAAACTTCTTTTGAATTGAATTTAAATGATAAATATTCTTTAAATTGATTGTCTTTATTTAATTGATAGTAGTTGGTTCTAGTTGTGGCATCAATAACGCTAAGCATTCTTCTAACAACAGAATCTTCGGTTGAATCTTTAATATTGTTGAGATCTTCTTTTATTTTATTTGAAAGCTTTGCAACATCTTCTTTTCTTTGTTTAATTGCAATATCTAATTTAGGATCAAATTTAATTTCAAATAATTTTACTAAATTTTTAGTTATTTCAATATACTTACAAAGAATTTCAGCGATATATAATTGATTATATTTAAAACCAGTTTGATATAGGTATTTAGAGTAAGCACACAACATATAAATTTTTTTCCAATCTAGCTCCGCTCTAATAACTAATTTATTTAAAAAACCTGTATTTATAGTGCCATTTAAATTAAGCGATATTGATTCTTCAAAATATTCTTTAATTTTTGAATTAACTGCGATGGAAAGATTTTTTGATAAATTTAAGTAAAAATAATGAATCCAAACTTTTTTGGTAGAAACATTTTTTGCATCTTCAGTAATATTGACATTGTAGGTGTGTTCTTGAATTACATTGCAACCGAAGCTTTCAAGAATTGGCATTATTGAAGATAAGGTTATTTTTTGATTTGGAGAATAAATTTTTAAACTGGCAACATCTTCTTTGATATTTTCTTTGGTTTGATGCAAATTAAAAAGTATCGACTTCTTTTCAAAACATTTTTCAATAATAGCAATATCTTCTGAAGCAACTTCAGCGCTAAATCTATCAACATAACTTACCGAAAAAGCATTTTTATATTTTGAATAAAGTGAAATTCTTTTTTCATCATCAAATTTGGAGCGAATAGATTCATATAAATCGTCACTCCATACTTTTGTCATATCGAATATATCTTTCTCAATCTTTTTTTCGTTAATTTTTGGAATGCCATTTTCAGTTCTAATGATTACATGAAATCTAGTAAGGTTTGAATCATTAACTAAAATAAAAGAGTCAGCAATTTCACCATTGTATATTTCGCATAAATATGCTTTTATTTTTTCTCTAAACTCAGAATTACTGTGATCACGAGGGATAAATATTAAACAACTTACAAATCGTGAAAATTTATCTTTTCTTGCAAAAAATTTAATGATTGATCTACCAGCTATAGCAACAATGCCAGTTGCATTTTTCAATAAATCTTCTTCATCAATTTGAAATAATTCATCTCTAGGATATTCTTCAAGAGCCGAAATAAGATCTTTATAGTTATGACTATTTTTAATGTATTTAGATTTGGTAATTACATTATTGATTTTTTTTCGAATCAGCGGAATATTGAAAACGCTTGTAAAATAAATTGAAGAAGTAAACATTCCTATAAAACGAAACTCACCAATCACTTTTCCTTGTGGAGAAATTTTTTGAACTCTAATTCTTTCGGCATTAGTAATTCTATGAATTCTAGAGCGATATCTAGATTTTAAAATTTCAATAACATAGGGTTTTTTAACCGATTCAGAAACTTCTTGATGTGAAGAATTGACAACTTCTGGCTTAAAATCTTTGTCTTTAGATTTAAAAATTCCATAACCTTCAACATTTGAATCAATAAGTTGATAATTTTCTTGATCAATTTTTTCAATGTCAAATTCTTTGGCTCCTAGAAAAATAAAGTTGCCATCAATAATCCAAGAAATAAAATTTTTTAACTCTTTTATTTCATCTGAATTATTTACTAAACTTTGGGCATTATCAATTTGATTCATTGCCTTATTAGCAAGGTCAATCATTGGCTTCCAATCTAAAATAACTAACAACAAATTATTAAGTATTTTTAAAATTGATTCTTGAATAACTTTTATTTCAGTTTGATGAGTAACTTTCTGAATGTGCAACTGAATTATTGATTCACTGTAAGATTCTTTACTTTCAGAAAAATCAATTAGATTGCCATTTTTATCACGATTAACTGAAATTATTGGATGAATTATATTTTTGATTTTTATTCCTTGCTTATCAAGATATGAAACTATTGAATCCACAAGAAACGGCATGTCATTATTGATAATATCAATCAGAGTATAAGAATTTTCAAAACCATCAATTTCTAGACTAGGATTGTAAACTCTAATTTTAATTTGATCAAAATTTCTAGTGGTAAGAAAATTAAAATTAGAAATTACATTGTTAGCTAATTCATCTGCGGAGTAGTTTTCAAAGTCAGAATTTTTATTTTCTGAGTAAAAATTTTCTATAAAAAAATTTAATTTTTTATTATCAAAATTTTTAATTTTATTTTTCTTTTCAGAAATACTAATAATTTCTTTAATAATATTTTTCATAAAAGAATGGTTTTATTTTTTAACTAAAGTGACAACCATCTGCATCCCTTCTAGTCTTGGATTAACTTCTGGTTTTGAAAAATCTTGAGTATCAATTAAAATATTTTGCATCATTTTTTCAGCAAGATCGCGGTGAGTAATTTCTCGACCCTTCATCTTAACGCTTATTTTTACTTTGTTACCTTTGCCGATAAATTCTTTAGTGTGGCGAATTTTTGTATCATAATCACCTTTTCCAATATTTATTGACATTTTTACTTCTTTAACTTCTACAACTTTTTGCTTTTTTTTGGCATCTGCTATTTTTTTTTGGAATTGATATTTTAATTTACCAAAGTTTGATATTTTGCAAACTGGGGGATTGGCATTTGGAGAAATTTCAACTAAATCTAGATCAGATTCTTTTGCTAATTTTATACCCTCGTAAACTGAAACTACGCCGATCATTTTACCATCTTTATCAATCAGCCTTATTTGCGGGGCTTTGATTTGCTCGTTAATACGAAATATGTTGTCTGAACTCACTTATTTTTTTAATTGTTAATAAAAATTTAAATATGGAAAAATTGAATTATAAACAATGCATAACTAAAATTCAACTTATGAAATTTTGATGATGTTTAAAAGAAAATAGGCTCTTAAATTCAATAAAATCAAATCTTACATTGTATTTTTGAAATTTAGGATTTTTGGAAATAAAATAATTACTTGCCCATTTTAATCTTAATATTTGCTTAGATCTAAGGACTTCTTCGATGTTTATTTTTAATTTACGAGCTTTGATTTCAAAAAAAATAATTTCCGATGATTTAGTGGCAATAATATCAATTTCGCCATAATGACATTTAAATCTCCATTTTAGCAAATTATAACCTTTTAAAAATAATAAAATAACTATGAATTTTTCAACAAATATTCCGTATTTATAACTCTCCTTACCCTTATCTTTTTTATTTTTTTGCTTTTTTTTCATCATTGTCATTAATTAACTTTAAAACCATTTTATAAATTTCTTTTTTATTGATGCCATATATAAAAGAAATTTCAGTGGAAATATCTTTAGCCGATTTATTTTGTTTTAACAATTTTTTGATGTTTGCTGTTATTTCATCTTTACTTAAATCTAAGTTATTACTTTCGTTTTTTTGAATAATAATAACAAACTCACCTTTTATTTTATCGGGGTTTTTATTAAAAAAATTAATAACATATTCTATCTTACCAAAAATTACTTCTTCATGAATTTTAGTAATTTCTTTAACCACCGAAACTAATATTTCATTACCATTTATTTGATTAATTATTTTAAGAGTTTCTAAGCATCTATTGGCTGATTCAAAAAAAATTGACGAATAATTTGAGGGAGTATTTTTAATTATTTTTTCTTTTTGAACTACTGAATTTGGTAAAAAACCCAAAAATAAAAATTGATCGCAAGCTATGCCAGAAATTGATATAGCGCTAGTAAGTGCCGATGCCCCCGGAACTGAAATGATCTTTTTATTTTTGATATTTAAAAAATTAATTAATTTATATCCCGGATCGGATATTAAAGGGGTTCCTGCATCTGATATCAATGCCATGCTTTTTCCTTGATTCAAAATTTCTAAAACTCTTTGACGATCATTTTCATTACTCTGATCATTGTATATTAATAATTTTTTATCTTTAATGTTATAAAATTTAAGAAGTTGCATTGAAACTCTACTATCTTCACATAAAATAAAATCAACTTCTGCAAGAATTTTTATAGCTCTCAATGTAATATCATTTAAATTACCTATTGGCGTTGAAACAACATAAAGAGCATTTTCTATTTTTATTGCTTGTAAATTAGCAAAGAATTTTTGCATACTATTAGACTATTAGAATTTATTAAAAAAATTTAAAAATAAGTTTTATGAAAAAAAATATTATAAATCATCAACTTAAGTCACAAACAAACGAATCATCTAAAAAATTTTTGCAAAAACAGATTTGCGAAAGTTTTATAATATATAAAACTTATTTAAATTTTAAAATTTATTGTTTTAAAACTTTTCATCAAAGATGGCTTAATATAAGCAATATTAATAATTTTATAAAAACAATTATATTATCATTAATTTTACTTTCAGCTTCTTCTTGCGCCAGTAAATTTGATTATAATTTTTCAAACAAAAAACCAGAAATTAAAAAAACAACCTCTCAACAGCTAGAATCAAAGCCACTTCCAGTGGCAGTAAATTATCAAAAAAAAATTAAAGTAGCGATGTTTTTACCATTTTCTGGTAAAAATAAAGAGCTGGCATGGTCACTATTTAATTCTGCATCCTTATCAGTTTTTGAAAATGATGTAAATTATAAAATAGAAATAATACCTATTGATTCCAAGGAAAATGAAGGTGATATCGAAAGTTCTTTTCAAGAAATTATTGATAAAAAAATAAAAATTGTTGTGGGTCCAATATTTAACACATCAATTTCAGCTATTGAAAAAAAAGCTAAAGAAAATGGAATTTTTGTTATTTCATTTTCGAATAATCCATCTTCGATTGGAAAAATTAACACAAATGGCGGAATATTCATTGCTGGCATAATGCCAGAAACACAAATTGATAAGATCGTTAATTTTGCTTTAGATAAAGACAAAAAGAATTTTGCTGTAATTGCTCCAAATAATAGCTACGGCGAAATGATTACAAATTATTTAAAGAAATTTGTTCAAAATCGTGATGGAAATTTTATTACTTCAGAATTTTATGAAAATAGCGATAAAGATATAGACAGAGCGGTATCAAGAGTTATTAGTTCTTTTATTTTGCCCGATTCATTAACTGTTGGAAAAAATAAAATAAAACAAAATACTACAATTACAGAGTTTGATAAAATATATCCTCAAATAATTTTGATACCAGAATCAGGAAAAATTCTTTCGAAAATAGTTTCATCAATTAAAAAACAAAATACCGATGAAAGAGAATTTCAACTAATTGGCACCAGTCAATGGAATGAAATATCAACCACAAATGATATTAATTTATATGGAGCTTGGATACCCGCTCCCGAAAATGAACCTTTCCGTAATTTTGAAAAAAATTACTATCATCATTTTAACAAATTACCACCTCGTATTTCATCAATTGCTTACGACTTAACATATGCTATTATTGAAATTAGCAAAAATAAAACTGATCAAAAAATTAAACTTTCAGATTTTACCGAATATTCTAGTAAGACTAAAAATGGATTTGAAGGACTTGACGGTATGTTCAGATTTTTACCCAATGGCATAATACAAAGAAATCTCGCAATATTACAGGTTTCTAGTGGAAAATTTGAAACTATTGAAAAATCATCTAAAAATTTCCTTAAATACTAGGCACTTTTAAAAAATTCATCACAAAACAAAATCTATAGCAAAAGCATGATTTAACAATACCATATTGACTTTACAACTAATATGGTTTTTACTATGGGTTTTTTAAATTTTTA
>Ga0172372_10010392_pt1 | contig 11927 bp, 12 predicted proteins | sample LakKiv5m_2_FD_114544 | JGI IMG/M metagenome (GOLD analysis project Ga0172372, IMG submission 114544) | Freshwater microbial communities from Kabuno Bay, South-Kivu, Congo - kab_092012_9.5m | ecosystem: Environmental > Aquatic > Freshwater > Lake | place: Democratic Republic of the Congo... | reverse complement strand
GTTCCCCCTCATCTAAATAAAATAACCCAATCGAATAACTAACTTTTGTCCATAGGTGGCTGTAGTGATTTTTTATAATCATCTCCTTTGCCACCGATTTACTAATTAACCTTACACAGAATTTAGATACATCTGAATAATTTTTACCCTCTACTTTCATATGGCCATGTTAGTATATGTTTCCAAGTATAACCTTTAACGATTTTACGAATGTTAGCAGGTGAAACGCCATTGTTTCTTGCAAGGACTTTAATGTTCCTATGCCCAACACTCCATAACTCACGAATTGATTTTACCTGTCCCTCCGTAAGTTTGTGTTTTGGATGTGATTCACCGCACAACATATTAAATCTCCGCATTAAAAGGAATTTCGGATTGTAACCTTTCTGATTCCCAAAATCTATGGACTATCTTTCCAATATCAGGTTTTCTATAATTTGGGCCCTTTAAGATTTTACCATCTTCTCTGTAAATAGGATTACCATTTTCATCTAACTTTGACATATTTGAACTATGAACCTCATCAAATACATCTTCTATAATATCACCCATCCCATGCTGAAGAATTGTTCCCAATAAGATATACAATTGGTCTGCGAGAGCATCTGCAATACCAACCGGGTCATCGTTTTGGTTTGCTTCCCTATACTCATTTAATTCTTCTAAACCCAACTTATATCTTAAATCGCACACATCATCCGATTGAGCCATTGGACTTTTGTAATACTTTTGATGATATACCTCGTGAAATTGCTTCACCTGTTCTAATTGCTTTTTCATAACTATACAAATATACAAAATAATTTTTAAAGTGCCAAATATTCTCCTAAAGATTTTACTCCTATAATCCTTTTGAACTCCGAACCATCTTTCATTAAAATTACAGTTGGAACGCTTCTAATTCCATAGGAGTTTGCTAATTCGGATTCCGAATCTACATCAATCTTTTTTACAGGTATAGTTTTAGATACCTCTTCCATAATAGGAGCTAATTGTTTACACGGAGCACACCACTTTGCGCTAAAATACCAATATTCTATCATTTTTAATCCTTTTTAATTTATTAACCATCACAACTTACACAATCGGGGTCAGTTGCTTTTGCTGCAATATCACCCCTCAATACCGATTCAGTTCTCATATAATATAAGGTTTTAATCCCTTCTTTCCAAGCTTCCAAATGAACTTGATTTATCCACTTTGGAGGCGCTTGAGATGGAAACGCAAGATTTAGAGATACGGACTGGTCAATATATTGTTGTCTAATCCCAGCTTGCTTTATTAATTCTAATTGATTGATTTCTTTGAATGTTTTATATACATCTTTTACCCAATCAATTTCTTTATTTTGAATTGCTGTTTCGGGAATCTCCTGAATGTTCATTAGTTTATTTCCCAAAAATCCCCACTTTTCCAATTCATCAATCCCTTGAACCGAACCACCATCTTCCAAAATCTTATCCCAAGTTTCCTTATTGTTAATTCCAATCTTACGAAGAACCTTTTCTAACTCCGGGTTTTTACGAATGAATGTTCCCTTCGCCGTTTGCTCCGTAAACACATTCGCTGCCCAAGGTTCAATACCTGGTGAGATATTACCACTCAACTTTGAGTTGGATACCGTTGGTGCAATTGCCCTCAAATGGGTGTTTCGCATTTCAGTTCCAACGCACCATAAGGGTTCACCATATTCTTTTGCTAAATCCCTACTTGCTCTTTCACTTTCAATCTTTATTTGTGAAAATATCTTCCTTGTTTCAAATTGAGCAGGTAATCCTTCAAATGAAATACCCCTTTGTTGTAAGTAAGTATGCCACCCAAGAACACCCAAGCCCAATGCTCTCCCTTTTTCAGCAGAACGAACTGAGTTTTCAAATCCCCTCATATTCTTTGCTTTCTGAATGAACTCTTCTAATACTCCATCCAAAAACCAAATAGCAGTATAAATCAAATCAGTATCTTTCCACTCATCGTACTTTGCAAGATTGAGTGATGATAAACAACATACAAACGAATGTGATTCATCGGTGTGTAAAGCGATTTCAGAGCAAATATTGGTCATAAACACTTTTAACCCATTCTTTCTATACGCTTCTGGGTTTTGTTTGTTTACATTTCCCTTATACATAATATAAGGTTCACCCGTTGCTTTTCTCTTCTGCAATAACTTGCTCCACTTTCTTCTTGCTTCTTCATCCCCATCCTCTAATTTACGCATGAACTTATCACCAACAATTGCGCATTGGTGAAGATTAAGCGACTGGCGATTAACATCCCCCTTTGGTTCTCTAATTTCCAACCAATCTTCAAAATCTTTATGCTCAATATTCAAATTAACGGATGCTGCCCCCCTACGAACCGCTCCCTGATTTGTTGCAAGGATTGTAGAATCAAATATCTTACAAAATGGAACAATACCATCCGATGTCCCATTTCCGGTGATTTTACTCCCCGCGGGTCTTATCATATTGATACCAATACCAACACCACCACCATGCTTCGCAAGTAACATCATCTCCAAATTCTTCTGCCCAATTTCTTGGATAGAATCACCCACATCAATACCAAAACAGGAAATAGGTAATCCCCTATCCGTCCCCGTGTTTGATAAGACGGGTGTAGCAAGGTTTAACCAACCACGCCATATATAATCAAAAAACTTGGAAGCAAGTTGTGGTTTATCCAATCTTCGTGCTACCGCAGTACATACCCGCCAATACGCATCTTTGGGTTTCTCTCCTGCTAAAACATACCCCTTTGATATTGTTTTTAGGTAAACTTCAGTATGACCCCATGAAGGGTAATCAACTTCTTTTTCCCACCCTAATTCTTCTGCTATTCTATCTGCTGTATTCATCGTATCCTTAAATTAAAATATATCTCCCCAATCTTCCCCCTCACCTGCTTTGCTGTAATCAGTAGGTCTTATAGCAAAGAAATCAGTATGGGTTACACCACCCGTAAGGTGATAAAACCATTCTAAATTACTTGCACTAACTTTATCGTATTCAAAGATACCTTCATAACCCAATTCTGCCAATTTTTCATTACCCCTCTGCTTTATAAACTCTTTTAAATCTTCTGCTTTTAGATTTTCTAAATTTCCCATCTCAAACATCTTATCAATAAATTTGAGCTCCATCTCCACCATCAATCTTGCCGCAATTTCTATATCGTTTTTTACCTCACCCAATAAGTTGGGATATTCTTCGCACATATGTCTGAATAATTTACATCCCATTTTTGAGTGTAATGATTCATCCCTTACCGACCATTTCATTTGCTGCCCAATCCCTTTAAGTAAATTTCTCATTTGAAACGAATAAAGAACTGCGAATGATGAATATAAAGATACTCCCTCTGCAAACGCAGAAAAGATTGCCAAACTACGGCCTACCTCTGCCCTCGCTTTTGGGTTTGTTCGTAACTCTTCAGGTGTCCAATCTGCTGATACTTGTGTTAGGAATTCAAATTTTTCTTTGATTTCCGGCTCATACATAAATGCAGCAAAATCTTCTAAACCCAATGTTTCGTTAAGATATGAATAGGCGGTTGCGTGGATTGTTTCTTGTGAACCAAACGCCATAGCCATCTGCCGTATCTCATGTTTTGGAAACCATTTTGTAACCATCCCCGTCCAATAATCAGAAACAGCGCATTCGGTTTGAGCAAATCCCAATAAGATGTTACCTACCAAGTTTTTTTCATGCTTCTTTAAGTTTTCTTTCCAATCTTTGACATCCCCCTGCATTGGTATTTCGGTATGTAACCAAAAGGCCTGCATTTGTGGAAGCCACCCATCATTGTAATATTCGGGGTATTCAAATGGTTTAAACGGTATTCTCTCTTCAAATAATCCCATAATAATCTCCTAAAAATTTTGTGTGTAAATATAAATACATTTTAAAACCCAATATCACCTTTCATATCTTTATATTTTTGTAATAAATTTTTTCTTACCAAAGTTCCCCCATCTTTCATCTCTTTTTGAGTGTTTTGACCATCTACTGAATTATCATTATATATCAAAATTTGCCCATTTGAGAAATTAGCTTTTGAAGGGAATGTCATTCCATCGGGCCCAAATCGGTTTTTAATAACATGCCATCTCCCCGTCCCCGCTAACTTATCATCAATTTTTCTACTCAATGAAACTACAAAATCAGCAGTCATCAACTTTGAAAAAGAACCTGCAATTGATGTTCCCGTAATTACATCTTGCTCCGCACCCGAATTATGACTATAAACCCCATTTGCAAAAAACATATGAGTATCATCAACTGTAATATCAATTGTATCAGTATCACCGATAAGTTCAATACTTTCAATTTCTACTAAATCAAATTGATTTGGATTTAAATTATGTTTATTCATTTATTATAAAGTTTTTACATTTTAAAAGCGTTTCTTTTGGATAATTTACATATTCATTTTCCCAAATAACCAAAATTAAATAACCTGCTGATTTTAACCACTCGTTTCTATTATAATCTCGCTGCCATATATCAGATGCTTTTGTTTCTTTTATGATATCATCTTTTTTATAGTATAACGGATTTGCGTGCCAAAAATCACCATTAAACTCTATTATTTTGTTTTGATACTTAAAATCCACTTTTATAAGTTTATCATTTTTAAAAAAATTACATTCAGCATTCAACTCAAAAAAATTAGTGTTTTTTTCATTCAATTGTTCCAAATCATTGTATAATTCCCAAAACAACTTCTGAGATATCTTACTATGGGCATTAAATCCGTGACTAGTAGCATTACATACTGCTGTTAAATATTTTTTACGACCATCAATATCACCATATCGTTTTATAAATTTATCTAAAGATGTGTTATTTTGATAATCATTTAATAGTTTTTTAGCCTCTTCAGTATTACCACACAGTTTAATCCAATAATTTATAGACCTTTTGGATGAGTTTTTACATTTTTCAATGTATTCGGCATATTTTATAGGACCAGCTGCATCACCATATCGTTTTATAAACGAGTCCAACGATGTATTATCTTTTATGTCTCTGATAATAGATTTTGCATTTTCGCCAAACTCATCAATATATCGCTGCGATGATACCATATATGAATGGTGGGTGTTCCTTTTATACCACCTATTATACCCATCCTCCAGACCATATCTTTTTTGGTATTCTTCCAGTGTTCTACCATTATTCCATTTTTTGTTTTTAAAGTTATCTTTTTGACTTTTAAGCTTCGTATTCAATCTATCTTGCCAAATTTTAGGACCATCGACTTCACCATATTTCTGAATACACCCGTTTAATGAAAATGTGTTTTTCTTTTTTGATAGTTGTTCCACATAATCATTACCATATTTTTTTAGTAAATCATCTTTTTTTATACCATATTTTTTCTTTTGCTCATTCCACATTTTAAGCCCCTCAACTTCCCCATATTTTCGTATCCACGCATTTTTTACCGATGCCATAATATATTCCCTTTAAAATTCAACAATAATAAATATATAACTGCATGGGAAAAAGTTACTTTTTTACAAAAAGTTTATCACCCACTTTAAGACCAGATACGATTGATTTTAACTTACCATATTGGGTGGGTAATATATGCTCTGCTGATACATTTATTTCCTTACCATCCTTCAACCTAATTTTGTAGGTAGGTTGCTTTTCAATTGGAAATACATTAGTAACAGCCCTATAACCAATATGGGTCATTACATAATCACCGATTTTCAATTCACCAATTTTAATAAGACCATTTGGAGTTTCAACCATATCATTTACATTGTGGCACCGATTAATCTGCGACGCGGTATATAATGGAACACCATACTCCCCAGCCATACCCCTTAAATCTACTATCAACTCTTCTAAAACCTCATATCGTTTTTCTTTAGCAGAACCTTTTAACAAATCAGCATAATCAACCACAATTACATCGGGTTTCTTACCCTGCAATATCATCCTATCTATGTGGGCTTTTAAGGCATTCAAACCAGCAGTACCTGAATTAAACCCTTTAATAATCAAATCACCTCGCAAAGAACCTACTACCCTCTCAACCTCTTCCATATTGTATTTTAGGTTTGGTATAGGTATCCCCGTAAAAACGGAATCAAACCTTTGACCTATCATTGCCTCTGAAAGTTCCAATGTATAATACACCACAACCTTACCATTTTTAATAGCGTTTGATGCAACATTAACCAATGACCAGGATTTACCAATGCCAGGCGGTGCTGCAAATATTATCAACTCCCCCATTCCAAATCCACCCTGCACAATTTCATCTATAACATCCCACCCCGTAGGTATTGGATTTCTTACTAAATCATCATACCTTTGATTTACCATTGTTTTATACTCATGCCCAACATCCGTTGGTTGGCCTGCTTTCATAGCAGTATCAATGGTTGATTTTATCTTATCATACTTACCCTGCTCTAAAAGTGGGATTGAATCTAATATAGCCTGTTTAAGTGATTGATTGGTGCAAAAGTTTAAGGTTTCTTCTTTTACATAATCTAAGTCATCCGATTCTAAATCCCGCCAAACCTGCTTTAAGGTATCTATTACCGATGTTTTCAAGATATCCCTCTCAATGGGGCTTATCTTCGTTTTAAGAACATCTAATGTTGGTTTGGATTCGTATGTATCTATGTACTCTAAAATCGTTTTACACAACCATTCTGATGCTTCTGAGTCAAAATATTGTGGCTTTAATATATCATATATCTGCCTACTAAAAAGCATATCCGATAAAAGAGCGGATAAGATTTTAGTTTGAAACCCCGTTCCAAATTTACTTCCAAATTTTTCCATATGATACTAATATACAACCTTAATTGGTTTTTTCAAAATTATTTTTTAAAAGATTATCCAATCTCATAAAACTATTTCGTAACCACGAATCTACATTCGCAAAAGCAGTATATAACTTATCATACATAAACATTTTTTTAAACTCCAATAAATTTAACTTTGGATGATGATTATCTAAAATATCTCTCGTATTTGAAATAATTGATGTTGATATTTCAGGTAATTTTAACTGCATCAAATCATAGTTTAATTCTATGGTTTTTACTGATTCTAATAATTTTTTTGATAGTTTATTATCACACTTTTCTTTAATTCCGGTAATAAACCCATCGTAATCTAACTCCACATCGTTTAAGAAATCCATTTTACCTAAAATAGTTTTCTTACCAATCCCATTCACACCTTTAATGTTATCGGATGAATCGCCCATAATTACTCTATACCAAATAAGGTTTTGAGGTATTACACCCCACTCTTCTTTGATAAGGGATTCATCATACATTATTTTTTTTACAGGCGAATAAACTTTAATCCTATGATTCACCAATTGTAAAAAATCTTTATCGGATGATAATAATATCACCTCATTTTTAAAATAGTGGTTAGCCATCCAAGCCATCAAATCATCTGCTTCTACATAATCTACTTGTAAAAGAGTTACAGGTAAATTCTGAAGATATTCATACAAACGAATAAATTGCTTACGCATAGATAATTGTTGGTCCTCTATATCTTCATATCCCTGCAACCTATTCAATCGAGTCAGACCTGTTCTACCACCTTTGTAATCGGAATATACTTTTTTTCTCCGATGCGAACCACCCTTACCATCAAATACAATGATGACACGGGATGGATTCAAATTTCTAATAGTGGCTGCGGTGGATAACAGGAAACCCGTTATACCACCACAGTGCTCACCATCATCGTTGAGCGCAGGGACTGCTCCGAATACTCGGATATACATATTCAATCCATCAATGATAAGAACCCTATCATTTAAGGTTTGATTCGTAACTTGTTGGTTTTCTTGCCCCAACTTACTCAACATATCTTTGTAATTCTTAATCATCAAAATCAGATAGTTCTATATTATCAACATTTGCTTCATCGGATGCTTCTTTGTACGAAAGAATGTAAGAATTACAAATTTCGTTGTAGATTTTTTCCCTTACATCAGGACGAGTCTGAAGAATATCAGGAAAATTCTTTGCTTGAAACTTTATTTCTTCACCAGTTTCTTTATCTACCCAAGTATACCATGCACCACTTTGATTGGCTAACTTATAGGTTTTCATCATTTCTAACCAAGAACCTAAATTATCAATACCACTATCAAAGTAAATATCATAATCAACTGAGCGGAGTGGTGGGCCCATTCGGTTTTTAATAACCTGTGCTCGGGTTTTAATACCAATCACCTGTTCTACACCACCAACCTTTGCTTTCAACTGACCCATTTGTTTCAAACGAATTCTACAACTTGAATGGAATGCGATTGCTTTACCGCCGGAGGTTGTCCACGGGTCGCCAAAACTTACCCCCATCCTCGTCCTTAACTGATTTGTAAAGATAAGAGTGATTCTTTCTCTACCAATTAAGTTGGTGATTTTACGCATTGCTTTTGAAATGATAATTGCTTTTTGAGTTGCATACCCCGCCTGGTCATAATCAGCTGAAATCTCAACCTTTGTTGATGCACCTGCTACGGAATCCACTACAATTGTAACCAATTTCTTTTTATCGGATTTTCTTACCGAATCAATAATCGAATCAATTGCTTCAAAAATATCTTCCACCGTCTCCAATGGAACATACAACATCTTTTTCAAATCAACACCAATCGCTGCCAAAAACTCCTGATTAAGTGCGTTTTCAGTATCAATATACACACCTAATCCACCTCTCTTTTGCGTATCCGCAATTGAGTGAGCCGCTACTAATGATTTACCACTACCTTCCAATCCCGTAATTTCACAAATTCTTCCAACAGGCAACCCACCATTTGTTCGGTTTGAAATAGCCAAATCTAACATTTCAGAACCAGTAGACACCCACTCGTCTAAGTCGGTGGGTGTCTGCTCTGAACCATCTAAATAATAGGCTACTTTGTGTTGGGATTTGAACTTCTTGTTAAGATTATCAGCAAGGATGGTAGATAGTTCATCACGAACTATATCCACTTTAGGTTTACTCATACTGATTAATCGTTAAAAAGGTCGTCAAATGCTTCTTTTACTGAACTTGCCTTTTGTGTTGTTGGTGTGGATTCTACAACTGCAGGTTGTTCTGCTTTTGCTTCTTCTTTTACTTCACCCGTTTCCAACCAAACTTCCAACATACTCTTCAATTCATCATAAGTATATCTTTTGAAAATGGTTGATAAATCGGCCTGATTTTTGACCAATTGAACAATGTTCTTATCTTCAGTCATAGGTGTGGTATTTGGCTTTACCCTAATGAATGTTTCAGGATAAGATTTACCAACCTCTGCGGCTGATTTGAACTCTACAGTAATATCCCTACCACCCATCGGGTCGGTTAAATCACCATAGTCTGGGTCTGCGAAGAACGCAAGGATTTCTTGGTAAACCTGCTTACCAAAGCCCCAAAATTTAACACCCTCTGATTCTTCACCTCGTACCAAAATAGGAACATAAGTTCTCATCTTTGGTGTCAATTTTTTAGAGAGATTGTAATCTTCCCTATCCTTCGTTGCTTTCAATTGTTCTGAAAATTCAACAATAGGGTCTTTCTCACCAAAAGAGATGGGTGATAGAATGGTCTTACCACCAAAATCAAAGTGGAAATACAATTCAATAAAAGGGTTTTCTTTGTTGTGCACATACGGCACTAATCGGATTTGCTGCTTACCTGGATTTGGTTTCCATAAGGTATCAGTCTTTTGTACTTTTGTTTGAAGTGAATTCAAACGGTTTCGGATTGCATTTAAGTCAATTGCCATAATTACTCCATTTTTTAATAGGTTAAACAAAAATTATAGTCACTAATATACAACATTTAGTTGACAATTCCAAATGTTTTTTCAAAAAAATTATTTTTTATTTTTTTTAATCTAAACTTTCTACTCTATAAATAGTGGTTCGCATAAATTTAAAACTATCATCGTGAGTTAATAATACGCCATTTTTATAATCTTCCCAATTCAACATATAGTTCTTATCTAAGATACCACCATTCAAAGATTGAATAAGCCTGTTAAGGGCGTTTATTGTATATAAGGTGTTTGTTTCTCGCTTTCTATGAACCATAATTGTATTTGGTAAAAATTTTGATGATGGGGATGGGATGATATTGTAACTAATAACCAACTCTTCTGAATTCTCTAAAGTCAATACGAATATCTTCTTACTGAAAAGAGTAAATCCAGTTTTTATAGTACCTAAATCAGAATCGCATTTAGGTTCGGTTGTAAATGTTATTAGTAATTGTGTTTTCACTCATAGCTCCGTAAGTTATTTTTTAGACTAATGCAAATGGACCCGAAGATGATATCATTACATCAGATACCTCAAATCCTAAAAAGTTCATAATTGCATCAAACATTTTGCCCGCAAGACTTTTAATATATGTTATAGCCTCTTTTACTCTATCCATTATAGTTTGCAATATATCTTCAACTTGTTTTTTTATTTTAGTAGTAACATTTTTAAGCCCTTTTACCAAATTATTAAATAATGCAAATTCATCGATTCTTTGTTTACTAGCTTCTATTAAAATAGTTTTCCCAAGTTTAGATTTTGAAAACTCTTCATTTATAATATCTCTAAATGTTATATTTTCAATTAATTTTGATTTTGAAACTTGTTTTGACCGTAATACCAATGATGCTTGTGGATTAGCACCAGATGTTTTGAATGCTACATAAAATGAATTTTTAGATGCTAATGATTTTGCATCATTTATACTTTCAATTTTTAAATGAGCGGTAATTTTACCCGATGGTTCAAATTCTATTAACTGATTCGCAACAGCATTTTTATCTGAAAATTTATTAGTTCCTGTTGCTGCTTCAAAACAAAAACATGTTTTAAAGTACATATCTTTAAAAATTGATTGCATATCGTTTGTTATTTCTTTTGCATTCAATTGTAATTTTTCCATTTCAGCTATTGCTTTTTGTTGTGATGGAGTTAAAGTTTCACCGCTATCGCGTAATTTTTCTAACGCAGTAATTGTACTCTTTTCCGACATTTTTCCCATTCTTGCTTCCAATGTATCTAAAAATGATTTTAAGGATTTTGGTTCATTTTCACCAACCATTTTAATAGCTGCATTAAATGTCGCAATAGCCTCGTTAGAACCGGCACTCATCAATTGAGAACCACCTGCTTTTTTTAGGGAAATTTTTTCACCACTATCACCCAATATATCCGTTTTTGGGGTTTTATTAGTACCACCCCAATCAGGATTAATTGCTGCAGTACTAGAACCCAGTTGAGATAATTTTTTTGATTTAATAATACCTCTAAACGCATCTGCTATTTTTTTAGCATCTTCACCATAAGTAGACCAAAATACTTTGGCTCTTGCCCATTCTTTAGAACTTTCATCAATCCCATTATGTGCGCATATTATTAACGCCTCCCAATCCTCTCCTTTTGGTGCTGCACCACCACCACCTTTTGAGTGTATGAATAATTCTGAATTACCACCCCCACGATTTGAAGATGCGACCCGTACTTTATTTCCATTTGGTAATTGAAGAGTTTTTACAAAATCACCAGAGCCATATGTTTTAACAGACGAGTCATCATCTAATATAGTCAAAACATCCCCGTTTTTTAAGTTAGGAGCCCACTTTGGTGGAGTTTCTTTATTAAAGATAATTTGATGACCGGCTTTATATTTTAAATCTAAAAAACTTGCTTCAGATATTTTTTGCTTCTTTTTCAAGTATGCTTCTTTTTCAACATCTGTCATCATACCAAGCTTAATAGCATCCAAATCTTTTTCTAAGGGATTTTCCTCTTCAGGCTTTTCTTCCGTTGGTGGTGTTGGGGATTGCTCTAATAAGCTTTTACGATACTCATGTGCAATTTTACTACCATACAATTCTTCTATTGCTTGGGTAAGTGCATTTATAGATTTTAC
>Ga0172372_10010391_pt1 | contig 11930 bp, 7 predicted proteins | sample LakKiv5m_2_FD_114544 | JGI IMG/M metagenome (GOLD analysis project Ga0172372, IMG submission 114544) | Freshwater microbial communities from Kabuno Bay, South-Kivu, Congo - kab_092012_9.5m | ecosystem: Environmental > Aquatic > Freshwater > Lake | place: Democratic Republic of the Congo... | reverse complement strand
TCGACAAGATCGCCTGTGATTGCGACAAGATCTGCACGAAGCGCACGAACCGCATCGACGGCTTGCGCCAGTCGCTCTGCGCCAAGCAGATGTCCAAAATGAATGTCGGAAAGATGTGCGATACGCACTCCATCAAAAGCGCGTGGCCAATGCGCACTGGTGAGGCGCATTTCTTCGATGCGAATTGGCTGCTTGATATGCCGTGCCCGCAGCGATCCGAACGAGATCGAGTCGGAAAGCCGCGTCAAAAGCGCATTGCGAAGACTCGCTGTGCGATAGGCAAGTCCGCGCGGTGGTCGCTTCGGACTCATCGTGTCGACTCCGCAGGAGACGCGCACGATGACGACACACACGCGTTCGCGTTCGAAATGAGCAAGTCGCCGAGCGCGCGCACATGTTCGGGTGTGGTGGCCAATGCGCCGATTGAAACACGCAAGACAAATTTCCCATGAAATCGGCAGTGTGAGACGAAAAATCGACCGTCTCCATTCACAACATTGATGAGTCGCTGCGTCGCTTCGTCGCCTGCACGATGTGCCATACAAACAAGGTTGAGTGGCGCATCGACCACAAGTTCGAGCGCATCGCAACCTCGGACACGCGCCGCAAGTTCGCGTGCCATCGCAACATGGCCGCGGACAAGAGCGCGCAAGCCTTCGAGTCCAAACGAACGCAACACAAACCACAACTTGAGTGCGCGGAAGCGCCGTCCAAGTGGAATCTGCCAATCACGATAGTCGATGACTTTGCCCGACTCGGTTGCTGCATTCCGCAGATACTCAGGCAGCACACTCAACGCGCGTACAAGTTCCGCGCGATCTGCAACCCACAGCACATCGCAATCGAAGTTCACAGGCATCCATTTGTGCGGGTTGAAGCACCAACTGTCTGCGTGCGACGCTCCAGCAGTCACGAAGCGGAATTCCTCGCAAAATGCGGCAGTTCCGCTCATCGCAGCATCCACATGGAGCCACAAATTGTGTGCGCGACAGACGCGCGCAATGTCTTCGACGGGGTCCATGGCATTGACACCAGTGGTACCGACGGTGGCCGAGACGAACGCTGGAAGGTGGCCAAGAGCGCGATCGCGAGCGACCTCCGCTTCCAAGAGTTCAACGCGCATCGCGCCAGTTGCGTCGACTGGAATGAGCCGCACAAAATCCTTACCGATACCAGCAAGACGCGCAGCTTTCTCAATCGACGAATGGGCTTGATCACTCGTGTAGGCGACCATCGATCGACCAAATGCTCCAACTCCACGCGCGTCGGTCGCAAATGCGCTGGCGCGTTCACGGGCTGCCACGAGTGCGACAAGCGCCGCAGAGCTTGCTGTGTCCTGCAGCACACCGCCGCCGGCGCCTGATGAAAGAAAGCGCTCTGGAAGTGCCATCGCGTGCACGAGCCAATCCAAGACATGCGTTTCGATTTCGGTGCACGCTGGGCTTGTCGACCACAACATGCCTTGTACACCGAGCCCCGCGCTCGCAAGTTCACCGAGAATCGATTCGTAACTTGAGTTCGCTGGGAAATACGCGAACCACCCAGGATGCTGCCAGTGCACGATGCCCGGCATCACGATGGTGTCAAGATCAGCCAAAATCCGCGTGATCGGTTCGCCATGCTCTGGCGCATGCGTTGGAATTTTTGCGCGAATCGCACCTGGATGCGGCAGTTGTGCAACAGGTCGTGATGCGATGGTTTCACGGTAGTCCGCAATCCAATCGATGAGTGCATGGCCAGCGCGGCGAAAGGCTTCAGCGTTGAGCGGGTGGTGCTGCGGAATTGGCGACTCGTCGTGCGACGGCATAAGTGGGAAGCGTAGCGGTCGTGGTACCTTTCGCCCATGCGGAATTCCTCTCTGCCGCCGCGAGATGTCGAGCCAGCGTTGCAAACACCGCGGCTCGTACTTCGGCCGATGCACGAGGCGGATATCGACGCCACGGTCTCTGCGCTCGGCGACTTCGAAGTTTCAAGGCATCTCGCGCGCGTTCCGCATCCGTACACCGAGCACGATGCACGAGCATTTCTCAAGATTTCGGAGCGTGGCCGCGCGGATGGCGCGATAGACCATTTCATGATCGTGCCACGCACGGAACAAACGCCGATTGGTGCCATCGGGCTTCATCGAGACATGCAAAGTCGTCGCGCGGAGGTGGGCTACTGGATCGCGCGCGAGCACTGGGGGCGTGGATACGCACGCGAGGCACTCGCGGAGGTTGTTCGATACGCGTTCTTCGCAAGAGCGTCCACCAGCAACATCCCCACCATCAACATACTTGAAGCGAAAGCGCTCGAAACGAACCGAGCATCGATACGGGTGCTTGAAGCGTGTGGGTTTCTCGATGTCGGCGCCGTTGATTGCGCTTCGCTTGCGACGGGGACAACAAGTCCAGCGCGGCAGTTCGAATTGCGCGCGGAGTGATGGCGATGAACGAATGGTGCATTCGATGACGCGCTCAAGCCCCAACAAGTTCGCGATCAACTTCCGTCGCGAGTTCTTTCATCAGCGCGCTTGAGAGTTCGAAGCGAAGCCCCGCGGTCGCGAACAACTCTGGCAGTGGACGCGAACCGCCGAGCGCGAGTCCCTTGCGATAATTTTCCAACGCTTTCACTGCGTCTCGTCGGGCATTGAGCCACATCTGCATCGCGCCTGTTTCCGCGATGCCGTACTCGATGTAGTAGAAGGGCATGCCGAAAAGATGCAGTTGGCGTTGCCACTGCGCATCGCGCGCCTCTTCACAACCTTCCCACGAAACATCGTTGCCAAATCGCTTCATCAGTGCGCGCCACGCGTCGGTGCGTTGCGTGCGCGTGTGTCCAGGATTCGTGTAGATCCAATGTTGGAACGCATCGATTGTTGCGATCCAAGTCATGATCGTCGGGAACTTTTCGAGGCGTTCACGCAAGGCACGACGACATTCATCGTCGGAGTAAAACTCGCCGTGGTAGGGAAGCGTGAGAAGTTCCATCGACATCGACGCAACTTCCGCGAATTCTGTGGGCGAATTGCGATACTCAACAAGCGGATCTTCCTTCGACAGAATCGAGTGGAACGCGTGGCCCGCTTCGTGGACCATGGTCACGAGATCGCGGTGCATGCCCGCTGCGTTCATAAAGATGAATGGCTGCCGCGAGTGTTGGCGCTGATACTGATAGCCGCCTGGAGCCTTGCCTGGCCGTGACTCGAGGTCAAGGCAATCGCCCTCGCGCATCGTGTCGAACATGTCGCCAAGCCCGCTTCCCATGGCGTGGAACATGCGCGAGCATCCATCGATCAACTGCTGCGCGTTCTCGAACGGACGCAGTGGCTTGCGGCCCTTCACATCCACAGCGAGATCCCATGGACGCAGCGGGTTTGCGGCAATCTCGCGAGCGCGTTCAGCGTCGAGGCGTCGTTGGATCGGCACGAGGTGCGCTTCAATCGCGCTGTGCATCGACATGCAATCGGCCGGCGTGTAATCAAAGCGCTTGAAGCGCCGATGTTGGAAATCGCCGAAATTATCGAAGCCAGCGTTGAGCGCGATTTGGTGGCGCAGTGTGAGCATCTTGTCATAGATCTCATCGATGGCGTCGCGGTCCACGAGGCGTCGCGCCGCGATCGCTTTCCACGCACGCTCGCGCAGCCCGCGATCCGTTTCCTCCAGAAAACGCGCCATTTGCGGCATGGTGCGCGTTTGTCCATCAAACTCGACAGTCATTCGACCAATGGTTTGGTTGTACTTCTGATCAAGTTCTGCCAGTTCGGTTTCGAGCGGGATGTTGGTTTCGCGGAAGAGTTCGATATCAACGCGCAATCCGCGCAGCAGCACTTCGTATCGCGCCTTCGGAAGCGCATCCGCGGAGGCACTTGTCGCAATCTTTCGATCGAGTTCGCTCGAAATCGGCTTGAGCTTGGGCTCGACATCGCGCACGAATCCGAGGAATGCGGCTTCTGCAGCCTTGTCCTCTGTGTTGCGCGTTGTGGCGATGTAGAGGTTTGCCTGCTTCTCCGCGACCAGCGCGTCAAGATCACTGCGGTCAAAGATCAGTTGCTCAAGTTCATCCGCGTTGGTGATGGGGCGGCCGAGGAGTTCACGGTAGTGCGGTTCAACTGCAGCGAATTGGGAAGCGTCGAGATGTGCCGGAGCGTACGCGCGGGGGGTTGCCATAGTCCGTGAAAGATACCGCGGCCAATGCGGAACCGCGCTATTCTCAGGGAATGCCCTCTGTTGTTCATGCCTTTGCACCTGCCAAGGTGAATCTCGCGCTTTCGGTGGGTTCGCCCGATGCGTCGGGCATGCACCCAATTTCTTCCCTGATGGCCACCTGTGCCTTTGGCGATGATCTTGAGGTCAAGCGATTGCTTCCCGATCGCTTCTCGCGCTACTCGATCGATTGGCACAAAGAGGCTCGACGCCGAACCGACATCGATTGGCCAATTCGCAAAGACCTCGCTGTGCGCGCGCACCTGATGTTGGAGGCGCGCCTTGGCCGAGAACTTCCGGTCCAACTCAAACTTGAGAAACGCATTCCGGTCGGTGGTGGTCTTGGCGGAGGTTCGTCGAATGGTGCAGCCATGTTGCGGGCACTCGACGCGCTCTTTCAGCTCAATCTTCGCGCTGAGTTTCTTGAGTCGTTTTCGCGTGAACTTGGATGCGATGTGCCATTTCTCGTTCGCGGGGGACACGCGATCTTTGAGGGTACTGGCGAGACACTCGAGCGCATCGATGGAACCGACACGCATCTTGTGTTGGTGTTTCCCGAGATCTCGTGTCCGACTGGCGCCGTGTATCGCTCGTTTGACGCGCTTCGTCCCAACGCGCAACTCGCATCGTCGCGTGTGCGCGCACTTGCGAGCGAGCGCATCGCGCCGCACACACCTTTCAATGACCTCGCGGACGCCGCCTACGCCGTCGCGCCGGCACTCGTGGAGGTGCGCCGCGCAGTCGAATCGATCGCGGAACTACCTGTACATGTGAGCGGATCCGGCTCGACGCTCTTTGTCGTGTGCGACTCCGATATACATGCGGAAGCGCTTGCTGGCGCCATTGAAATGCGCGCGCATCTTCCAACCGTCGCAACGCGCACCGTGCCTCCGAAGAACGAGTTGGTCGACGGCGCGCCGCGCATCGCGCGCGAGCATCACGCGCGACACGATCACGATGAGTGAGTGATGAAGCGCGATGGATGCGCGATGGATGCGCGCGCTGCAACTCGTCCGCAAGAGGAGAAGCCATGACAATACGTCCGACCTTGGACCTGAAATCGCACAGCATGAAGCGCATCCTCCGTGTCGCAGCGCGTGTTGTCATGACCGCATCGGTTGTGATGGGTATCGGTTTTTTTGCAGGCTCAGCTGTCGTCTTGTGGCGCACCAACAGATGGCACGCAACATCTGCCACAGCGCTTGGCACCGTCATTGCGCAATCGTTGAGTCACTCTTCAGGAATGCAACCATCGAACGCGAGCGCGCGTCGTACCACAGCCGCGTCACGGCCCACGCGCGCCGAAGTTGTCGAATTTGCCACGCCTGACGGAGTACGCCACGAGTTTCGTTCGCGCATCAGTTCGTCCGATCCGTTCGAGGTCGGCGCAAGCGTTCCCGTTCGCTACAACCCAGCCGACCCGAGCGATGCAACCATCGATACATGGTTCCGACTGTGGGGATTCCCGCTGATCTTCATGGTCGCGGGCGTGCTTGAGATCGTGGTTGGTATCGGGTTTATCGCCGTCGCGCGCCGCGTCAGCGCATAGACTATCGCCACATGCTCTGGCAGCCGTCACTTCCTGAACGCTATCTCAACGCAACCGAGACAGACCTCGCGCGTGAGATCGCTGCGCGGAGAGCAGAACTCGGCTCGAAACTGCTCATTCTTGGGCACCACTATCAGCAAGACGCTGTGATCCAACACGCGGATCTCATCGGCGACAGTTTGAAACTCTCACAATTGGCAGCCGCGGAGGCGCCGAGGCGTGGCGCAAAGTACATCGTCTTCTGTGGTGTTCATTTTATGGCCGAGACTGCAGACATTCTCACCTCACACGATGTTGAAGTCATGCTGCCCGATCTTTCTGCGGGCTGCTCGATGGCGGATATGGCCGCGTATGACGACACGGTGGACGCATGGGAGTCGATCCAATCCGCGATCCGCGCCTCTGGTCGCAACCAACGCGTGATTCCGATCACCTATGTGAATTCGACCGCAGCGATCAAGGCCTTCGTCGGGCAACACGGCGGCGCGTGCTGTACAAGTTCGAATGCGATGCGCGTCTTCGAGTGGGCGCTTGCTGGTGGCGACTCGCCGACACGCCGCGGTTCGCGAGGTGATGCTGAAGAAATCAAGATTCTCTTCTTGCCCGACCAGCACCTCGGGCGGAACACGGCGAAGCGGCACGGTTTGGTGACAGAGGTCGATGCAGCGGTCTCGGGGCGCCGCGCGCCTGCTCAAACGGCGCTGTGGAATCCGAAACTCGACGGCGGCGGACTTTCGCCTGAAGAGATCGTCGATGCCAAAGTGTTGCTTTGGGCCGGCCACTGCAGTGTGCACAAATTGTTCCGCCCTGAACATGTCGCAGCAGCGCGCAAAGACGGTCGCACGGTGCTCGTGCACCCAGAGTGTGCGCAAGAAGTTGTCGACATCGCAGATCTTGCTGGCTCGACCGAGTACATCATCGATGAAATCGCGCGTGCGGAGGCTGGTTCGCGTTGGGCCGTCGGCACAGAAGTGCACCTCGTCAACCGTATCGCGCAACGCGCGCAAGAGCGCAGCGTCGATGTGCGCATTTTGAGCGACTGTCAGTGCCTGTGTACGACGATGTATCGCATCGACCAAGCACACCTCTCGTGGTGTCTTGATCACCTTGCAGCGGGCAAAGTGGTGAATCGTATCTCCGTGCATCCCGACGCGAAGAAGTTCGCGAAACTGGCACTTGAGCGCATGCTGGCACTCGCGCCGACGAAGTCGGCACACGCCACCGCAGTGGATTGAGTGTGACCTGCCGTTCGGGGCATTTCCCTTCGCACAAGTATGCGGAATGCGTCTTGTGGCAGCAGCGACCATTCCGCTGCACTGCCTTCGTCGCTATTGTCACGCCCCGCAAATGTGCGCGGTATCGCAAACAGAAAGTGATCGGCCATGAAGATCTTCCAACGGAAGTTTGTCAAAGTTCTGCTCGCGCTTCTCTTGCTTGCTGCGTGCGCGGTGCTTCTCGCGCCGACGATGCTGTCTGGCTATGTCCGCGGGGTTGTGGAGCGTGAGATTGGCGCACGCGTGGATGGCGATGTTCGTGTTGCGAGCGTCGATCTCGGTTGGGGCGGGCCACAGCGATTGCAGGGACTCCAAGTCGATGGCGGCAGCGAACGCGGCTCGGTGCGCCTTGATGCAGAAATTACCCAAGGTTTGTGGACGCTCGCAACGGGAAGCGCGGTCGATGTTCGACTCGCGGGCAATGTGACATCTGCAGTAGATCAAGACGGCTCCATCGGGCTCCTGAAGTTGGTTCGCAGCGCACCGTCCACGACTTCGGAACAAACGCCACCAGCATCCGCAACACCCAACGCAAAGGCAACAAGTTTTCTTGGCGGGCGACGCGTCACCGTTGAGTTGTCTGCGATCGATCTGAAGGCGACGAGCAATGGCGCGCCGCTCTACGCGATCGAAGGGTTGACGGGTTCGATTGGGCTTTCGGAAAGCGCGCAGGCCACCGCTGAGACTGCAAAGACGCTGGCGCTGGACGCAACAGGAAAACTCACGGCGAAGACCGTTGTGCATGCGCCTCGCGGTGTGACGGAAGGAGCTGCCAATCTCTTGTGTGACGCGCATCTTCCGCGTGCAGCGGACGGCTCGTTCGATGTGCTGCAACTCACAGGAAAGGTCACCGTCGAAGCGAACAATCTGCCACTCCCAGGAAGCGTTGGCGATCTTGTTGTCGAACGCTTGCAGTTGCGTGGTGAAAAGGACGCGCGCGCTTCCAAACTTGTTGTGGATGCAGCAGCGCGCGTCGATGGCGGTGCTCCTTCGACCGTGTCCATTGATCTTGCGACTGGCGAGCTCTTTGATGAAACCGGCGCATTCAAACCGGATCTTGAGGCGTTGCGAGCGAAGGTCGATGTGCGTGCGCTACCACTCGCTTCCTTCTCTCCGTACATGCGGCCGATCGGTGGAGTTGCGATTGATCTTGCCAAAGATCTCGGAGACACCGCAGAGATCTCTCTTGTGAAAGACGAGGGAAAGACAACAGAGGTGAAGTTCGACACGCGTCGCGCCAAACTCGCACTACGCGGCGAGTTCGACCATGACGCTCAGTCGTTCACCAATGGCGAACTTGCTGCAAGTGTTTCTGCGCGGCCCGAACTGTTGCAAGCATTCGGGCTTGATGCACAATCGCCGCTTGTTGCGGTTGTCGAAGGCGACACGCTGACATGGCGTGTTCCGGCAATGAACACGCCGATCCATGAAGCGTTGCACGGCAAGTTGACGGCGAAACTTGCTGCGCCGTTCGTGTGGAGCGGATTGAGGGAAGGGAACTTGGCGCAGATTCCAGTGCGTGTTGAGCAGTGCACGCTTGCTGTGGATCGTGCCGAAAACGCGCCGACAGCGCGCGCCTCGCTTGCTCTCTCGGTGAAGTACGCGACCGATGGCGCGGTGCAAATGTCATCTGCGGGTACCTTTGACCCGTCAACCAACGCGATTTCGAATGGAACCATCGATGCGACGCTCGGACTTGACCGCGTGACGCTTGAACGCCTGACGAATGGCGCCATCCGACTTGGAACTCGAGATCGCACGACGCTGCGCGTCAACGCGCCATCGTTCAGTTGGTCGAGTGCAGCGGGCGTTGCGGGGAATGCGCGCGTCGCAATCGATGGCCCATTGATGCTTGCCGGTGGTGCCGCTTCGACGACGCAGTCCATGGAAGTTCGCGAACTGCTTGCGGACATCACGCTTCCACAAGCACTTCCACAAGCACTTCCACAAGCACTTCCACAAGCACTTCCACAAGCACTTCCACAAGCACTTCCACAAGCACTTTCACGAGAACTTCCGCAAGCGGGTGCGCAACCAGTGCTCGGAAATCTCGCGCTCACAGCGAAGGTCGACGGAGCGCAGGCGCGCGTGGAGCAAAAATTTGCGCGGATTCCGCGTGATTTCTCAGATCCAGCGTCGCTCGGGCTCGCAGGCATCGTTGATGTGCGCGGGATGGACCCCGCGTTCATCGCGCGTCTGGCGCCAGCCACAAGCGATGCCATCGGCGCCTTGGGTGACGGGCCCATCGATGTCCGCATCAACAATGCGACCGATGCGGGTGCGTTGACCGCGCAGTTTGATCTTTCTGCGACCCTCGTGAAGGCAAAGGCATCGGTGCGTGCGACGAAGGACGCGCTTGCGTTTTCAAAGACAACGGTTGATGCCAGCGTTTCTCGTGAGATGCTCGCGCTTGCGCGACTTCCAGAGACGATCGACATCGATCCGGGTGCGAAGCTGCTCGTGGACATTCCAACGCTTGCGTTGTCGCGCGGACCAGAAGGTTGGCAGCCATCGGGCGATCTTGCGCTGAAAGCGTCCTTTGCAAATCTCGTCATCCGGCGCGCTCCGGGACTTGCTGCACCCTTGGCGCTTGCGCGCGTCGATGCGGATGCGACCTACGGCATGCGCACGGAACGCGCCACAGCGAAGGGCAATCTCACCCTTGGATCGCGCGGTTCAGACGGCACGATCGATTTTGATTTGGTCTGGAAAAAGCCAGTCGAAGCGAAGTTGTTCGCTGGAGTTGAAGGATCGCTTTCCGCGACGAAACTTGATGTGGCTCGTCTTGAGCCAATTCTCGGCTTTGAGCAGGGAACACTTGCTGGTGCTGTCGGAGGTACTGGCTCGCTGTCGGTTGAGTGCAGTGAACGCGACACCGCGCGCGCCAAGGTTCGTGCTGAATTTCCCAAAGCGCGCGGCACTGTTGATCTTGCCGTCGAGGAGTCAAAGAGTGGGCGCATCGCGCGTGCAACGGCAGATGTTCGTACGCAACTTGCTGCAGATGTTGTCGCACGCATGGCGGGACTCGGCGCAGACCAATCGCGGCGTGTCACGAAGCCGGTGGATGTAGCGTTTGTGATGACCGAGTGTGTTGTGCCGTTGTCACGCGAACTCAAGCCTGATCTTGCAGCAACGACTCTCTCTGGAACTGGGACGGTTTCGCCTCTTGTTCTTGAGTTGACAGAGAAAGACGGCGCGCGCACATCGATCAGCACCAGTGCGCTTTCTATTGCCGCTCAATCAAAGGCGCTGGCGGATGAAATTGTCTTGCGTGTCGCTTCACAACGAGCGTCGGAGAAGTCTGCTGAAGGAACGCTTGAGATGAACGCGAAAGTTCGAGGGGCCATTGCGCGAAGCGCGGGCGCGCAAGCTTCACCGCAGGTCGATGCGACGGTATTGGCATCGAAGTTCCCAACTTCGGCGTTGGATGCGTTTGCTGGTACGGGCGGATCACTGGCGAGGGCGCTTGGCGATGCGATGGATCTCGACATTGCGGCTGTTGGTCTTTCCAAAGAGCGCGGCTCGATGAAAGCGCTTGTTTCTTCGCAGTTCGCAAAAATCGACATGCCAGAAGTTGCGATCGCTGATGGTTTCGCGCGCATTTCCGCGGCGAAGCCCATGACAGCGACGCTCACACTGTCACAACCTGTTCGCGAACAGATCCTCGCTCCGATCCATCAAATTTTCGCGGATGTCTCGACAGGTGCGCCAGCGCGCTTCACGGTCACGAATCTGATGTGGCCAATGGATGGCGACAAGCGCAAACTCGATGGTGCATTCACGCTTGAGACCGGCGATGTGAAACTCGTGAACTCGGGCCTGCTTTCTTGGATTTTGTCTGTGGCGCAAGCCGGACTCGGCGGCGCCGGCGGTACAACTGGGTTCGACGCTTTCATCGAACCCTTGCGCGCGAACATCACGAAAGGTCGGCTGACCTATCGCGACTTCGCACTTCGGGCTGGAAAAACCGCGCAGGGCACATGGAAGAACTCGCTTGTTTTCACGGGCGATATCGATCTCGGAGCAACGCCAATGCGCGTCGATGCGATCACGACGGGAGTTCCACTCTCGGACGCCGGAAACTGGTCGAGTGAGGCGCGTCGCTTGTTTGATTCGATCGGAACTGTGAGCCCCGAACTTCTCAAGAGTTTGATTGTCGGTGTGAAACTCTCTGGTCCGCTGTACGACGCGCAAGGGCGTCCCGCGAAACTCAGCACATCGCTTGCGCTGCCCGATCTCGGTGATGTGTTGAAGCGCGACCCGAGCGCGGTGATCGAAGGGATCGGCGGCATCATCGATGCCTTCCGTAAGAAAGACAAAAAGTAGCGCAGGGGCACGAACGCGCGCGGACGACCAGATGTCACATCGGCTTTTCGCCGACGGTCTCGTCGTACACCTGCAACAACTTCGTCTTGTCGAAGATGAGTTCTTGGCGCGACAGACCAGTCACTTCGTAGTGCGGTGTGAGTTCGATCGCGTCGCACGGGCAAGCTTCTTCGCACATGCCGCAGTAAATACAACGCAGTTCATCGATATCGAACTGCTTCGGATACTTCTCGCGATCGTCCCACGGGCTTTCGTCGGCGACGATGTGAATGCACTTTGCTGGGCACGCCGTCGCGCACATGAAGCACGCGACGCAGCGCACGCGACCGTCTTCGTCTTTGTTGAGCCGATGGACGCCGCGGAAGTACGGGCGATACTGACCACCTTCTTCGACCGGACGGTCATCGCGCTTCATCTCTGGATACTGCAACACCCAGATGTTCTTCTTGTTCGAGCCACCGCGGCCGATGTTCTCGAAGCAGTGACGCAGGGTGGTGCCGAGACCCTTGAAGATCGAGGGCAGGAACAGTGACTCTCCGCGGGTGAGGCGGGTGGGGGTCACGTCGATGACTTCTTCGTCTCGGATCGCCATGGGGC
>Ga0172372_10010382_pt1 | contig 11936 bp, 12 predicted proteins | sample LakKiv5m_2_FD_114544 | JGI IMG/M metagenome (GOLD analysis project Ga0172372, IMG submission 114544) | Freshwater microbial communities from Kabuno Bay, South-Kivu, Congo - kab_092012_9.5m | ecosystem: Environmental > Aquatic > Freshwater > Lake | place: Democratic Republic of the Congo... | reverse complement strand
ACGATCTTTCCAAGAACACGTCAGACGTAAAAAGCGCCATAGCGAGCCAAACGCCAGCAGAGTTATTCATCTATGGTCCCGGCGAATTCGCTCACGGTGAGGCTGACGCAAAAAGCCCGTCCGAGGCTTTTCCTCCCGCGGAAGAAGAAAAAAAATCAGTGCAAAACTCGAGCTATTCTCGTGGGGAAGGAATTATGGTCGAGCGCTGGCAGAAACTCGCCGGCTTAATCAAGTAATAAACGCCCTTCGGTTAGACTAGAAGGAGGCTAGAAAAAGCCTCCTTTTTTCTTTTATAGGTTTATTATTTTATTTATTTAATTTTTTTAAACCAACCACTTGCGATTATTTATATCATAACGCGATGGTACCGATTTTAAAACCGACCGAAGTAGGAGCTCACCTATTCAGAGTCAAAGGTGAACTTGAAAATATGCTGCGTTCGGCTAGGTCTTGGCGCACCGTCGGTCTTGATGGTAGCGGTATAGTACCTATCGAAGTTTTGCCACTCGAAGTAAAGTTAGAAAAGGCGCTGGCCGACGTCGATGAAATGATCAAATTAGTTTCTAAGATCAAACCGAGTCGAAAAAAAAATAAAATTCAATAGAGAATCTTATATTTATCGATAGGCCCGAACCAAGTGATTAGCTGACCTCGCCAGCGGTTCGGAATCTTGCGAACAAGAAAGGAAAATCACAATGCCAAAGGTTATAATTTCTGATTCAAAAGGATTGGTTCAAGAGTCTGGATCAGGCGTTGAAATTAATTCATCTGTTACGATGGCATCGTTGCCAAAAGCCACTGTTGTCGCGGCAACAGCAGGTGATACATTAGTTTCACCAGGTGTTTATACTTTATCTGCATCAGCAGGCGTATTAACAATGGTAATGCCCATGGCCAGTGCTGTCGCAGGCGGTGTGTTTGTATTTCGTAGCACTTCGCCCTCAGCTCACATTTTAACTGGCTCGCAAGAAACAACTGGCACGAAGGTATTTGCAGGAACGCCAGGTGCAACTCCTGATAACCTAGGCAGCAAATTAACTTTACCTGCTGTTGTTGGTTCATCTGTTGCTTTAATAAGCGATGGAGCATCATTTCTTTTGATGGCATCATCAGGTTCTTGCTCACTTAGTGGTACATGAAGTAAAATAAAATACTATATGAAGGGGATAATTTTGGTTGTCCCCTTTATATATTTGTAATATGAAAATCACAGAATCTCGCCTAAGACAAATAATAAAAGAAGAAATTACAAGAAAATTCTTGTCGGAAGCCGCTACTTTTGATGAATTAATTGCTGCTGTTGAAAAAGAAAAAATGAAAGATTCCGATGCATTGTCAAGTGCAATGCAACAATGGATAAAGGCCGGCGGTGATAAAGACGTCTTCAAAGATTCTGAGAACTTACAAAAATTAAAAGATACATTTAAGGCGCAAGGAGGCGATGATAAAGACATCGACATTTTGGCAAAAGAAGTTCTTAGTGGAAAAATGCAAGTTGTCGGTGACATGTCGGGCGCAGCAGTAAAGGCTGCAGAAACGATTGGAGTTCCTGAAATTGCAAGTGATTTAAAAACAGCTGTTGCTGCATTAAAGGGTGGCAAAGATTATAAGTCGCTATCCGTTAAGCTTCAAAGCGCGTTAGCCGCCCTAGGCGCAGGAATGATCACACAAGATTCTGCGAAAACAATGGCTGCGGCCAACATCTTGAAAAAAGTCGGTGAAAAAACCTGACTTATACATTTTTTTACTGGTATTATAAGTTAATCACATAACAACAAGAGCTCGAAATGCTCTTGATTATATGGAGATTAACATTATGAAGACACGAAGAAATCGCAAGTTTGTTCCGCAGAACCGCAACGCAATTATTCGCACCCGTGAGGATCGGACCGGCAAGACCCGCACAGAGACAGCTCGTCGGGACGGTACTACAATTTCTGTAGCAGTTAGCACGAACCCAAAGACTGATTCGACGAAGTTGTTCATTGACTTCCCGAACCGTGGCGGAGTCGTTGAGTTCTCTGGTAGCGAGGCTCGTACGCTATATCGTCTGCTCCAGAAGCATTATGAGCAAACTGGCAAGGCATACTGATTAATAATTAATTCTCATCATATAGGCCGGCTCCTTCAAAAGAGGACCGGCCTTTTTAGCTAGGAGATTCTAAAATGAAGCTAAGCAATTCAGAAGTTTTGTTACTGACACAGGTGCTTTATCACATTAGGTGTTTGGATAGCTATTTTGAATTTGGTGAGCAAATTCATGAATTGCACAACAAGCTTTGTTCACAATTATTGTCACAAAATTTTTGTCAAGAAACCAACGATATTTCAACAAAAAATTGTGTATGGCATGAAGAATCTCTTCAAGAAGAATTTGATGACAGTGAAATGGAAGAAATATCTTTGCAAGATCTTTTAGAATTAGATTCTATTAAGACATCTTATAAAGATAAAAAATGTTCCTTGGCCTTTGAAAAAGGAATGTCTAAGTCAAGTGTTGATATCAACCTAGATGAAGGTGATGAAATTCTATGCGATGTTTCGCATATCGAAAGGCACTCTGACTATATTGATATTAACTGTGTCGCAGGATGGATTACTTTTGACGTACAAAAATTTCCAAAGTCATGGACAGTGTTGCTTCAACCTGGTACACCTTATAAGGTAGTGTGATATGATTCTTAATTTAAACGCTGAACAATTTTTAGCAGTTTATAACTGCATTACAGCAACATCTTCCCTAACAGCACAAGAAGTTAAATCAAAAATGGATTTAATTTTATTGGAAGCATTGTCATCCACTGATGATTCAAAAAATCAATCCAAATTTGACAATTGGATGAAACAAGAAAAAAATAAAGTTGAAAGTTTAAAAACTGAATTAAAGGCAATCAACGTGCAAATACCAGATGATGGTTTGCATTTTCCACCAGCAAAGGATTGACAATGTCAGCTGCAACAGAAGAAATTTTATTACAGATCAATGATCTAGAACTTCAGATTCAACTTGAATCTTCAAGAGGAAGAGATGTTAGATCACTTATGCAACAGTTAGAAAATTTAAAAGAGCAACTTCAATTAATGAATGAAACTCTTAAAAAATCAGATAAAATTTTAAAAGGCTGATATGCAAAAAATAGATTTATACCAACCCTTAATTCATGAAAAAAGAACTCCTGCACCATTGACAATAAGAGTCGGTGTTGCAACAAAAGGTGATTATATTGAAGGTGGTTCACCAACTTCTTATTTAAAACCTGAGATTTATGTCTTACTATCTGCGCTACCAATTGACTTACAAGAACGTGTAAAAACGGCTGTTCAGGCAATTATATCAGGCATGTAAGCAATAATTATTTCTTGTGAAACAAGCAATGTCAGGCTTCGTTCCTTTTGGGGCACGACGAACAATGACACAAGAAAAGTCATCTGATGATGACGAAGAAGAAATTAAATTAGAAGATGAAACTTCTTTAGAAGAAGTTTTACGTTTATTTATTATTGAATGTCTTAAGTTACATTGACTAATTTTGCCAATATCGACATGTAATTCATATTTAATTGCATGCCACTATTTGCAAATACGATAAGTCCTACGCCGTTCGGTTTTTTTGATTCTGACACTCAGTTTCAAGAAGAGGCCGATGGCATGGTTATATTTGTTAAAAGAAAATTAGGTGATGATGTCTTATCCGTAGAATTAACACGCAAAGAAATTTGGGCGTGTTTTGAAGAAGCATGTTGTGAATATAGCCGATTAATACATGAAACAAAGATAACATCCGAATTAACAAATGTCCTTGGTCTTTCAACAGGATCACAAGACTTCACAAATAAATACGCAAGACAAACGTTAGAATTTTTACTTAGAAAAGCAGAACCATATGCAACTGAAGCATATGTAGGTGGATCTTTTAACGCAACGATGGGGTATGTCGACCTTGTTAATGGACAACAAGATTATGACATCTATTCTGACGTCAAAGTTTTATCAGGAAGTAATTCAGGCAGTGTCGTGTACGATACCTTACCAGAAGGTTCTAAAGGAAAACTAAAAATAGTTGAAATCTTTCACTTCGAACCACTCGCGGCGCAAACGTTTCTTCTCAACGCCTCGAACATCACGAACTTCTTGGCTACAAACTTTAATTACGAGTCATACGTAAATTCAACTGTGTTTTATGTTCTTCCAATTTTTGAAGACGTGTTACGAAGAGGAATGTTAGAAAGCGCATTTCGTGTAAGAAGATCAAATTATTCTTATGAAGTTTTAGGCAGTAAATTAAGAATTTATCCAATACCTACGACTGATCTTCAATTAGGCAAAATGTATATTAAATTAATGCCGCCACATAATCCTTACAATCCATCGTCATATACAGATCAAAGCGTATACGGAATCTCTGGTCCTAATAATTTTCCTTTAGAAAATATTCCCTTTAAAACTGTGAATCAACCCGGTAGACAATGGATTCGCCAATACACATTGGCGTTGTGTCGTGAACTTTTAGGATTGATTCGTTCAAAGTTTCAAAACATTCCTATTCCTAACGCTGATTTACAATTAAATGGTGAAGCTCTTGTTTCACAAGGTCGTGAAGACAAAGATAAACTCATTACACAAATGAAAGAATTTTTGGCAAACTTGACCCATGCTAAACTTTTAGAGAATGATGCCTTAGCTGCTGAAAATTTAAATAAACAACTTAGATATATACCAATGCCACTTGGTAAATCGATTACAATTGGCTAATAGGCATAGAACATGGCACGCCTCTTTATTACACCCAGAGAATTAAATTTTATAAGTGACATTTCAAAAGAAATTATCAAAGATGTTATTGGCCAAAAAATTATTTATTATCCAATTTCCGAAATAAAAACAAAAACGCATGAAATTTATAATGAGGCTTTAAAGAAATTTTTTGACAATCCGATCATTATTGATGCGTTGGTAAATAATGAATTTCAAACTTCAACAAAGATAGATAAATTTGGCATAGACGCGCAATACCAAATTGAGGTCTACATTCAACATCGTGACCTTGTAGATAAAGGAATAAATGTCAATATTGGTGACTTCTTTTCTTTTTCAGATGTTTTTTATGAGATTACTGAGCGTACTTTCATGCGCAACATCTACGGCATGGCAGAACACAAGGATGGTGTAAAAATAGTTGGAATTAAATCAAGACAAGGGCTTTTTGAAGCACCTCTTACTGGACCAACAGATATTCGTTACACTGACCCTGATGCCGTACAAGATGTTTTCGTGCAACAGCGTGGGCTAAAATATGACAAAGATGGTAATCTAACTGGTGATGTTAGAGATTTAGTAAAAGAAGGTGTGCTTGACGGACCTTTAACTGGCAGAAAAGAAGTTTCAAATTTAGGCGACCCAGATGATGTTGGTAACGCATTTTATGATGACGACTTGATTACAACGCCAATCACGTATGTTGCTCCAACAATTGCACTAACAATAACAGCAATTACTTCTGGCGGAATTTCAGGAGAAACAGCTAACATAAGAGAAAGAGGAAACATTGGGTCAACGCTAACAGGCACAATTACAAGAAATTATGCAAATGCTGCAATAAGTTCTTATACAGTTCAGTATCGTGTTGGAGGAACAAACATCTGGTCAGACGTGCCAGGTTTATCAAACGTAGCCGTTTCAGGAAATCCAGCGTCTATTACAATCGCATCAACAACACATAATGACAATGGCTTAGTAAACTCGGATAGCTTATATTATCGAGTAAAAGTTGTAGACACGTATGAAACCACGACATCAGAATCGTCTAGCATCACTTTCTTAAAGGTAATATTCTTTGGACCTGTTGCCGTACAACCAACAGATTCAGACGGCGTACGAGCTTTACCAAGTAAAATATTCACAAATGGAGATAATCCTTTTATATTGTCAACAGGTACAGTTAGAAGAATATTTACTGTTGCAATGCCAGCACCATTAGCAATTGATGAAGTAAATGACCTTGATGCAATTGGTGGAACTGAAATTACAAATTCTTACTTACTAACTACATTAAACGTTGAAGATGCAGGAGAAACATTATCATCATATAACATATACACATTAACCAACGCAATTCCATACTCAAGTAATCATCGTCATGAAGTAACAAGAGCTTAAGATGCCACTAACACCCGGTTTAGAAATTCCATTTGGAATACAACCTGTAAATCCAGTTCCAGTTGACTCATGGTCGGGTCCATATACTGGTTCATTGGGAAATGATAATGAAGCCGGCGCGAAGGCTGCGGCGAATGCATCAATTCCTGAAGCCATTCGCTTTCAGTCAATGGAAGTTCGTTTAATTTACGGTGGCGTTGCATACAAGTACTGGTATAGGAATGGTATCGCAGATAATGATTTAATATTGTTTTCTAGTAATGGTGGTGGTGGTGGTGGTGGTGGTGGCGATGTAAATGCGCAATACCTTGTTCTTTCTGCGACAGGCTCTTTAGTAAATGAAAGAATATTAGTAGTAGGTACAGGCATCAGTGGAAGTGACGCCGGCGCCGGGGGCAATTTTACACTTTCAATTAATGACTCGATCGTTGCAACAATCAGTGGTACAACTTTCGTAGGCGCGACAAAGCATAATGAAGGTTTAAGTGGTTCACTGACTAAATTGGTCGATGGAACATCGTACCTTATAGCAGGCTCAAACATTACAATAACATCGGCGTCTAATGGCGCTGTAACAATTACAGCTGCAGCTTCACAAACAGTAACAGCGGCTTCAGGTTCAACAACGGTATCACCGCTGTCAACATTAAAATTCGGACCAGGCTTTGTGCTAATGCAAGAATCCTCAGGCGTTGCTGCTGTGTCTGCCTCAATTGGTGAACCTGAAGATGGATCTTTTAGTGATGGTATTTTTACTGACTTCACATCTGCAACACCAATAGGCACAGCAATCGATAGATTTAATGAACTTTTTCTATCTTTGGCTCCATCACCTGCTCCAAATTTAGATAATGTTGATTGTGATACAGCAGCAGGATCAACTGCATTTCTATCATTCGGTTCTAGCAACGATCAATCTTTAGCTAATCCTGCGTATGTTTCAAGCAATACAACTGCAGGTTTTTTAGCGGTAGATGTAAATGGCTCATATGGTGCTTCAACATCAGGTGACAACATACGAAAAGGAATATACAGTGGTGGCACTAACATATCAGGTGATTTAAATGAAGATGTTCCTGCGTATGTACATAACACCGGTGTCACAAACTATGTTGCAAACTCTTTTGGAAATGCAGATCAAGGCACGTTAAAACTTTACGTGAATGGAACTCTAATACACAGCGTTGACTTAACGTCATCAACCGCGGGTTCGGGAATACCAGGCTCAGGAACAGCATCAAAATTAAATTTAAGTGGCTCAGGCTTTATAAATTTATCACAAACAGGCAGCGCAGTTCAATCTAACAATCTTCCATTTACACCATTCCAGCATAGAACAGGTAAATATATTGTACACGCTGCTGATCAACGAAATGGTTGGAATTACGCTCAAGTCGTACACGACAAAGGATCTTCACAGACACAAACAAACTACATTGAATGGATAAATGACAACAATGCAAATGCGTTGACGGCAAGCAATAATTCTCTAACATTCAATGGATCAGGTTCAATTCATCTTTCAGGAGTTGAATATTTTCAAAGTGGCACAGTAACTTATAAGGTAAAAGTTGACAACGCTTACAAATATGTTTATGACACAACAGCAATTAGTTTTACTACGTCAAATTCTTCTGCAGCAAGTTCTGGCTTGAACATAAGCTTTAGTAACCAAGCTAAACCAACGATAGACATCGATGGCGGGGAAAATCACACAAAATCATTACACCTAACTGCTTCTAGCGTATTAACAGCAAATTATTTTACTAGCGGATCATTAACTGTCGGCACTACAGTTACTCATCCTTTTAAAAGTAATTTAACAAATGGCGGTCAATCAACGACGTCGGGAATTTTAACTTATAATTTTTCTAATTCTTCTACAGAAACTGCAGAAACCTTTAGAAGAGAAAATTACAGAATTGTATCCGCATCTTATGACACGCAATTGGAAGTAATCAATAATGCAAATGTTTGGAATTCTACCGTTTTTATGACATCATCAAATGGTGGATATTCCGATGGATTACAATTCTTTAATGAAACATTAGTTTCACCAAAAAATACAACTAATGGAGGTAATTTTTCCAACTTCTTAAGTGGACCATCTGAGAATCCAAACTATTCAGGAATTTCTGGCACAAGGACTTTCTATCGATGGTTTAAAAATGCAACAGGCGTTCAATACGATTTATCTTTAGCAATGAATGGATCTTCTACAATCGTATCAGATGCGACTGCCTTAAATGCATCAAGAATAAAGACATTTATAAAAATACCAGGTAAAACTGGATGGATGGATATTGCCTTGCCTTTTGTTTTAGATCAAGTACAAGATGGCGCCGGAGCTTACATTGCAAACGCTTATCTAAGCTTTGACAATACATTAAATGCAACAAATTATCTAAATTTTGGAAATGTGCAAATAGCAAATAACGATTATGTTGTAATAAAAATCATTGCTGATTCTGCATGGACAGGAAATGTTTCATCAATTACAGTAGACTTCGGGGCAGGCACAGGAACATTAACCGCAATACCAGACCTCGATGATGTAGATTCTGACAATACTGGCACTACAGCAAAACTTTCTTTTGGTTCATCAAAATCAATCTCAGGATATTCAAATTCAAGTACTGATGCCGGATTTGCTGCCTCTGATTTAAATGATGTGTATCAGGTTGCAGAAAATAGCAATAATCTTCGACGCGCTGTGTTTACTGGCACAACGATCATGGAAGGTGACTTGAATGCAGACGTTTCCTCACCTGGTGCTGATTATGTTACATATGCATTCTCTGATGCTAATAGCGGAAGCTTAAAATTAGAAGTCAATGGAGCGGTCATACATCAAGTTGAGTTAACGGGTTCAGTTTCTTCCTTAGGTACAGGAAATCCGGGGTCTGGAACTGGATCTAGCTTAAATGCAAATGGATCAGGATTTATATCATTAAGCCAGTGGGGTCCAGGATTATTTGATAACGGTGTTCCTAGATATTCTGAAATACAAAGAACGGCAAAATATAGAGTTACAACAGCCAATCAAAGAACTGGATGGAATTATTTAAGAGTCATCCACAACATCAACAGCGTAGACAGAACAACAAATTATGTTGAATGGATCAACGACCCTGATTCAAATGCTCTATCTTCTGCAGGAAATGGATTATCGATATTTGGAGACGATTCATTCTCTTACATCAGCGGCGTCAAATACTTTACATCACCATCAGGAAGCATAAGAACTAGAATATCAAACATCTACAAGAATGTCTATTCAAATAGCAGCACAGCTATTTCTTTCACAAGTCTAAGCAACGCAACAGCATCACAAATAATTCAGTCAGGCTCAGGATTATCTTCAACGAAGATCACAAATTCTACGACGGATAGTCTTCAAACATTAAATACTAATACTGATAGCCAAAATGAAGTGCTGCACATTAGTGGAACAATCAACTTTACTAGAACAAAATCACTGCCTGGGACTTACACGACAACATATGGTTGCGGCGGTTCAATGATTTTTGTTCATCCGTTAAAATCAAATTTAACACTCGCAACGCAGAGCACAACAAACTTATTAGTTTGGACACCGGCAAATACAAGCAATGCGAATACTGACGAGTATTTTACCAGCGAAACTTATAGATTAACAAGCGGTTCATATGCAAATCAAACTGACGTTACTGGTGGGTCATATAACTGGAATTCAACTATTAGCATGAACGACCAGTCGACATATCCCACTTATGCAACAGGTCTATTAATTTACGATACGTACCTTTTGGCGCCAAAAGATGGTGGGATTGATGGAGATTTTAGAAATCACATCGAAGGTGGTGGTATTGAATCTCCTGCAGGAAATGTCGACTATAGCACATTAACAAATTCTACAAGGGAATATTATAGATCATTTTTAAACAATACAACAAATGATCGGCCAAGCATTCAGGTTACCCTTTACGGTGACGCAACAATAGTTGGTAAGACAGGACCTAATGCTGCAGCCTTAGGCGCAAATAAAAATATATTTATACAAGTTGGTATACCCGAAAAAACTGGCTTATTAGATCTAGGTAAACCTTCTGCAGGTTCAGGAAACTTTAATGAAGGAGATGGCTGTTTAAGTGGTGACTTGAATCAAACGGTTGATGCAGATGGCGTAACAAATACATGCACATTTAATGGTGTTACGGTTGACGGTACTGTTTCTGGCGCAGAATATATAATAGTCAAGATTTCTGCATCAGATCAATGGACAGGTTATTTAGATAGAATAAGCATAAGTTGGAGCTAAAGAGTGGCCGGCAAAAGTGATACAAGCGCAACATTATTCGCACAAAAGAAGCTTTTAGGTAAGGCCCATACGTCAAACCTTAAGATCGATGGCGAAGAAGTCATTGGATCGAATATACAAACATCAACAAGTTTAATATTCGGTGAACCAATACCAGACTCTCCAGCACAAACTTTATATTTAACGCAAAGTGTTGCAGGAACAAATCCTGCAACAGGTATGCCTTATCCGGCAACAGTCGAGTACATTCAATTCGTATTAACTGCGCTAACTGGTACAACTTACGATGCAAATGTATCTGGCGGTGGATCGGGCACTGACGCAGCTGATTTAACACAAACAGCAGGCCCTCACGCTTACAAATTTGTTCTTCCGTCAAATTATGAGTCGTTATCTGATAATCCTAGAGCGGGCAATGGAATTTTTAACAACAATAAGCTAGTTCATGAATCTTTAGGACAGTTGCAGCTTATTCCACCATTTTATTCTCAAACTGCGCCAAATCCATATACAGTAAAAATATACAAAGACAATGGTGTCGGTGGCATCGGGGATGAGATACCTCTATTAGATAATATTGATTGGACTGTCGACGCCTACAATGGTATATTATTTCTACAAGACTATAGCGCATCAAAAATACCTGCATTTGTCAAAGCGTTTGCTTACATCGGAAAAATGGCAAATGAAGTTATTAGTTCTGGCTCTGCAGGTGGAGCTGGCGGCGGTGACTCAGCCGCAACATATCTTTTACTTTCTGCGACAGGCTCTTTAGGTTCAGCTCGTGTTTTTACGCCTGGCGCAGGTATTGAAATTGTTGATGGTGGAGCCGGCAGTAATTACACAGTATCAATTGATGATTCAATTGTCGCAACAGTTAGCGGCACAACTTTTACAGGTTTTACAAAACATAACGCAGGATTAAGCGGTTCGTTAACAAAATTAACTGATGGTACATCATATCTTGTTGCCGGACCTAATGTTACGATTTTGTCTGCATCAAATGGTGCAGTAACAATTTCTGCATTGGCAGGGGATATTACTTCTATTAATGCAGGTACAGGCTTATCAGGTGGCGGTGCATCAGGTGATGTAACATTAGATGTTAATGATTCTATTGTCGCTACTATTTCAGGTTCTACATTTAAAGGATCAGTTAAATTCAATCAAGGTTTAACTGGTTCATTAACTCAAATTGCTGATGGAACTTCTTACCTTGTTGCAGGTAGTGGAATTAATATTTCTTCGGCATCCAATGGCGCGATAACAATTGCCTCAACAGCTATAGCATCTCCTGCAGGCTCTGCTTTGCAAGTTCAATTTAACGATAATGGAGCTTTTGGGGCAGATAATGGCTTTACTTACAACAGCAGTAATGACTCTCTTTTCGTTTCTGGCGCTATTTTTATTAATTCAGCTTTGCCAGCGTATGGTGAAGTGTTTGGCGTCAATCAAATATTGACATCTAGTTCTGACCTT